>Ga0210409_10005850_pt1 | contig 12867 bp, 9 predicted proteins | sample IncBWH17MmetaG_FD_161649 | JGI IMG/M metagenome (GOLD analysis project Ga0210409, IMG submission 161649) | Forest soil microbial communities from Barre Woods Harvard Forest LTER site, Petersham, Massachusetts, United States - Inc-BW-H-17-M | ecosystem: Environmental > Terrestrial > Soil >...
CTTGTCTGCTTCCTGTACCAGAGGATAGGTCGGCTGATATTTCGTCAGCAACTCGGTGCGCTTAAGTTCCAAAGTCATCAGAGTGTTCTTGAGGCCCTGCAACACCTGGGCGTCATCCTGGCTCCGCATCGAGGTGGTGAGCCGCTCGGGGGTGGTACCGGCTTGCTTCTGCAAAGTGTTAATTCGCTGCTCGGTGGACGCCATTTCCGCCCGGGTTTGCTGCAAGCTGGAGCGGAACTCGCTCAATTTCTGCAGAGTAATATCCCTGGTCATCTGGGGAGCAACGCCATCCGGTTGCTCGGAGAACGTCTTGAGTTGTGCTTCCGCATCGCCCAGGTCCTTCTTGTAACGCTCGGTCTCTTCATCAAAGAACTTGACCTGTCCCGGCTGGCTGTGCACCTCCACATGTTTTTGAATATATGCATCTCCCAGAGCTCGCAGGACCTTGGCCGCAATCTCGGGATCGTCGGAGGTGTAGGTTACGCTGATTAGATCGCTCTTCTTCAAGGGCTCGATCTGCAGGGCGTTTTGCAGCCGCTCCGTCGCTTTCGCAATTTTCTTCTCTGGGCTCATGGGACCAAAAACATATTCCCTGAGCGACTTGCGCTTATCGAGTCCGCACGAGGTAACCACTTGCCGCAACACGTCCCCGCTTTGCAAGAGTTCGATCTCGGAGTTGAGTTCTTCCTCCGTAACTTCATTGCGCATGACGACCGGGGCGTTCTGTTCAGGGCTTACCACAGGGTCCTGGCGCTCCCGGTCCACGAGGAATTTAGTCGTGGCGCGATACTGCGCGGGCTGGAAAACGGCCGCCAACACCGAACCCAACAGAAACCCGAAAAAGCAGAGCATGGCGATTCGCTTGTGGCGGAAACCAACAGCCACCAGGTCGCGTAAAGAGAAACTGAAAGTTCCCCGCTCGTATACGGGTGTGACATCGCGGTCGTTCATAGATAACCTCAACTAGAAGATCGGGGCGTAAGCGCCCATATTGGCAGTGGGCAGGAAGGGCTTAATCTTGGAGAGACGATTCTTCGGTACAAATAGCATGTCGCCGGGGTGCAGGAATGGGTCTTCCCGGTAATTGCGTTCATTCTCCATCTTTTTTACGTCGACGAGCTCGGCCGAAGTCCAATTTGCGTCAACCTTCCGGAACAGCACTACCTGTGAGTGCTTCGCAGTATCTAGAAATCCCCCCGCCATGGCGATAGCTTCCGTCAGGGTGGTGTCACTTCGGAGGTCGTACTTGCCGGGACGCGCAACTTGACCATCCGCAATGAAATATGGCTTTTGAAAATCTTTCAGGACGACCGAGATTTGCGGGTTATTCAAGATTTTGCTGTAGGCAGTCCGCAACGCTTCCGTGAGTTCAGGCACCGTCTTGCCCTGAACTTTGATGTCGGGAATTCCGTGCAGCGTGACGAAGCCGTCGGGCTGAACCGCGACCGCCTGCTGATTGAATTCGGGGCTAAGTTCGAAATTAATGTCGAACGTGTCCCCCGGTTCGATGTGGTAACGAGAATCGCGCGAGTGGAATTCGGGATTGTTTCCGCTACTCGGAGCAGGGGGTGTCTGATTGACCACAGGACCCTGGGCGGCCTGAGGCTGCGATTGTCCGGGACACCGGAGTTGTGCAGTCATCACCGTTAACGCAATAGCAACGAGAAATAGCCAGTTCTTCATAAAGAGTCCTACTCGCTCACAGACTGTAATGTTACGTCGAAAACTGGGAGAGTGAGCCTCCGATTTTTTCGATAGCTCGACCGGCATTCTTCCGCCGATCCAGCAGATGCGAGGCGCTCGCCTAAGGGATGTAGTACCGACGAGTCTTTCTTGAGAAATTTCATTATGGGACACCGGGAGCCACAGACTGAACTCAACGCTGGCACATCCGTAAGCGCGAAAGGGGAGAGGCCAAATCGCTCGGCCGAGAGTGCGAGTGGACGACAGGTTTTCGTAGCTCCGCCCTCTCAGTCACGTTCCATGACTGTTGAAAGGCCATAGAAACCCCACCGGGAGTCGGCACGCATCCCAGTGCCGAGTACGACCCTACGTGATCGAAAGCGTACCGAACCTTATAGAATCCTACAAGTGGTAGAAAGCCCTAGTGTCTAAAGACTCCAGCATCAATTAAGCCAATGGTTTCTTTATGTTACAGCCAAACAACGAGCAACCTCTAGTCAAAATCCCGACTATTGAGGAACTTCTTTAACTAATACGTTTCAGTCGCCGCAAAATATTGCACAATTCTCAAAAAACTTTGCGTGGACGACGTGCGCTGGGTGGAATGCCAGGTCCGAATTGGACGACGATTCCGACAAGCCCCTTTTTGAAGCGCAAAACTCGAAAGAAGGTTGCTCGCTCAAAGTCTCCGGGATGGCATTCTCGCTCTATCCCCTGAGCGCTGTCTCTCGACATCCTGGCTCTGGACACACATACCTCAGGACATTTCGTTGCCGGTCAAGACTGGAGATAAACATCGGCCGCCCGTGCTTGTCGCAAGCTGGCTGGTCATTCGAGACAACGGGCGGCTCATCCCTTCTCGGGGTCACATATCCGAGAGATTCGCTGAAGCAACGCTGACAAAACTTATCGGTGCAGCGGAAAAACTCAACCGAATAGTTGACGCTGAACGGAGCTAGGAGAAACTCCATGGTTCGATAATGCTTGTCGCACAATGGCAGGATGTCGGTCCTCACGGGGCGATTCTAGCATCGTAAGCAAAACAAAACCGGCGGACGTGGCCGCCGGTGGTTTACTTGTGTGGGGACGAGTTGTAACCCGTCGCCGCCGAGAGAAGCTAGTTGTTGTTGCTGTCGTCCCGCCGCTTCAGCGTTGGCTTATCGTCGTCGCTGGTCGTGTTTCCATTGTTGCCGGGCGTGTCTGTGGCCGATGCCCGTCGCAGACTTGGCTTGTTGGTGTCCTTGTTATCGTTCACCTTGCGCCGATTTTCAAGCGAGGCCAAACGCGATTTGACGTCATCAAATTCGGATGTCGTTACCGTATATTCCTGCCGGGCCGGCAGGATCTTCTCGATCTCTTCCTGGGACTTGGCAATGCGGTCCGGGGTCTGCGGATGAGAAGCAAACGCCTTGGCCAGAGTTCCAGGCTTCTGCTTTTCCATGGCTTGCAGCTTCTCGAAGAAGGCCACGAACGATTGTGGGTCGTATCCCGCCTTATACATATATTGCAAGCCCAGGTAGTCAGCCTCCGCCTCAAACGAACGCTGAAAGCTCAGGAAGGTCAAGGGCAAGGCGAGACCGGCGGCCTCGTACGCTGCGTATCCAATCCCCCCGCCGACGAAAATCAGCGGTATGGTGGCAAAGTTCGCGTACTGCGAGCGGGTCAACTGCCGGGTGGCATGGCGGGCGCACACATGCGCGATTTCGTGAGCCATAACGCCGGCCAGTTCCGCTTCTCCGTCCGCAGCCAGTATCGTCGCCGAGTCTACATACACGAAGCCGCCGGGAAGAGACATGGCGTTGACCACGTCCGAGTCAATGATCTTGAAGGAGAAAGGAACCTGCGCGTCCGAGTTGCGAACCAGATTCTGGCCCAGACGATTCACATACTCCGTGACTACTGGATCGACTACGAACTTCGAACTCGAATCCACCATCTGGGAATATTGTTTTCCCATCTTGATGTCGGTCTCGATGGAGTACCAGTTGCCCACGCCACGCTGGCCAATCTTCCGATTGCCGACGGCATCCACATCGTCCTTACCACCTCGTGCTTGACTTTGTCGGGATCGGCGGGCTGCACCGGAGCGCTTCGAGTTCCCTGCGTAGCAGAGCCGCTCTGAGGAGCAGTTCCTGAAACCCCCGGATCGCCGCTAGGGACCGAGGTGCCGGGAGCGCTGCCAGGAGTCCGCTGGCCACCGGGAGTACCGGTCTGGGCGAAGCCTACCGGCGTGAGAGTGCTAAGGGTGAACAACGCAGCCGTTAACAGCAAGAGTCGGAACTTCATAGCCAAACTCCGTTTTTCCGCCCCGGGCGGGCCTGTTCTCCAATTATACGCCTTGGCGCAACTGGTGTTCCGCACTATTCCCTAAGAAGTTCGACGCAGAATCAACCAAGAAGGTTATCCAGGGTACCTGACTTCGAATCATTCCACACGGAGCCTTCGACACCCCCGTCCGAGCGCAGTAAAACCAGGCAGGATTCCAGCCGGGGCACGACTTTATGCTGGAACGAGCACCTCCTGAGCTGTGGACCCGCTTGGAATCGCTCTCATCGAAAAGCCACCAAAGAGGAGGGTGCCGTTCCATGTTGATGCTGAGGACCTGTGCCGTTGGTTGCTACTTGATTCGATATCCGTTGGGTCAATCTTAATTCGGCGGAAGACAAGGTTCTCGAGTTGCTAGATCATTCTTACGCTAATGATGTAGAAGCCGGAATCTTTAAAGTATCCATACAGGGCAACCCGTTGCGCATGGTGTCCGCTAACCGCGTCGGGATTGTATCGCTCTCATCGAAAAGCCGCCAAAGAGGAGGGTGCCGTTCCATGTTGATGCTGAGGAGCTATGCCGTCGTTTGCTGTTTGATTCGATATCCGTTGGGTCAATCTTAAATAGTCACTCGGCGGAACACAAGGTTCCCAAGTTGCTATAGGATTCTGACGCTAATGATGTAGAAGCCGGAATCTTTAAAGTATCCATACAGGGCAACCCGTTGCGCATGGTGTCCGCTAACCGCGTCCGGATTGTCGATTCGTATAATCTTCTTGGTGTCCTCCGCCACCAACACAATTTCAGCACCCTTGGCCAGACATTTTTCCATACAGTCAGCATGACTATTCGCCGCTCCTTTGGCGGCGCACGCCGAACAAGATATGAATCCATAGATAGTCTGACTGCCTGCAGCCGAAATCAGCAAGAAGGCAAGTGCCAGAACCACGCAGATTTGCAATGCTTTTTTCATCGGAGATGCCTCAATCGCTGGTTCTTCCATCGCTGGCGGGAATCCCTTTTGCCTCCAGCAAGAATCGAGCCAACTATAACACGTGAGGTGCCACGGCTACTTCGCATGAGCGGGGATTTTCGTCCTCGATCCGCCGCCGCAACGGTCTTGCGCAAGGCCTCTCACAGTCGTAACATGGCGCCGTCCAAGTGTCCGGAGGTTTTTCTTGCTCGATCGCCGACGCTTCCTCAGTGCCACCTCGGGTCTTGCCGTTCTCGCTCTGCCCAATCGCCTCTTGGCCCAACTCCAATCCGTGCCTTCGGCGCTTCCCGATGCCGCTCTTTACAGCCGCGACCAGGATGCCTATTGGGCCGAGCTTCGCAAGCAGTTTCTCATTCCGTCCGATGAGGTCTATTTGAACAACGGCACCGTCGGGTCAAGCCCCGCTCCCGTTCTGCGAGCCATTTTTGACGGCTACACCCAAACCGAAAAAATGGATCAAAAGGATCCTGAGGATTACCCCATTTGGGGATACGCCGCATGGAACCAATTTCGAGATCCCCTGGCCGAGTTCGTTGGATGCAAGCGCGACGAGATTGCCCTGGTTCGCAATGCCACCGAGGCAAACAGCTATATCGCCAACGGAATCGATTTGAAGCCGGGCGACGAAGTGCTCATGACCGATCAAGAACATCCCGGAGGCCTCCAGCCTTGGCGGCTGAGAGCGAAGCGTTATGGAGTGGTGGTCAAGACCGTGACTTTACCCAAGCCCGTCAGAGATGCCAGCCAGGTTTTGAATCTGTTCAACGATGCCATCGGTGATCGTACGCGCCTGATCTTCTTCAGCCATATCACTACCGTGACTGGCGTCGTTCTTCCGGCGAAGGAACTGTGCGCGCTGGCACGCTCGAAGAATGTCCTGTCGGCCGTGGATGGAGCGCACGTCACTGGCATGATGCGTCTCAACCTGCAGGACATTGGCTGCGACATGTATTCTTCCAGCCCGCACAAATGGCTGCAGGCGCCGAAAGGATCGGGCTTCCTGTACGTGCGCGACGAAGTCATCGACCGGATGTGGAACACCATCGCCACCGAAGGCTGGGACGAACCGAACCTCCGAGCTGAACGATTCCAGCGGATTGGTTCGTCGAACGTGCCCGCACTGTGGGGGCTGCTGGCGGCCATCAACCTGGCCAACGAAATCGGCATCGACCGGATCGAGCGCCGCCATCGTGAGCTCTGCGACTACATTCTTGCGCAGATGATCAAACGCGGAGCAGAGTCGTGGACTTCCCCTGACCCGGCGCTGCGCTGCGCCATAGCCACAGTCAATGTTCCTCCGTTACAGCGCATGGATCTGGAGACGTGGATGTGGAAGACGCACAAGATCCGCATCCGTGGCGGAGAGCCGTCCAAGCTGCGGTTGTCCACGCCCTACTATCTGCAGAAGAAAGAGATCGATCGTTTTCTGGAAACTTTCGACGATTTTAAGAGGAAGAAAAGTGTGGCGTGAACAATGCAGTCGATCGCCAACCCGCGCCAGATCCTTCGCGGCCTAACGGCCGCTCAGGAAGACGTCGATGAAATAGAACGGCGCTTTTCGGGTTTAGCGACTCAGTCGTAATACTCCAACCCTAAGTGCGTGATCAGTTCTTCGCCGCGAAGATGTCGCAGCGTGTTCTTCAACTTCATCAACTGAATAAACAAATCATGCTCGGGATAAAGGCCCGGTGCGGTCATCGGAGACTTGAAATAAAAACTCAACCACTCCTGAATGCCAAGACCGCGAAGCTCTGCGCTGCGCTGCGCCAAGTCCATGAACAAAACCAAGTCAAGCACAATAGGCGCGGCCAAAATGGAATCCCGACAAAGAAAATCCACCTTGATCTGCATCGGGTAGCCAAGCCAGCCGAAGATATCGATATTGTCCCAGCCCTCCTTGTTGTCGCCACGAGGTGGGTAATAGTTTATGCGGACTTTGTGAGTGAAATTGCCGTAGAGATCGGGGTAGAGTTCTGGTTGCAGAATGTGTTCCAGAACCGAAAGCTTAGACTCTTCCTTGGTCTTAAATGACCCAGGATCTTCGAGGACCTCGCCGTCGCGGTTGCCCAGGATATTCATAGAGAACCATCCGTTGAGGCCGATCATGCGGGCTTTGAACCCGGGGGCCAGGATGGTCTTGATCAGGGTCTGGCCGGTTTTGAAATCCTTGCCGCAGATGGGTGCGTTATTCTTTCGCGACAACTCGTGCATTACTGGAATATCCACCGTCAGATTTGGCGCTCCGTTGGCAAATGGCACGCCCTCCATCAGCGAAGCGTAGGCATAAATCATCGAGGGTGCGATGTTCTCGTCATTCTGAGTCAACGCTTTTTCGAAGGCTTTCAGCGATTGATGGGCTGCAGTCGGCTCGATGTAACTTTCCGTGGAGCCGCACCAGATGGTGATCAGGCGTGTCGCTCCAGAAGACTTTTTGAAATCGCGGATATCAGCACGCACCTGCTCGGCCAGATCCATCTTGTTCTTGCCCTTCTTGACGTTGGGGCCGTCGATCTTCTTGACGTAGTTATGATCGAAAACTGCTTTGCGCGGCTTGATGGATCCGAGAAAGGGCTTGACCTGGTCGAGCAGTTCGCGATCGAGAACCCCGGCGTTCTTGGCCGCAGCGTACATGTCGTCTTCAAAGATGTCCCAACCGGTGAAGACCAGATCGTCGAGGCCGGCCAGAGGAACGAATTCCTTGATTTTGGGAGACCGCGCATCGGTGCGCTTGCCGAGGCGAACGGTTCCCATCTGGGTGACGGAACCGATGGGCTTGGCGATTCCCTTGCGTACGGCTTCGACGCCGGCAACGAATGTGGTCGCAACCGCGCCCATGCCGGGAATCATTACTCCGAGCTTGCCTTTAGGGGATTGAATTTCACTGCCGTTGTGCTTCTTGCTTTCAGTTCTTGCGGACTTCTGCCGAGTCGCCATCGTATGGAGGCTTCCTTATGAGAGCTCTTGCTAGTGAGAGCCGGGGATGTAAGGCAAACAGTTATGTTCTCGTATCGACAGATGATTTGCAACCGAGGGACGCCGAATGGAAGGATATTGCGCTTCGGCGGCAAGGCAGGCGTGTTGAGGAGCATCTATCAGGAAGCCGTGCAAATCGTTGTTCTGCGTCGTTGGTCATTGGTCGTTCGTCCTCGGCCAAGGACGAACGACCAACGACCCTGAGCCTGCTGCTTACTTCGCTTCCAAATCCACGGTCTTCACCGGCAGATCCCAGTGGGCATCGAGGATTTCGAAGCGGCGCTGCTCTTCGCGTAGGTAGGTTTCTTTGTCAGGGAATAGTTGTTTCTTGAGCGCGTCTTCGTCGAAGGGCTCATTGGCTACGGTGGCGTTCTTGAAGACGATGGTCACGCGGTAATCCCACCGTCCGTCTTCCGTAGTGTGGTAGCGCGGTTGGTCCATCCAGACTTTGAGCATGCGCCCCATTTCGACTTCCTTCTTGAGGAGCGGGTAGTGATTCTTCTTGAAGAGTTGCAGGAATTCGTCCGCGTGTCCCCACTTTGTTTTGTAGTAATACTCGACGACGAAAGGCTGGCCAGACGAGGCTGGCGCAGCTTGTGAAAAAGCGCAGCTTGTGATCACCAGCAATACCACCCATGCAGAAATGAGAAGTTTCATGATTTCCTCTTTCCGCAGTCCGTGCGACTCGGCCAGAACCGCGAAGGCGATGCCGTCACCATCGCACTGCGAACGACCAAAGACCGACGGCCAACGACAGTTCCTACTCCGTCGCTCCGATTCTATTCTGCCAGTGCGACCACGCGAACCAGATTATTCCCGCCGCCAGGGCAACGCCAATGACGGCATCGAACTGGTGAAAATACTTGCCCAAGGCGCGCCAGTTTTCACCCAGCTTCATCCCGAACCATGCCAGAGCGAAGCACCAGGGCCAGGAACCGAGAAAAGTATAGAGGTGAAATCGTCCGCGTGGCATGCGGGCAACTCCCGCAGGCAGTGCGATGAAAGTGCGGACTACCGGGAGCAATCTTCCGACGAAGACCGCCAGGTATCCCCAGCGCGCGAAAAAACGGTCGGCCCAATCCAGTTCTCGCCGGCCCATAAGAATCCAGCGACCGTATTTTTCGACCAGGGGACGACCACCGTAGCATCCGATCTCGTAGGCCATCAACGATCCCAGGTTGCAGCCGATGGCGCCGGCAGTGGCGACCCAGAACAGTTTCATCGTGCCTTCGAACACCAGATAACCGGCGAAGGGCATGATCAACTCCGAAGGCAATGGAATGCATGCGGATTCAATGGCCATCAGGATGGTAAGGCCGCCGTAGCCGGTGACGGCGATTACGGATTTGATGAAGACAAACAGAACCGCCAGGATTTTTTCAGTCATGGGAGAGATCGGGAGTGAAAATTGTAGAGGCGTAGCTCGCTACGTCTCCAGCCGACACCAAGACGTCGCAAGCAACGTCTCTAAAGATACTTCAGAATGAGCCTTCCTGAGTAAAGGTGAATCCGGGCAGGGATGCACCTTGAGTACTTTTGGCTACTTTCACCCGCACTGTAGGCGCATCGGGCGCGGTTACCTCCGCCGGGCGCAGCACAGCGTACTGCGAGAACACCTCGCTGTAGACCTTGGTGACGAGGTAATCCTTTCCGTCGTCATCCTTACGCCAGACTTGCCCGAGTTGGATGGACTTCACTGCCACAGGAGCTTCCTCAACTTTGTTGGATCATTCCCAGACTACCTAGCGCGTTGGTCCTCGTCAATTGCACGGAGACGTTTCCCCCATTACGAAAGGGTCGGATTGGGCCGCTGAAAGCACTGCGGACTCTCCCTCGGGATTTGCTTCTGCTAACATTCGAACTCAATTCCATACACCGAAGGAAAGCATATGGTACGCGGCGTAGTTCCGCGACAACCAGCAAAGACGGGACGGCAGTCAGGAACAAAGGTCTCCCGTTCGAATAAGACATCGCAGAAAAGTGCCGGGCTGCGCCCGGAGCGGCCCGGTCAAAGATCTGGCAACACAAAATCGAAGAAGTCTTCGCCGGGCGCCAAGTACAATCCTCTCGCACCCGACCGGATTGCCGAGATTCTGAAGCGGCTCGACCGGCTGTATCCGGACGTGACCTGCGCGCTCACCCACAAGAGCGCGTGGGAGTTGCTGGTCGCAACCATCTTGTCGGCGCAGTCGACCGACGTGAATGTCAACCGGGTCACGCCGGACTTGTTTCGCAAATACCCGACGGTGGAGGACTTCGCTGCGCTCACTCCCGAACAACTTGAGCCCGACGTACGTTCAACGGGATTCTTTCGCAATAAATCCAAGTCGGTTGTGGGCGCGGCGAAAAAGATTGTCAGCGAGTTCGGAGGGCAGGTTCCAGATGACATGGAGAGACTTCTAACTTTGCCGGGCGTAGCGCGCAAGACCGCGAATGTCGTGCTGGGCACGTGGTTTCGCAAAGCGGACGGGGTCGTGGTGGACACGCACGTTACCCGCATCGCGCGCCGGCTTGAGCTCACCAAGAATACGGATGCGCCGAAAATCGAGCAGGACTCGATGAAAGTAATTCCGCGCGAGAAGTGGATCCTGTTCGCACATCAACTCATCTGGCATGGGCGCAAGCTGTGCTTAGCGCGCCGCCCTAAATGCGTGGACTGTGCCCTGGAGAATATCTGCCACGCTGGAGATAAGACGTGGACAACGGTCGAGATTCACAAGAACGCGAAGTTGTGAGCAACTCTGCAACAGTCGCGTCATCCTGAGCGCAGCGCATCCGGTCGCTCGCGACCGGATGCGCGGAGTCGAAGGATCCCTACCCCGCTCAGAGCTCTCGACGCCGTTTCGGACTAGCTTCTTGCGAGAATTCCCTGCCGCCTCATTTCAAGCGCCGGAGGGTAGGGATCTTTCGATTCCGCACAAGATGATAGAGCTTGGTGGAGGATGCATGGCGGGAAAAGGAACTAAGTAGCTTCTGCTAAACTTTTTATTCTGACCTCGTCTAACGACTCTTCAGGAATCGAATGCGCGCTCTCATCCCGTTTGCTATTGTCGTATTCATGAGTACTTTTGCGGCGTCCCAGACTTTACCTGTGCCTCAGGCCATCACCGACCCCAAGCAGATCACCAGCAAGCCCAACGCGAACATAGAGCAAAATCAGCAGAGCCTTTCCATTGAGAAGCTCTACATGACCCGCCAGGTGGGGCGCGCGTCATGGTCTTCCGATGGCAGAACGATCGTCTTCGTCGGCAACATCAGTGGCCGGAATAACCTCTGGCTGGTCCCGGCAGAAGGTGGCTGGCCGACACAACTGACGGTCAGCGATCAGCGGCAGACGGCGCCTGCGTGGTCACCGGACGGCAGATGGATCGCCTACATGTCGGATTATGACGGCGACGAGCAGTGGGACATTTTTATCGTTTCCCCGAAGACCGGGCAGGTGGTGAACCTGACGCATACTCGCGAAATTGCGGAAGAGTATCCGCGATGGTCGCCCGATGGCCGTTATCTGGCTTATACCGTGAAACCGAAGACTTCGTCGGTGTTCGAGATTGATGTGTACGACATGGTGATGCGGGATGTGAAACACATCACGACCGGCACGCCGGCCGACAAGTTGAACGACAACGCCATATGGTCGCACGACGGCAAGTGGATCGCGTATACCCAGGAGCAGGCCAAGGGAACGGATTCGAATATCTTCGTCGTGGAAGTCGCTACGGGTCAGAGTTCCCTGCTCACTACACACCAGGGGGAACAGACTTACCGCGCCAATGATTTCTCGGCTGATGGAAAGCATCTGCTGATCACTTCTAATGCGGCGAATGGATACGACAATGTGGGATTGCTCGATATAGCTACCAAAAAGATTTCGTGGCTGACCAAAGACAAGTGGGAGATCGCTGGTGGTCAGTTTTCACCCGACGGCGAGCGCGTTACGTGGACTGCGAATGTCGAGGGCAACACCGACATTTATTTACATGACCTCGTCACCGGCAAAGCTACGGCGTTGCCTCTCCCCAAAGGCGTGAATGAGCTAGCCGGGGAACATTCCTCCTTCAGCAAGGATGGGGCACACTTGCTCTATAGCCACAACGGGGCAACCGCTCCGGGAGATCTTTGGGGCTATCAATTAGCGACGGGAAAAACTCATCAGGTGACGCGATCCCTCGTCGCGGGCGTGCGCGCGGAAGATATGGTCGAGCCATTCCTGGTGCACTACCCCAGTCGCGATGGCAAGTGGACCATCTCGGCGTTCGTGTATGTCCCCTACAACATGGTGCGCAATGGGCAGAACGCTGCGATTGTCTTCGTGCATGGTGGTCCTGCGTCGCAGTCGGTGAATTCGTTTAACCGGTTTATTCAACACATGGTTAACCAGGGATACATGGTGATTGCGCCGAACTATCGCGGTTCAACGGGATACGGAAACGAATTTCAACAGGCGAACCTGTTCGACATGGGCGGCGGCGATTTGCAGGACGTGCTCGCGGCAGCGGATTTTATCAAGCAGACCGGCTATCTCGATCCCAAGAAGGTCGTTCTGATGGGCGGCAGCTATGGCGGTTACTTGACCATGATGGGTGTGACCAAGGCGCCGGACGTTTGGGCTGCGGGCGTGCCGATGGTTCCATTTGTTAACTGGTTTACGGAAATTCAGAATGAGGACCCGGTGCTGCAACAATCGGACCTTGCAACCATGGGTGATCCGGAGAAAAACAAAGCATTGTTCCAGGACCGTTCTCCGATCTTCTTTGTGGATCAGATCAAGGCGCCACTATTTTTGCTCGCCGGTGGAAATGATCCGCGTTGCCCCGAAGAGGAATCGCAGCAGGTGATTGACGCGATCAAGAAGCGCGGCGGTGTGGTCGAGTTTAAGGTGTACGCGAATGAAGGCCACGGATTCGCGCGCGTGGAGAATCAGATCGACGCTTACCAGCGCGTGTCGGGC
>Ga0210409_10005854_pt1 | contig 12856 bp, 8 predicted proteins | sample IncBWH17MmetaG_FD_161649 | JGI IMG/M metagenome (GOLD analysis project Ga0210409, IMG submission 161649) | Forest soil microbial communities from Barre Woods Harvard Forest LTER site, Petersham, Massachusetts, United States - Inc-BW-H-17-M | ecosystem: Environmental > Terrestrial > Soil >...
AATCGCCGGAATAAACAGTGAGGAACGTGCGCGGAGTGGAGAAAACCTCGCCGGGCTTCAGAGTGGTGTTGGCGGGGACTCGAACGCTGGCTTGAACGCGGCCATCCGGAGTTGTCTGCACCGGAAGAGACAGGACGAGAGGCAGAGTTTCGATGTGGCCAATGGCTTCGCCAACCTTGTTGCTCCAGAAGGCCACAACGGGAACGCCACCGCCGGCGCTGCCAAGATCATCTTTCGTTGCTACGGGAGCACCGAATGGATTTTCCTGGGAGAATTTTGCGGGAAGCACGAAAATTTCGTCTTTGCCCCACTTCAGGCTGGAGCCCTGAAAGGTCCAGAGGGGCGTCGACGTTGCGGAAGAGTTTGCCGGAGCGGCAAAACTGTGACGCTGCAGCGTGACGGTATCAATCTTGACGTCCGACTTGCCGGCGTTGCGCACGCGAATCGAAAGCAGCGCCAGGTTGGGGAAAGAATCATAAACCTCGAGAGTGGCTATTTCCTCCAGGTCTGTTCCAGGAATTTTGCCAGAGACGTTGATCTGCTTGCCGAGACTTCCCAGCTTGCCGGTGACGTCCTTCACTTCAGCATTTGCCAAATCCAGAGTCACGCCCGGAACTTCTTTTCCGGAGATGGAAATCGATTGCGCGGCATCCGGTGAATCTGCATCCAGTGAGAGTTTTGCCTGACCTTGCCCAAGGGATGCAATGGTGGCGCCATTTGGCAGCAGTTCAAAATCGGCTGCTGGCGTATGAATGGCAATTGTGGCCGGCGAGATGCGTACACCGATGGCGGATCTTACCGCGGGAGTTTGCGGCGAGCTGGGCGGCGCACTCTTCTGGCAACCGGTGACATCCAAGAGAAACAGGCCGGTGAACAAGACGAGCACAGCCAACAGCGCCGACGGGATTAGCCGGACAAAGCGATGAACAGGCACGGACTGACGCTCACTTCGCATTTCCAGGGGCTCCTTTGAACTCGGCGAAAAGTCTGTTTGCGTTCTTGTTGTAGACCTTTTTGAGAATACTGTCCGGCAGCTCTAATCCATAGATTTCCCAGCGACCTTGACCGGGATAGCCCCAGTACGGGAAATACTCGTCAGGCGTTTCGAGCCAGCGGAAATAACTGGCGTACATGGCGTTTTCCGGTTCGCTATCGGTGCCGAACAGGATGCGATCCTGATAAACGCGGAAGAATTTCAGAGTGCGGCGAGGCTGACGGCCAAGTTCGGCCTGGCGCGCGCCAAACTCCACGAGCATGTTGGGATACTTGTCAAGCCACGCGGAGACCACGTCAAGGTTCTCCGGCCAGTTGGCTACGTGAAGGGCGATGAACTTTGTGTGCGGGTGCTTCTCAAACACGTGGTTGCGCTGCGCGAGCAAAGTCTCTTTGCTGGGGAACTGCGGGCCGTAAAAGCTCCAGGTGGGATTCGAATTCAGTTCTTCGTAGCGCTCGTTGTGATTGTCGATGGGAGTGAAGAAAGCCTCCGGGTCCGTCGTGTGGATGGCCACGGGAATTCCCAGCTTGCCGCATTCTTCCCAGATAGGATCGAGGCGCGGATCATCCACGGCGATGAACTTCCCTGTTTTGTCCTTAACGCCCAGCCCAAGATCCTTCAGCACCTTCACGCCACGAGCGCCGCGACGAACGGCGTCGTCAAGCTGGGCCACAGATTCTGCCACGAAGTCGGGATCATCGATCTTGCTGTAGTCGATCTGGGTGAAGACCATGAACCGATCGGGATAGGGCTTCACCATTTTGTCGATTACCGTCTGCAGCTTGTCTCCCCACATTCCGGTGAGAATCACGATTTTCTGTACATTCGCCGCGTCCATACGGCGAACGACTTCGGCGGGCGGGATTTCTGCTCCGTTGATGCCGACTGCATCATTCACATGATTATGAACATCAATGACGGGAAATTTAGCACGAGGAACCTCGTGGACCGCAGCGTGAAGCATGGATTTGGGAGCGAAATCTTTGAGGAGCAACGTCATGCGCTTGCTGGCGTTGGGATCCGCAGTATAGGTGATGGCCTGATCCTTAGGGGCCTGATCCTTGGCGGCCTCATCTTTAGAGCCTGGCTTACAAGCGGCCAAGCCGACGAGCACTGCGGCAAACAACAGAATGTGAACGATACTGGTATGGCTCACAATTTGCTTGGGAAACATAAGAAGGCGGCTCCTCCCGGAGGTATCCCTGGCAAAGCAAGTACGCAAACACAACTACGTCTCACGCTTACCCGGTTGAAGTATAAAGGAAATAAAAAGAAACAAAAAGAAGATATTCGAAAGCAGTGGTAAATAGGCCCGGCAAGGCCAAAGCGGTTCACAGCAATTCCTTCGCAAATTTCTGGATCTTGCCAAGCGCGGCGGCAATTTCCTGCATGTCTTCCTCATCGCCCAGCAAGGCCGGCTGAGGGATCCAGATGGTTTCCCAAGCGCCGCGGTGCGTGGCCGGGTAGTCCGCTTCGAGAAATGCATGGCGTTCCGTTGCCTGCGAGCCGCAAAGGCGCTTGCGATATTCACCGTTCTTGAAAACATCAAGGAGATGGACGGGCGGATAGCTGGCCTGGTTCGGAATACCCTCCGCGATCATGGCCTGAATCAGGCGGTCAATGGAAACGCCGGCGAATTGTTTGGAATCGGCATGAAAGATGTAGGCGTATTGCCCATTGCGTGTGCAACCAGCAGCGAGTTTCTGTGGGGTGATGCCGGGGATCTTGCCGAGCAGATTGTCGAGTAGGCGAGCGTTACGATGACGCCGAAGAGTCTGCGTATCAACGCGCGTCAACTGCGCGCCGAGGATGGCGCCCTGCCATTCGCTGAGGCGATAGTTCGAGCCATTGATGTAGTGGCTGTAGAACCACTCACCTGGCATGCGGCCGCAATCGTGAACGCTGCGAGCCCGGCGCTCGAAAGCATCATCATTGGTGATGATAATGCCGCCTTCTCCCGCGGTCATGAGCTTGCTCGATTGAAAACTGAAGGTACCTGCGGTGCCAAATGTTCCGATGCGCCGGCCATTCCACTCGGTTCCATGAGCATGCGAACTGTCCTCGACTAAGGCCATGTTTTTCCGCTTTGCAAGAGCAACAAGAGGATCAAGGTCCGCGGGATTGCCGCCCATATGAACCGCGATGATGGCTTTTGTTTTGGGAGTGACGACGGCTTCTGTGAGCTGCGGATCCAGGCAGTATGTTTCGGGAGAAACATCAACCATTACCGGCAGAGCGCCGGCATAGAGGACCGCGCTTGCAGTTGCGACAAAAGTGAAGTCAGGAACAATGACCTCGTCGCCCGGGCCGATGCCGAGCGCCGACATGGTCACTTCAAGGGCCGCGGTTCCGTTAGTGACGGCGATTCCGTGCCTGGCACCGTGAAATCGCGCGAACTCCTGTTCGAACGCCAGCGTTTTCGTTCCGGGAGTTCGCCACCAGATCCGGCTCTCCAGTACTTCCTGGAGCGCCTTGCGTTCTTGATCGTCAAACTGCGGCCATAGCGGAAACGCTTTGTGCTTGGCCTTCTTACCACCCGTCAGCGCCAATTCTGCCATGCTGATTCTCCCCTGCAGGGATCAACAGCCCTTGCAGCCAAACGCGTTTGCGACCGGATGAAAGTGAAAATCTCCGAGGAACTCGCTTGACACCCGAGTTTGCATGCAATATTGACTCGATTCAATAGAGAGTTTCTACGTCGCACTGTCGATCACCACGGCTTGTTGCTGAGTTCACAGGTGGTTTGAAAGCCGGACGCTCGCGACTAAAAGGCTGCCTGGACGGCGGGGTCGGCGGCGCCCTGGAGAACGAATTCACTTTTAGAATTGCCCGCCTTATCAAAGGAAACTGCGGCGCTTACGCCCAAGAAGGTTGTGCCGGAAGCGAGGTAGTCGCGCACCCTGGCTCGATTTAGTCCCGCACCGCAGTGCGAACCGCCGCGGCCAGAAGGCGCACAGCATCGCAGATTTCCCTTGCCGCTACGGTCGGGTCGTGGCCAGTCTGCTCGCGGTAACGCTCGGTTAACTTCAGCGCGCGCTCGGTGGTTGATGAAACGGCGGAGGCACTGAACCAAGTCTGCGAGGATTGCGCGGAAACTTGTGCAGCCTTGCTCCGAAAGATAGGTAACGTCCGAAGGAACTGCCTGGTGTAGTGCGGGAAGCAATGTGGCCGCGGCTTCGCGGCTAACCCAAAGAACGATGGCGTCGGGTCGCTCCGATTTAAGTTCGTCGGCAAGGGATGCCGAGTCTGAGGTTGCGGGGTTGAAATCCACGCGTTCTGGGGCAGTGGCATGCAGTAAATTCGCCGCCCGTAAGAATTCTTCAGCGCCAACGCGGCCATGGTGATCGTCCTCAGCGATCAAGAGAACCTTCCGCAGATTCCTTCGTCGGTAGATGTCTGTCGCGATGAGTTGCGCCTGGTCAGCATCGCCAGGGCCGAAGCGGAAAATCCAGGGAATATTGATGCGCGTTGTGGTTGCGTCGCTGGAAAGAGTCACGATCGGGATGGCGATTTTATTGGCGATCTGATCCGCCTGGTGCGCGATGTTTCCGTCGGTGGGAGTGATGAGCGCGATGGCTTGCTGAAGGGCACCTGCTGGACGAACTGCACACCGACTAATCGACGCGAGCGACCGAGAAATAAGCCCGCGATTGGCCGCTTGTTTGCGGACTACCCAGAAAATGCCGCGGATTCGCGAACCACTCCCGCATCGCCGCGTTCGCGAGCCAAATACTGGTCATAAATCCACTTGTAGGTATGCTCCAACCCCACGCGCAGTGGCGTGCTCGGCTCCCAGTGCAGGTATTTCTGGATCAGGGTGTTGTCACTATTGCGGCCATTCACGCCTTTCGGCGCGCTGAGATCATAGGTCCGTTTGAGCTTGATTCTGGCAATTTCTTCCGCCAGGTCCACCAATCGATTGATGGTCACGGCCTCGCTTGAGCCCAGATTGATGGGCTCCAAAATGTCCGACTCCATGATGAGGTTGGCGCCCTTGATGCAATCATCGATGTACATGAAACTCCGGGTTTGCGTGCCGCTTCCCCAGATTTCGATTTCGTGCTTGCCGGAAACTTTTGCTTCAATCACTTTGCGACAGATGGCCGCAGGCGCTTTCTCGCGGCCGCCGTACCAGGTGCCCCAAGGGCCGTAGACATTGTGGAATCGCGCCACGCGTGTGGTCAGGCCGTAGTCCTCGCGGAAATGTCGGCACATGCGCTCGGAAAAAAGCTTCTCCCAGCCATAACCGTCCTCGGCCTGCGCGGGATAGGCGTCTTCCTCTTTCAGCGAGGGAGCCTCAAACGTTTTCTGCTTATCGGCATTGTAGACACACGCGGAAGAAGAATAAAAATAGCGGCGGACGCCGAATTTCTGGGCCGCCTGCAGCATGTGGGTGTTGATCAGAACGGAAAGCATGCAAAGGGCTTTATTGTGTTCGATGAAGCCCATGCCGCCCATATTCGCGGCGAAATTGTAGATCGCCGAAGCACCCTTGGCGGCAAATTCACAGTTCGGAAGGAGATTGAGATCAAGGGAGTGATTCTCAACGTCGTCGAATCGCTGGTACCACTCGTTTTGTGGCTTGATGTCGATCGCGCGAATGCGCTTGTGGCCGCTGCGGCGCAGGTGCGATAGCATCGCCCCGCCAATAAATCCACCTGCTCCCGTAACCGTGATTAAGTCCGACGTGTCGTGATGCATCGCGCTTCCCCTTGTTTATCTATAATTCTACTGCACCATGAAGTAACCATGATAAGACGGACCGAGAGTCAGGCGGCCTGGGAGGCGCACACCATTCTATCCCGAGCACCAAGGCCGGCAAGTACGGTAGGTACCTCATTATTTCAACTCGATCAGAGCAAGCCCCTGTGGCTCCAGCGTTACGGGCAGCACGCCGTTCTTGAGTGCGCGGCTGGAGGAAGCCGGAAGCGCCGCCGCTTTGCGAAGTTCCTGGAGTTGCAACTGGGTCGGATATCGCGGGCGCCCCATCTTTTGATACGCAGGCAGCGGCGATCCATGGTTGCGGTCGATGATCGTGACTGTCGCGACCTGCTTTCCCTTGAGGTTGCTGAAATGCAGCAGGAAATCCTTCGCCGAACCGCTCTGATCCGGAGGGAAAATATTCCAGAGCGCCACAATCAATGACCCGTTCGCCTTGCGCGTCACCAACAGCGAATCTCCCTGGGCTTCCACGCGCGCGTCGCCCAGGCGGTGAAGAAGCGCGAAGGCGTTGAACGCCGGCTTCGGGATATTTCCGGCCGCAAGCAGCCCGAATCCGCCGTAGAAGGGCTGCTTCACGACACCCTGTTCCTCGAACACATCGGAAAAGGTCCAGTAACTCATGATATTCACCAGGCCGTCGCACTGGCGAATGGTGTCCGCCATCCACGGCCCCATGTAGGCTGTGTCAGTCACGGCCGGTTCGCTGGCGTAGCTGGCGTTGAATTCACTCCAGATGAGCGGAAGCCCAGGCCGGGCGGAAGATTGGATCTGGTCATGGACCTTCTTCACGGCGCGACAAACCATGCGGTCGCGGGGAATGCTTTCGTCGGTGCCGAATACGTCTTTGGCAGAATCGTTGCCGTAGACATGAGTGGAAACGAAATCGAGCGGAACGTTTTCTGCCGCAGCATGCGCGATCATGCGATCCACCCAAGCCGCTTGCGCCGTGGAGGGCCCACCAACGCGCAGTTCGCCGCTTACCTTTTTCAATGCACGCGCGGTGTGGTCATACAGCTGAAAGTAGGTGGCCTCTTTCGGATCACCCACCCAGAAGTCAATGTTGGGTTCGTTCCACACTTCAAAATACCATTTAGCGACTTCCTCTTCGCCGTAGCGGTCCACAAGATGTCGCGCGAATTGTTCGATGAGGGCATCCCATTTGGCCCAGTCCTTCGGCGGAGCAATGTTTTGCTTGTACCAGAAGGCGTGAAGAGCGCTGGGATTCGAGGTCAGCTTCTTAGGCATGAAACTCAGCTCGACGAACGGTTTCACGCCATTGGCCAGCAGTCCATCGTAAATCTGGTCGACATAAGAAAAATTGTAGATTGCGTGACCCTCGGCGTCTTCATCGTAAACGCCCAATTCATCATGGAAGATCGCGTGGAAGCGAACATACTGGAAATCGGTGATGCGCTTGGTCTCGCGGAGATCGCTTCGGTAACTTTCTCTCAAGCTCAAGATGGCGCGGCCGGAACCAAACATTTGTTCCCAGAAATGCGGAAACGGATGCAATGGAGCGCTGGCATCGATTTCTATGGTCTCAGCGGAATGAGGCGTCTGCGCGCTCGCAACCGGAGCAAGCATTCCAAACGCCAACAAACATACCGCCAATACGCTCAATAGAATTCTTGCACGGAAACGAGACATTACGCGGCCCCCGCTGGATTCAAACGGACTATTTTTTCTCGATCGCCACTACGCCAGCCAGTCTAGCAGAGCCGGCAAGCGTTCCAGACGACAATTCATCCCACGTTCGGCAAATCCGATGCATAGGCGCCTGCACTAGACAGGGAGTACAAGGCGGGCTCGGCAGCCCCGGCGGTCTGTTCTATTCTCCAGCGTCAGGGAACCGCCGTGAGCTTCAGCAATCTGCCGGCTAAGAACGAGTCCGATTCCCGAGCCGCCAGGCTTGGTGGTGAAAAACGGAACAAAGAGATTGGTGGTATTAGAGAGTCCCGGCCCTTCGTCAAGGATTTGCAGCTCCAGATGCGACGCGGTGCGATACCACTCAATGCGCACTTTGCCCTTGGTCTCTGAAGCAGCATCCGCGGCATTGCGGATCAGGTTGATGAGCAGTTGTTCGAGTTGATCGCGGTCGGCCTGGATGGTCGCTGCGGGTCCGCCGCCGAGTTCCATGATAACTCGACGTTCCAAGGCAGCCACTCGGCGAACCAACTCGCCAAACTCAACGGACGCCAGCGACGGCTGCGGCAAGCGCGCCAACTGCGTGTACGCCGACATGAATCGCCCCAAAGCCTCGGTCCGCGAGCGGATGATGGCCAGCCCTTGGCGCAGATCAGTAAATATGGAGCCGTCTTCTTGCGGGCTTTCCTCACGCGAACTTTCCGCGCGTTGCAGACCGGTTTCCAGACTCTGCGCCACCGACTGGATAGGCGCCAGTGAGTTGTTCAACTCGTGCCCCAGCACGCGAATCAGGCGTTGCCACGCTTGGCGCTCCTCTTCGCGAAGAGCGCGGCTCAAGTCCGTTAGAACAACAAGATGATGAGGCGAGCCGCCCTGGTGGAATGACCCGCGGCGCATTCCCCATCGTCCGGTGCCGCCCGGAAAACTCAGCTCCATGGTGCGAGCGGGTTCACCTTCCAGGCATACCGCCAGGCCGAGGTCGGAGGCGGAAAGGCCAAGGGAGCGCTCTGCAGGGCGGGACAGCAAACGCTCGCCGGCGCGATTCACGAGCTTCAATTCGTCTTGACTGTTAAACGTGAACACCGCCACCTCGATTTCTTCCATCACCGTCCGCAACAGCGCGGTCGCTTCCAGGGCGCCAAGGCGCTGCTCGCGCAAGGTCTCGCTGAGCGTGTTCACCTCGATCATCACTTCGCCCATGGCGTCGTCCATGCGCGCGCCACGCCCACGCAGCGAGAAATCTTCTTCGCGCATAGCGGCAAGTAAATTGGAGAGTGTTTGCAGAGAAAAAATGACGCGGTGCTGCAGGGAAATGGCAAAGCCCAGCCATAAACTGAAGATGAGAATCGTGAGCGTCAAGGCAGTTTGCGAGGTGTAAGGACCAAACCACAGCAGGCCCAGGGCCGCCAATGTGCCTGGAAGTCCCGTTGCGATCGCTAGAAGCTGAATTCGTCGTTCGTAAGTAAGCGGTCTCATTCCAAACCGAATTTTTCGAGTCGGCGGTAGAGCGCGCTCCTGCTTAAACCCAGCGCGTTGGCAGCCTGGCTGACGTTACCGCCGTGCCTGGCAAGCATACGCTGGATCAGATGTTTTTCAACTTCTTCGAGGTTCATTTCCTCCAGTCGTGGGGTGCCGCTGGGCGCTGCGGCACGCAAACCCAGGTCGATACTGCGAATCAACGAGCCGGACGAAAGCAGGACGGAGCGTTCGATGGCGTGATCCAGTTCCCGCACATTTCCCGGCCAGGGGTGCTCGCGAAGAGACTGCATCGCAGCGGGATCGAAACCGGAGATTTTCTTGCGATACCGCTCGGTGTAGACGCGCAGGAAATGATGAGCGAGCAGCTCGATGTCGCGCTGGCGGTCGCGCAGGTTGGGCAGGCGGATCTCGATGGTGTTCAGTCGAAAGAGGAGGTCCTCGCGAAAACGGCCGGCGGCAACCTCGGCGCCCACATCCACGTTGGTCGCAGCAAGCACGCGAACGTTCACGCGGCGGGTGTGCGACGATCCCACCCGTTCGAACTCGCCCGTTTCCAAGACGCGCAGCAGCTTGGACTGAAGATTGAGTGGCACGTTGGCAATTTCATCCAGGAAAAGTGTCCCGCCGTCGGCAAATTCAAAGCGCCCGATACGATCCGCGCGGGCATCGGTGAACGCACCTTTCATGTGCCCGAACAGTTCGCTCTCAAACACGCCCTCTGATAACCCGCCAGCATTCACGGTGACCATGGGGCGGCTGGCACGTTCCGACAATGCGTGGAGAGTCCGCGCAACAACTTCCTTGCCCGTGCCGTGCTCGCCGGTGATCAGAACGTTGGCGTCGGAAGGTCCGATGCGCGCGATGAGATTCAGAACCGGCTGCATGGATTCCGATTCGGCGATAAGCGTGGGGCGAGATTCGACACTCAGCAGGCGGTTCTCTGCCTCCAGGCGCGTAGCGCGGCGCAAGGCCTGGCGCAGATCGATCTGCGTCCGCAAAATGCTCAGGAGGCGTGCGTTCTCCCAGGGTTTCTGAAGGAAATCTCGGGCACCCAGGCGCATGGCTTCCACGGCCAGTTCCAGGCTGCTCCAGGCGGTCATGACGATTACGGGAAGCGTGCTGTCGATCTTCTGAATGGCGGTGAGGAGATCCAATCCTTCCCTGCCGGAGGTGGTGTCGCGCGTGTAGTTCAAATCCATCAGAACGGCGTCGAATTCTCGCGCTTCGATGGCTACGAGAGCTTCGGAGGGAGACGCGGCAGCGTAGGTTTCGTATCCCTCGTTCTTCAGGAGCAAACGCAAGGATTCGCGAATGTCTTGCTGGTCGTCGGCTAGAAGAATGCGATAGCGATGTGCGGTGTCAATTTTCATAGTTATCGGAGGTTGTGGACAGTTTACCGTGCTTTCCCTAGCAGCAGGCTGCGTTTGCAGAGAGTTTCCCCGTTTTGCGTCGTTGCCGTCGATCATGCGCGCGCGGAGTGAACAAGCCTATTCGTACCTCAGCGCAACCATGGGATCGACCTTTGTCGCGCGCCGCGCCGGAAGGTAGCAAGCGAAGAACGCGACAACCAACAGACAAATTGAAGCACCGGCCATGATGCGCCAATCGCCGGGCTGCACTCCAAACAGCGCGCTACCGATCGCTCGGCCAAGGGCGAAGGCTCCTGCAATGCCGATCGCGGTGCCTAGCACGGCGAGGCGTGTTCCTTCGCGCAAAACCATGCTGAGGACAGACGTGCCGTCGGCACCAAGAGCCATGCGGATTCCCAACTCGTGAGTCCGCTGCGAAACGGAAAACGCGACCAGACCATAGATGCCGACGGAAGCAAGAGCCAGAGCGAGCACCGCAAAAACTGCCACCACCGTCATCATGAAGCGCTGCGTAGCCAGCGAACGGGAAAGGATTTGTTCCATGGAAAGAAGATGACCGACGGGGATGCTGGAGTCGGTGGAGCGAATCGTTTTGTCCACGGTAGCGGCCAGAGCGAGTGGATCACCGGCCGTACGCACCAAAACGTGCGTGGGGAACCACACGTCGTACCCAAGGATCAAGCTGAACTTCGCCTGCGCGCTGGGAAGGAAAACCGTAGGTGGCACGGAGTCGCCAACAAACGGTTTCACGTTGGCAACAACTCCCACGACACGGCGCGCGGCATCGCCGCCCTCTAACTTTATTGTCGAAGTGAAGGGATCGCTGCCTTTGAGGACTTTTCGCACGAAGGCTTCGTTCACGATTGCCACAGGCTCGGAACTTTCGCCATCGTAAGCCGCGAAGTCTCGCCCGCGCTGCATGGCCACGCCCAAGGTCCGAAAGTACTCCTGCGTGATCACGCGAAAGTCCGTCGATTCCGAGGGAGCTCCATTCACCGTCACTCCGACGTTTCCACCACGCTCCAAAGGCTGGCCGGAGGAGACGATCGCTGCGTCCTGCACGCCCGGCAACTGCCTCAAACGCATGGTCAATTCAGTGTAAAAAGACGTGAACTCGGCGGTGGAATGAATGCGCGTACCCGTCAGCCAGATCTCCGCTGAAAGCAGGCCGTTGGCCTGGAATCCCGGATTCACTTGCAGAAGATTCAGAAACGACTCACCGAGCAGCGCGGCTCCGATCAGCAGCATAAGCGAGAGAGCGAATTCCGAGACGACCAGCGCTTCGCGAAACCGCCCACCACGACGGCTTGAGGAGCTTTGGGCGGCGTTTTCCTTCAGCATGGTGCTGACGTCGGTTTTCGACGCTTGCAGCGCGGGAATTATGCCTGCCAGCGCTCCAGAAACGATGGTGACGACCAGCGCGAACAGAAACGCCCATCCGTCCACACGAATTTCCGCGGCGCGGGGCAATTGGACCGGGGCGAACCGCACCAGTCCGGCCGCGGTGATTTGAGCGACCAACAGTCCCGCGATGCCGCCGACGACCGCGAGCAGCAAACTTTCGGAAAGGAATTGGCGGACGAGCGCGCCGCGGTCGGCTCCGAGTGCGGAGCGCAGGGCCACTTCTTTTGTGCGGCCGGAGGCTCGGGCGAGCAAGAGATTGGAAATATTGGCGCAGGCGATGAGCAGAACGAACGAAACGGCGCCCAGCAGAATCCACAGATACGAGCTGATCTCAGCGCCCAGCACGCTTGGAACGGAACTGAGGCCGAGGACTTGCTTCCGGCCTTCGCCTTCTAGCTGATCCTTCTGAAACGACGTCGTGAGTGTGTCCACTTGCGCTTCGGCTTGCTGCACGCTAGTGCCCGGCTTCACCCGTGCGACGATTTCAAGATTCTCGCCGGAGCCAACCGTGTCTGCCACCGGTGCGAGAGGGGTCCACAAATCGACGCGCTGCAAATCGCCGAAAGCCGGAGGTACAAAGTCCAACTGAACATCGGCCGCCGCTGGAGGCATAACACCAATCACGCGGTAAGCCCCGCCGTTAAGTTGAATGCTCTTTCCCAGCACCGCAGGATCACTGCCGAATTGCTGCGCCCACAGCTTGTGGCTAAGCATCGCGACGCGGGCCGAACGGTCGCGATCCTCTTCCCGGCTGAAATCGCGCCCCAACAATGGATAAGCGCCCAGCGCGGAAAAATAGTCTGACGATACGTGAAGAGCGCTAATGCGCTGCGTGCCGGTGTCCGAAGAAAGATTCAGACCAACATGGGTGAAAGCAGCGATGGCGGCCGGCCAGTGGCTGTGCTCCTGCAGATAGCGGAATTGCTGATAGGTGAATGCATCTTCGCTGAGCTCGCCTTGGTACTTTAGAACCACCTCGACCACCTGGTGAGCTTCGGGAACCGCCAGCGGGCGGATTAGAACTCCATAGATCACGCTGAAGATGGCGGTGTTTGCGCCGATTCCCAGGGCCAGCGTAAGCACGGCGACGATTGTGAACGCCGGGCTCTGCCGCAGGAAGCGAACCGCGGATCGCAAGTCTCGCAATAAAGTTGTCATCGCCTCCTCCTATTCGTAACGCAGCGCGATAATCGGATCCACTCGTGATGCTCGGCGCGCCGGCACCCAAGTCGAAACCAGAACG
>Ga0210409_10005855_pt1 | contig 12855 bp, 9 predicted proteins | sample IncBWH17MmetaG_FD_161649 | JGI IMG/M metagenome (GOLD analysis project Ga0210409, IMG submission 161649) | Forest soil microbial communities from Barre Woods Harvard Forest LTER site, Petersham, Massachusetts, United States - Inc-BW-H-17-M | ecosystem: Environmental > Terrestrial > Soil >...
TGCGCGTTTCCCGGCGGCAGGAAGTTGCACACCAGGTACGCGACCGGCAGGGCCGCGCCCGAGGGCAGGCGCTTGCGGCCGACGCACTCATCCATCCACGCGCCACTGCGCTTGTTGGGACGGGCGTAGGCATCCAGATAGAAGCTGCCGATCGGATCCCCGCCCGCGCCGCTGATGGCGAAGAAGCGCACGTCCGGGTGCCAGACCGGCACATCGGCGCGTTCGCGGATGCGCACCCCGAAGAGCCGCTCCGCGACCTCGAACAGTCCGCTCAGCACCCGCGGCAGCGGGAAGTACGGCCGCAGCTGCTCCTGCGAGATCGCATAACGCTCGCGCTGCAGCCGCTCGGCGTAAAACCCCACATCCCAGGCGGGCAGTTTGCGGCCGGCGAAATCCTCGAGCTCCGCGAACTCGCTGCGCGCCGCGCTGCGGGCGGCGTGCGCCAGCTCGTGCAGGAAGCCCGTCACCTCGGCCACGCTGTGCGCCATGCGGGTCGCGAGCGCGTACTCGGCGTAATTGCGGAAGTCCAGCAGGCGCGCGGCTTCGTGGCGGTGCCGCAGGATCGCCTCCATCACGACCGAATTGTCCCAGCGGCCCGCGTTCGGCCCCTGCTCAGAGGCGCGCGTGGTCCACGCCTCGTAGAAGGCGCGCCGCAGTTCCCCGGACTCCGCGTCCGTGACCACCGCCACGTAGGTGGGCTGGTCGAGGGTCAGGGTCCAGCCCGCCACGCCTTGCTCCGCGGCGCGGCGCGCCGCCTGCTCGATGAGCATGTCGTTCAGGCCGCGCAGTTCGCCTAAGTCGGTGACGTGCCAGCTCCAGCCATTGGTGGCGTCCAGCACGTTTTCCTCGAACTTCGCCTGCAGTTGCGACAGTTCGAGCATCGCGCTCTTGAAGCGCGCCTTGCGCTCGGCGGGCAAGCCCACACCCGCGAGGCGAAAATCGCGCACGGCGTGTTCTATCACCTGGCGTTGCACCGGCGCGAGCGCCGCGCCTTCCTGCGCGGCGATGGTGCGGTAGGCGTGGAACAGCGGTTCGCTTTGCGCCAGATCCGTGTGGTATGCCGAGAGCAGCGGCAGGCAGGCGTTGTAGCCGGCGCGCAGCGCGTCGGAATTGAGCACCGCGTTCAGGTGACTCACGGGCGACCAGGTGCGCGACACCCGGTGGTGCAGTTCCTCGAGCGGCTCGACGACGGTTGCGAAAGTGGGCGTGGGCGTGGCGGCCAGCTGCGCCAGGCGCGCGCGGTTCGAGTCCAGGAGCTCCCGCACTGCCGGCTCGACGTGCTCGGCGCGGATCTGCGGGAACTGCGGCAGGGCGTCCTGGCCAAGTAAGGGATTTTCCATGCACCTCGTCCGGTGAATCGCCGCGCCATTGTAGCGGCCTTCGGTGTCGCGCCTCATATAACATGCGAGCCGCGCTAAGCGGCTGACGCTTAGGGGTAAGGGGATTATGGACGGCCAATACGACCTGATCGTGATCGGCGCGGGCAGCGGGGGGCTGGCCGCCTCCCAGCGGGCCGCCGAATACGGCGCCCGGGTAGTGATCATCGAGTCCGGTCCCCTCGGGGGCTGTTGCGTCAACGTCGGCTGCGTGCCGAAGAAGATCATGTGGAACGCGGCCGAGACGGCAGCGGCGCTGCATGAGGCGCCGGGCTACGGCTTTGCGCTGGATGTCGGGCCGCACGACTGGGCAGCGCTCAAACACCGGCGCGACGCCTACATCCACCGCCTCAACGGCATCTACGCCGCCAACCTTGCGAAGCGCAAAGTGGAGCTGGTGCGGGGGCGGGCGAGTTTCCTCGATGCCACGGGGGTAAGCGTCGCGGGCCGGACGCTGCGCGCCGCGCGCATCCTGGTTGCGACCGGCGGGCGACCCACGATCCCCGCCATCCCGGGCGCGGAGCTCGGTATCACCTCGGACGGCTTCTTTGCGCTCGCCGCGCGGCCGCCGCGGGTGGCCGTCGTTGGCGGCAGCTACATCGCCATTGAACTCGCCGGCATTTTCGCGCACCTGGGAAGCGCAACCACGCTCGTCATCCGCGGTGACAAAATCCTGCGTGGCTTCGATTCCATGCTGGGCGAGGTGACCTTACGCTTGCTGCGCGACGCCGGGGTGAGCATTGCGAGCGACGCGGCACCGCTCGCGCTCGAGCGCCGCGCGGACGGACTGCTCGAGCTCGGGGTCGCGCACGGGCGGCGCCTGGGCCCATTCGAGAGCGTGCTGTGGGCGACGGGCCGCAGCGCCGAGGTCCGGGACCTCAGGCTCGAGCGCGCCGGCGTGCGCCTGGACGAGCGCGGCTGCATCGCAACCGATCTGTACCAGGCGACCAGCGCCAGCGGGGTATTCGCCATCGGCGATGTGACCGGGCGCGCGCAGCTGACGCCGGTGGCGATCGCCGCCGGCCGGCGCCTCGCCGATCGGCTGTTCGGTGGCCAGGCGGACCGACACCTGGATTACGACAACATCCCGACGGTGATTTTCGGACACCCGCCCATCGGCACCGTGGGACTGACGGAAGCTGCGGCGCGCGAGCGTTACGGAGATGCCGGCGTCACGGTGTTCCGCGCCGGCTTCCTGCCGCTCTATCACGTGCTCACGAGCTCGAAGCCGCGCTGCGAGATGAAGCTCGTCACCGCCGGAGCCGAGCAGCGCATCGTCGGCCTGCACGTCGTGGGCGAGGGCGCCGACGAGATGTTGCAGGGGTTTGCCGTGGCGCTGCGCATGGGCGCGACCAAGCAGGACTTCGACGACACGGTCGCGATCCATCCGACCAGCGCCGAGGAATTAGTCACCATGCGCTGAAAGTGCGCGCAGCTGCGCGCCGCTTCAGGCGCGCGCGCCACGCGCCTGCAGCGCCGCCAGCACCGTGGCCGTGGTGGGGCGCATACCGCGCCACAGCTCGAACGACTCCGCGGCCTGCTCCACCAGCATCCCGAGTCCCTGCAGCGCCTGCGCGCAACCGCGCAGCCTGGCCCAGGCGACGAAAGCGGTCGCCGACTTGCCATAGGCGAGGTCGTAGCACACGGTGGCGGCATTCACGGCACCTTCTGGCAGCGGCGGGATGTCGCCGCTGAGGCTCGCGGAGGTGGCGTTGATGACGAGGTCGAAGGCTTCCTCCCCGACGTCCCCGAAACCAACACCCTGGGTGACACCCAGATCAGAGAACGCGGCGGCGAGCGCCGCGGCGCGCTCCGGCGTGCGGTTGGCGATGACTACCGCGGCGGGCCTGAGGCCGAGCAGCGGCGCCAGCACCCCGCGCGTCGCGCCCCCCGCGCCCAGCACCAGCACGCGGCGACCGGCAAGCTGCAGCCCGAGATTTTTGCACAGGTCGTGCACCAGACCCGCGCCGTCGGTGTTGTCGCCGAGGATGGTGCCGCCATCGGTCCGCGCGAGCGTGTTGACCGCGGCGGCGTGCGCGGCGCGCGCGGTGAGCTCATGGGCGAGTTCGCGCGCCGCGATCTTGTGGGGCAGGGTGACGTTCAGACCCAGGCCGCCCTGCGCAAAAAAGTCGCGCACGTGCACCTCCAGGTCGGCCGGCCGCACGTCGAACAGCCGGTAGCTCATGGCCTGGCCGGTCTCACGGGCAAACATCCCGTGGATGAAGGGCGAGAGGCTGTGGCTGACGGGATGGCCCACGACGCCGTACTGGTCCACTGACATCCTCCTTGCCATGGATTGTGCCGCGCGCGCGGGAAAACGTCACGGCTGCACGCGCCTTTCGCAACAGCGCCTACAGCATCCGCACCAGGCAGCCCGCGCCCGGCGCAACGCCAAGGCACGCCTGCAGTTCCGGCAGCCAGGCCTGCATGCGCTCAGCGACGAGGTAGGGAGGGTTGGCAATGAGCAGCCCCGAGCCATTCAGGGCGACGCGCGAGTCGCGTGGGTATAGCCACAGTTCGCTCACCAGGGTTGCGGCCGTGATCGCGGCCGCGTAAGCGGCGTGCCAGGCGCTCGCAGCGCGCGTCTCCTTGATCGGGTACCAGGCGGCAAACACGCCGGTGGGAAAGCGGCGCAGGCCTTCCGCGACCGCGGCGACGACACGCTCGAAATCGTTGCGCTCCTCGTAGGGCGGATCGATGAACGTCAGTCCGCGCCGCTCGGCGGGCGGCAGCTGCGCGCGCAACAGCTCGAAACCGTCGCCGCGCTCGATGCGCACGCGGCTGCCTTGCGCGCCCGCGGCGGTGCCAGCCGCGGCCAGCGCCTGCGCCAGCACCTGCGCCTCGGCGCCCAGAAGCTCGATGCACACCGCCCGATCCTGGGGGCGCAGCGCGCGCGCCGCGAGCAGCGGCGAGCCGGCATAACAATGAAGATTGCCGGGCACGGCGCGCAACGCCCGCAACGTTTGCGCGTACTGGCGCAGCTCCGGCGCGCTGTGCTCGGCCTGCTCGAAGCGGCCCACGCCCGCCGCGCTCTCGGCGGCCGGCGTCGACAGGTCATAAACACCGCGCCCGGCGTGCGTGTCGAGGTACAGAAAGCCCTTATCCTTGCGCTGCAGCGCCGCCAGCAGGGCGAGCAGGGTGACGTGCTTGTGCACATCGGCGAAGTTGCCGGCGTGATACGAGTGACGGTACTTCATTCAGGTAGCGCCAGTCTCCAGTGATTCGCCCTGCACGGCAACGTCGAAAGCTGCTTGACGGCGCCACACAATCCCCGAAACTCAACGGCATGGGCGCCGCGCAGTACTGGTTCGACAGCCACGATGGCCTGCGGCTGCACAGCCTGGTCTACGCCGGGCCTGCCGCGACGGCTCCGGTGCTGCTGTGCCTGCACGGCCTGATGCGCAACGGCCGCGACTTCGAGGATCTCGCGCCGCGGCTGGCGCAGCGCTACCGCGTAATCGTGCCGGATGTGCGCGGTCGCGGCCTCTCGGCACGCGATCCGCAATTCAACAACTACCAGCTGCCGGTGTACATCAAGGATACGCTCGTGCTCCTCAGCGGACTCGGAGCCACGCGTGTCAGTATCATCGGCACCTCCATGGGTGGTCTGATGGCGATGCTGCTGGCGGCCATGCAGCCGGGCCTGGTGACCGGGGTGGTGTTGAACGACGTGGGTCCGGAGCTGGACCCGGCCGGCATCGAGCGCATCCGCGGCTACGCCGGGAAAACCCCCGCGGTGCGCAACTGGGCCGAGGCGATCGCGCAGGTGCGCAGCGTCTACGGTTCCGTGTGGCCGGACTTAAGCGAGGCGGGCTGGGAAAAACTCGTGCGCCGGGGTTACCGCGCCAACGCGCAGGGCATTCCGGAAGTGGACGCGGACCCCCTGATCCGCGAGCCGCTGCGCGACAACCAGACCGCCGCGCCGGACCTGTGGCCATTGTGGGGCGCACTGGCGAGGATCCCGGTGCTCGCGATTCGCGGCGAACACTCGGACCTGCTCAGCGCCGCCACGCTCGCACGCATGCAGCGCAAGCCCGCAACCACCGCGCTCACCGTAGCCAATCGCGGCCACGCGCCGCTGCTCGATGAACCGGGCTGCGTCGCCGCGATCGAAGCGTTTCTCGCCGCGCTGCCGGGCGCGGCGCACTGAGCTTGCGACTTATTTTGTCCCGCGCACCCGGCTGGGCACGGTGCCGGGTTTGGGCGCGGCGTGCGGCTTGCGCACCGCGGGCTTTTTCGCAGGGGCTTTCGGCGCGGCGTGGGCCTTGCGACCGGCGCGCGCGCTCTTGGCGTGCGCGCCTGGCGGTGACTTTGCTGCCGCGCCGGTCCTGGCGGGTGCCACGGTGGGCGCCGGTGCAGGGCGCGTCTTGCCGCGCGCGGCCTTCCCGGCCGGCGCTGTCCCGGCCTCAGCTGCGGCGGTCTGCGCGCCGTCGCCCGCAGTGGCTGCCGGCGCCGCGGCGCGCTTGCCCCGTCCCCAGCGCCCGAAGCGTCCGCGCTCGGGGGCGGCTGCGAGCAAAGCCCGGCACTCCTCGAGCGTGACCGTCTTCGGGTCGCGATCCTTGGGGATCCGGGCGTTCTTCTTCTTATCCGTGATGTATGGCCCGTAGCGGCCGTTCAGCACCTGGATGCCTGCGGCGCCGAAGTCCTGGATGAGCCGCGCCGCATCCGTCTGCTTCTTCAGGCTGATGACCTCGCGCGCGCGCTCGAGCGTCACGGTGTACGGGTCGTCTTCCTTGAGCGAGGCGTACTTGCTGCCGTACTTCACGTACGGGCCGAAGCGCCCGACGTTGGCGACGATGGTCTCCCCGTCGTGCGTCGCGCCGAGCGTGCGCGGCAGCTGGAACAGATCCATGGCGATGGCGAGCGTGATCGCGTCCATCTTCTGACCGGGACGCAGGCCGGCGAAGCGTGGCTTCTCGTCATCGTCCTTGGTGCCGATCTGCACGAACGGCCCGAAACGCCCCATGCGCACCGTGACCGGCTTGCCGCTGGCCGGGTCCTTGCCGAGTTCGCGCGCCTGCGCCACCTGCTCGCGGCTGACGGTCTTTTCGATCTTTTCGACCTGCTTGATGAAGGGCTTCCAGAACTTCTCCAGCGGGGTGGTCCAGTCCTCCTCGCCGCGCGATACCGCATCGAGCTCATCCTCCATCGCGGCGGTGAAGCCGTACTCCACATAGCGGTGGAAGTGCTCGGTCAGGAAGCGGTTGACGATCTTGCCGATGTCGGTCGGTATGAAACGCCGGCTGTCCATCTCGACATACTCGCGGTCCTGGAGCGTGGAGATGATGGTGGCGTAGGTGGAGGGCCGGCCGATGCCGTGTTCCTCGAGCGCCTTGACCAGCGAAGCCTCGCTGTAGCGGGGCGGCGGTTCGGTGAAATGCTGCTCGGCGCGCAGCGCCGTGAGGGTAACCCCGTCGCCTTCGTTCATCGGCGGCAGTACGTGATCGGTGTCGTCGACCTTGGCGTCGTCGGTGTCTTCCTGGTACACCGAAATATAGCCGGCCTTCACCAGCGTGGAGCCGTTGGCGCGCAGCAGGTGACGCTGCGGTCCATCGGGACCTGCGAGCATGTCCACCGCCACCGTGTCGAACACGGCGTGGCTCATCTGCGAAGCCACCGCGCGCTTCCAGATGAGGGAGTAGAGCCGGAACAGGTCGTCCTCGATCTTGCCCTCGACGTCGGCCGGCGTGATGGCGGCCGAGGTCGGGCGGATGGCCTCGTGCGCCTCCTGCGCGTTCTTTGACTTGGTCTTGTAGATGCGCGGCTCGTCGGCGACCTCATCCTTGCCGTAGAGGCGCGCCGCGACTGCGCGCATCTCGCTCACCGCCTCCGCCGCCATCGACACCGAGTCGGTGCGCATGTAGGTGATGAGGCCGACGCTGCCTTCGCCGATGTCGAGTCCCTCGTACAGCTGCTGCGCGAGGCGCATGGTGCGCCGCGCATTGAAGCCGAGCTTGCGCGCCGCCTCCTGCTGCAGCGTCGAGGTGGTGAACGGCGGGGCGGGATTGCGGCGCCGCTGCTTGCGATCGATCGCGAGTACCCGCAGCTGCCCCTGGCCGCCGGCGCCGGCGGCCGCCCGGATGCTGCGCTCGACCTCGCGCGCTGCGGATTCGTTGGTGAAGCTGAACTGTTCGACCTTCTGCCCCCGGTACTCCAGCAGCTTGAGCGGAAACGCCTGCCCGCTGTGCGCGCCCTCGCCATCGATGGACCAGTACTCCTGCGCGACGAACGCTGCGATCTCTTCCTCGCGCTCGCAGATCATGCGCAGCGCCGGGCTTTGCACGCGTCCGGCGGATAGCCCGCGGCGTACTTTCTTCCACAGCAACGGCGAGAGGTTGAAACCAACCAGGTAGTCGAGCGCGCGGCGCGCCTGCTGCGCGTTTACCAGTTCCAGCGACAGGCCGCGGGGTTCCCCGACCGCGGCGCGGATGGCGTTGCGGGTGATTTCGTAGAACACCACGCGATGCACGTCCTTGCCGTCGAGGTCGCCGCGCGCGGCGAGGATCTCCTTCAGATGCCAGGCGATCGCCTCGCCCTCGCGGTCCGGGTCAGTCGCCAGGTACAGCGCCTTGGCTTTGCGCAAGGAGCGCGCGATGGCCTCCACATGGCGCTCGTTCTTCTCGAGCACCTGGTATTTCATGGCATAGCCATTGTCAGGATCGACCGCGCCCTCCTTGGGCACCAGATCGCGCACGTGGCCGTAGGAGGCGAGCACGTCGAAGTCGCGGCCAAGATACTTCTTGATGGTCTTGGCCTTGGCGGGCGATTCGACGATGACCAGATTGTCAGCCATGAGGAGAGTCAGGAAACCTCGTGCCTTAGAAACGAAAAACCGCGGACGAGCCGCGGACCTGCAAACTGGCGACGACCGCGCTGCGCGTCAGTGCGGCGCATTGACCGGCAATTCCGACATCATGAGGCCGCCCAAACGCTCGACCGCGAGTTCCTCTCCGGGCTGACTGGACAGCACCATGAACACCACCCATTTGAGATGCTCGATATCCGGCTCACCCGGCAGAGCCAGGGCGCGCTCGATGACCATCTCACGCTGCTGCGCCGATAGCACACCCTGACGCTCCAGCGACAGCAGGTAGCCGCGGCAGTCCGCCGACAGGCGCGCAAGCTCACTGTCCGCGAATACCCGCACGGCGGGCGCGGGGCCGGCGGCGAGCGGCAGGGGGGCGCGTTCGTGCCCGAAGGCGAGATCGGTCAGCCAGTCGAGCGCGCGCTCGACGTTGGCGCGCGCAAATCCGGCGCGCCGCAGATCGCGCGCGAGGCGTTCGCGCCCCGGTACCTCCGCCGTTTCGGCGAGCATGTAGCGGTCGAACACGTAGATGAGAATGTCGAGAACGCTGCCAGTAGTCATCGCAAAAGATTATGGTATGCGGGTGTAGCGGCCACCAGGCAGCGCCGCCACACGTCCCTGGAGCTCCAGGATCAGCAACATCGAGGCCACCGATCCGCTCGGCAGGTTCGTGCGTGCGACGAGCACGTCAATGGTCGCCGGTTCAAAACCGAGCGCATCTAACAGCATTTCATACTCCTTGTCCAATACCGGGGGCGCGGACGCGGCGCTGCCGGCGTGCGCGGCGGCCTCCCGCGGCAGCGCGAGGCGCAGCTCCGCGAGCACATCCGCCGCCTCTTCCACCAGCTTCGCGCCGTCCTTGATGAGCCGGTGGCAGCCGCGGGCGAGCGGGCTGTGGATCGAGCCGGGGATCGCAAACACCTCGCGCCCGGATTCCGCCGCCAGGCGCGCGGTGATGAGCGAGCCGCTGTAGCGCGCGGCCTCGACGATGAGCGCGCCGAGTGACAGGCCGGCGATGATGCGGTTGCGCCGCGGGAAGTTCTGCTTGAGCGGCGCCGTGCGCGGTGCAAATTCCGACAGCAGCGCGCCGTGCTCGCGGATGCGCTGCGCGAGGACGCTGTTCTCGGCCGGATAGATACGATCAAGACCGCTGCCGAGCACCGCCACGGTCAGGCCGCCGCCGTGCAGCGCACCCTCGTGACTCGCCGCGTCGATGCCGAGCGCGAGACCGCTCGTCACCGTCAGCCCGGCGCGGGCGAACCAGGCGGCAAACTCGCGCGCCGTGGCGCGACCGGCGGGCGTGGGGTTGCGCGAGCCGACCATGGCGAGTTGCGGCAAGGACAGGGCCGCGACCGAGCCCTGCAGGTAGAGCGCCGCGGGCGCGCCGACCGTCTGCGCGAGCAGCGCCGGGTAGGCGGCATCCGTGCCAAGCAGAATCTGCGTGCCGCTCGAGCCAAGCCAGGCAAGGTCCGCAGCCAGCGCCGCCTCATCGGGTGCGCGCAGAAAATCCCGCGCGGCCGCGGGCAGCTCGACCTGACGCAGCACGGCGCCCGAGGCCGCGCGTTCCAGCTCGCCGTGCGCGGCGCCCAGCAGCGCCTGCAGGTGCGCCGTGGTGAGTGCGGGGGTCCGGGCGAGCAGTGCCCGCGCGCGCAAGGCATCCATGGCGCGAGCATAAAGGAAGGAGGCCGGCGGTCGCCGCTCGCAAATGGCACGCGAGTGGTGTGCGAGCCGCGGCGCTTACGTCAGGCGCCGCGGCTCACTGGAGAGGGGGACTTAAGGGTTATGCACCACGTCGCCGTTGTGGATGGCGTCGGATGCGCCGACGATCAGGGCGTAGCTGACCCGATCAAACACCTTGAACACGAGCGCGGTGCCGACGCGCTCATCGGGCAACGGCACCTGGCGCGCAAACGAGGTGCTGGTGCTGTCACCGATATTCTTGCCACCGCTGTACAGATCGAGCGTGCTGCCGCCGGCGGCATCCACCCCCAGTACCGTGCCCGGAGCCAGGCCGTGGCGCGTGCCGCGGTTGATGGCGACGACGTTGTACTGGCCGACGAGGTCCGTGCCGTTGACGACCGCGATAATGCGGCCGTGCACATCCCCGGCCGGAGCCTTGAGCATGAAATTCGCCGGTTCCTGCTGATCGGCGGTGAGCAGCCGGTCACCCTGCAGCGTCTCGCGCGCCGGATCGATCAGGAGCGCCTTGGCGGGATTCCCGGGTCGCTGCACCAGCGCCGTGGCGGTATAAATGCCCACGTAGCCGAGCGTCGCACCGTCGTCCGGATCACGCAGCTTGTCGCTCACGTGCATGACGCTGAAGCGGCTGTTCTCATCGGCCGTGAGGTTGCGAACGTAGACCTCGTTGCCAGAGCCTGCGACCTGATGCAGGTCGCGGAAGGCAAGCACGTAGGGCGCGTGCTGGATCTGCTCGGCGGTGAGCAGCGTCGGCCGCGACAGGAACGCGGCGATCGCGGCATACGGGATGGTCGGAATCGCGTTGTCGAGCGCGGTGCTGCGCAGCCGCGGATCCAACCGCACAGCCCCGGCCTGCTCGAGGTTTACCTGCGGGCGCCCATCGGCGCCATAGGCGAGCGCGAGCGTATCGCCGGGATAAATAAGGTGTGGGTTCGGCACCTGCGGATTGATGATCCACACTTCCGGCCACAGCCACGGATCGCGCAGGAACATCGACGCGATGCCCCACAGGGTGTCGCCGCGCTTGACCGTGTAGTGCTTCGGCGCGGTCGGATTCACGATGGCGCCGGGGTCGGGATGGCTGGCCGCAGCCGGGGCGCTGGCCCCGGGCGTGGCGGCCGCGGCGATGCCGGCTTCGGTCGCCGTCATATCCGGGGCGGGGGTGGCTGTCGCCGCTGCGGCAGCCACGGGTGCGGGTGCCGCCGCGGGTTCCCCGGCGCCGCGCAGGTGCGAGCAGCCGCAAACCGCCATCGTCAGGGCAGCCAGGGTCGCGGCAACGCGAGCCCCAAGTAACTGATTTGAGACCATCTCCACTCCTGTCGCGGACCACACAACCCGCGCCCGAAATTCTAATTGTTATACTGGCATGCCGCCGCTGCCCGTACGAATTAATGTCAAGTTTGTGCGCTGGATCACGGCTGGCGGTGTCCCCATATAGGCACTACCCATGGCGTTACGAACCATCCTCGAATTCCCCGATCCGCGCCTGCGAACGCGGGCCGCGCCCGTGACCCGTTTCGACGCGGCACTGGGTACGCTCATCGACGACCTGTTTCAGACCATGTACGCCGCGCCCGGGATCGGCCTCGCGGCCACGCAGGTGGACGTGCACCAGCGGGTCATCGTCATCGACGTCTCCAAGGACCACAAGGAACCAGTCACGCTTATCAACCCCGAGATCATCACCCGTGAGGGCGAGGCCAGCACCGAGGAAGGCTGCCTGTCGGTGCCCGGGATTTTCGATGAGGTGAAACGGGCGGCCAAGGTGCGCGTGCGCTCGCACGACCGCAAGGGCAGGCAGCTCGAGCGCGACTACGAGGACATTCTCGCCGTGTGCGTCCAGCACGAAATGGACCATCTCGACGGCAAGCTGTTCGTGGACTACCTGTCGGACCTGAAGCGCGAGCGCATTCGCAAGCGGCTCGACAAGGAGCGCCGCGAGCGTGGCTCGCGTCCGGCGGAGAAGCCCACCGGCGCGCGCCGCGCGTACTAGTAGATGGGAAAAAGTCGCCTGCGGCGCTTTTTCGGACCGCGGCTGGGTTTCCGCCGGCAAAAGGCGGGGCTCGATGCGCAGCCACTGCGATCACCTCAGCAGCCGAGCACTTCATGGCAAGGCTGGGCGTATGGGCTTTTGCCGGCTGCTCATTGCCAGGTTGGGTCGGCTAGTTCGACAGGCTGGTAGTGTTGCGCGTCGCCTTTGCCGGCACGCCGGAATTTGCGCTGCCCGCCCTTGCGGCGCTCATCACGCATCACGAGCTCATCGGGGTCCTGACACAACCGGACCGACCCGCCGGCCGCGGCCAGAAACTCTCATTCAGCCCCGTAAAAGCCGCCGCCCTCGCGGCGCAGCTGCCGCTGGCGCAACCGTCCTCGCTCAAGGATGCAGCGGGGCGTGCCCAACTTCGCGCCTGGAATCCGGACGTGCTGGTGGTGGTGGCCTATGGGCTGATTCTTCCGGCCGAAGTCCTGCGCCTGCCGCGCTTAGGCTGCGTGAATATTCATGCGTCGCTGCTGCCGCGCTGGCGCGGAGCGGCGCCAATTCAGCGCGCGATTCTCAACGGCGATACCGAAAGCGGCGTCTCCATCACGCAGATGGACGCGGGCCTGGATACAGGTCCGGTGCTCCTGCAGCGGCGCTGCCTGATTTCGCGCGACCACACGGGCGGTCTTCTGCACGATGAGCTGTCCGCGCTCGGGGCCGCGGCGCTGCTCGCCGCACTCGACGGGCTCGGGAGCGGCCTGCTGACACCCGCGCCGCAACCCGAGGAGGGCGCGAGCTATGCGGCGAAGATCGACAAGGCGGAGGGCCGCATTGACTGGAGTCGCGCCGCGCCCGACATCGAGCGCCAGGTGCGGGCCTTCAACCCCTGGCCGGTCGCTGAGACCACCCTTTCCGGCGAGCAGCTGCGGATTTTCGCGGCGCGCGCGGATTCTCCGCCGTACGACGCGGCAAAAGTGTCTAAAAGTGTCGATCCT
>Ga0210409_10005858_pt1 | contig 12852 bp, 14 predicted proteins | sample IncBWH17MmetaG_FD_161649 | JGI IMG/M metagenome (GOLD analysis project Ga0210409, IMG submission 161649) | Forest soil microbial communities from Barre Woods Harvard Forest LTER site, Petersham, Massachusetts, United States - Inc-BW-H-17-M | ecosystem: Environmental > Terrestrial > Soil >...
CTGCTGGCCGGTAGTGCGGATTTCAGGCTGTGGGTTTTCCGGTTGATCTTGGCTTGTGTGCGCCGTGGAGCTGGAACGAAACCGCACAGGCTGGAAGCCTGCGCTACTTGGTCCTTATCTTCGCGCGCGAGGTGTTCCGGGTGGAAGAGAAAGCCGCACCCTTCACGAAAGGCGTGAAGAGTGTGGCACCCGAAAACTCAACCAAACCTCAGGGCTGGTTCATGCGTTCGAGTAGCACAGGCACTCTTGCCTGTGCGGTTTTGAGGGCTGCGGCGCCTTCGAGGATGCAAATTGTGCTGGCTGTGACGATTGCGAAAACCGTACAGGCAAGAGTGCCTGTGCTACCAAAGCCCAGCGTACCAGCCTTTGAGCGGTTTTGAACTTACGGGTGGCGCACCCTTGCGGCGTTCAAGGGTGCGGGTTTTCTGATCCCCGATTCTCCCTTTCCTGCTGGCCGGTAGTGCGGATTTCAGTCTGTGGGTTTTCCGATTGTTCTTGGCTTGTGTGCGCTGTGGAGCTGGAACGAAACCGCACAGGCTGGAAGCCTGCGCTACTTGGTCCTTTCTTCGCGCGCGGGGTGTTCCGGGTGGAAGAGAAAGCCGAACCCTTCACGAGAGGCATGAAGAGTGTGGCACCCGAAAATTCAATCCATCCCCAAGGGCTGGTTCGCGCGCTCGAGTAGCACAGGCACTCTTGCCTGTGCGGTTTTGAGGGCTGCGGCGCCTTCGAGGATGCAAATTGTGCTGGCTGTGACGATTGCGAAAACCGCACAGGCAAGAGTGCCTGTGCTACTAAGACCTGGCCCCCGCCGAGGATTCGGCCCTTCAGCGCCAATACAACCTGTACTACAATTCATGCGCACCGCGGATCATGCCTGAATCTGTTATCCTCGCGTCACTCTGACGCTTGGAGCCGCACGCACCGGCCATGACAGGGATCAAGGAGGGCGGCGATTATGGATCCGATCAGACGCAACATACTGGCAACGGGCGCGGCAGCGACGGCAATGGCCGCAGCCTCGCGCGTCTTTGGTCAGCAGACTGGGCAAGGAGGAGGTAGCATGTCCTTCTACGAGAAAGGCCCCATTCGCATCCGCTATGAGGAGGCCGGTTCCGGCTTCCCGTTGTTGCTCATCGCCGGCGGGGGATTGAATTCGACGATCGCTGGCTTGGGGAACCCTTTTGACGCGATCGGGGAGTTCAAGGGAGAGTACCGCTGCATCGCGGCGGACCTGCGCAACGCGTATGACGGCCAGTCCTCCGGCCCACTGGAGATTGATCGGCCGTGGGATTCCTATACCGACGACCATCTTGGTTTGATGGATCACCTGGGCATCGGGAAGTTCATGGTGCTGGGGTTCTGTATTGGCGGCCCATTCATCTGGAATCTTTTGCGGCGGGCGCCGGATCGTATTGTCGCAGCCGTGCTGGCGCAGCCCAGCGGGTCGCGTCCGGAGATGCGCGACCTTTTCTACGAAACAAATATGAAGGGCTGGGGTCCGGAATTGATGAAGCGCCGCCCCGACATCAAGATGGAGACGGTCGATAAATTTCTGACCAGGATGTACCGCACCAACCCTGACTTCGTATTCACTGTGACCCGCGATTTCGTGCGCCAATGCCAGACGCCCGTGCTGATCCTGCCGGATGATATCCCGCCGCATCCTTACGCCGTCGCCATGGAGGCGGCGATGCTCGCGCCAAACGCCGAAGTGAGCATGTTCCCGTGGAAGGAGCCCAAAGAGCGGATTCCCCTGGCGGTGCGCCAGATTCATTCCTTCCTGCGGGCACATCGCCCTACTTCAATTTAGACGTGCCGATGGTCCAGCCTTTGGGGCATTTTGAACTTTGGATGGCGCACTCTCGCCGCTGTTCAACGTGAACGCTCACCGTGAAGGGCGATGGTGCGGGTTTTCCGATTCTCGATTCTGCCTTTCTTGCTGGCCGGTAGCACGAACTTCAGTCTGTGGATTTTCCGGTTGACCTTGGAATATTCTCGCTGCGGAGCTTAAACGAAACCTCACAAACTGAAGTCTGTGCTACCAAAAAGCCTTGAAGAGTACGGCAGCCGAAAATTCAACCGCCTTCGCCGAAGCTGCGGCGGGCGAGGGCGAGTTCCGTCGATGCCGTTGACTTGTGCGGGGGGCACAACCTACCATGCGCCTGCCCGATTTATTTTGTATCTCAGGGGCGCGGATTCGGTAGAAGGAGGACTTCGTGACTGACTGGCACTATGCCCATTCCAACAGCGCAGAGGAGCTGGCGCAGCTGCATTATTTTTTGATGAAGAAGGTGCAGCCGGGAGGCGGAGTCTACTTCCGGATCACGATCAAGGAGTTTGCTGCGCCTCCCCCGGGGCTGTCGGTGCGGTTTTTTGCCGAAGCTGACAAGGCGGTCAATCAGAAGATTGCCCCGGTGGTTCCATTTGGCTGGGGCGATTCGCTGCGCAGCGCGCTTTCGGAATGCATGCGGATGATCCGTCAATTTCCGTATGAAGGCGAAGAAGGTGGATGACTGGACGTTGCATATGGTTGACTTCCCGATTAGGCGCAGGTTAGCTTCCTACGGGCAGTTCTGGCCGCGCCCCTGGAGTTCAAGGAATGGTGATAAGTCTCCCGTTAGAGATTGCCAGGAGAGAGATCAGGCCCGGGATTGTTGTTCTGGAGATTACGGGCGCGATTCATATGGGTCCAGCTAGCCGAAGTATCGAGCGAGAGGTGGAGCAGTCGCTCGGCCGCAACGAAAATCGGCTGATATTGGATCTCTCAAAAGCATCTTTCCTTGACAGTGGCGGCCTGGGGACCATTGTGAAGTGCTTCTGCAAACTGAAGGAATCGGGCGGATCCATGCGTCTCGCCGGGGTCCAGGGAATGATCTCAACGGTCATCAAGATAACCAAAGTGGATAAGGTCATTGAAACTTATCCCACCGCAGTCGAGGCGGCAGCGAATTTTCTGCCCGAGGGTAAGGGCGGAGGTTAGGGCAGGAGCGCAGCAGGAAGCGCCGAGCAAGGAGTTTTATTCAAATCGGGGATGCGGCATCGAAGCTTTAAAGCCTCCCGCAGTATCGGCGCTCCACACCCGAATCCGCGATATCGCCTGCATGACCTAAATAATTAATTTTTGAATTTGGAGTTTTCGGATGCCTTTGCTCAGCGCTCGTTCCTATCTTTTCGTCCCGGGTAATCGGCCTGATCGTTTTGCGAAGGCGTGCGCGGCTGGAGCCGACGCGGTGGTTCTCGATCTGGAGGATTCCGTCCCCGCCGGAGACAAATTGAAAGCCCGCGCGGCGGTGGCGGCGTGGCTTACGACCGCGCAACCGGTGCTGGTGCGCGTGAACACTTCGGAGAGCGAATGGTTTCGTGATGATTTGGGTCTGGGGCGGAAGCCGGGGATTGCAGGTGTCCTGTTGCCCAAGGCTGAGCGAGTCGAAGAGATTCGCCTGGTTGCGGAAAATTTCGGCGCCGAGGTACCTATCCTGCCCCAAATTGAAACAGCGCGTGGATTCCGGAGTGCCCAGGCATTGGCTGGCGCCAAACCTGTGCAGCGCCTGCTGTTTGGCTCCATCGATTTCCAACTTGATCTTGGAATGGCCGCAGAAGAAGAGGAGCTATTATATTTCCGTTCGCAGATCGTTCTCGATTCTCGTCTTGCCGGGATTCAGCCTCCGGTGGACGGTGTCACCACGGACATACATTCAACGGAGCGGGTGCGCGCCGACACCTTACGTGCCAGGCGCCTGGGCTTTGGCGGAAAGATGTGCATTCATCCCAAACAAGTGCCGGTGGTCAATGAATGTTTTACTCCAAGTGCGGAAGAAGAAGCATGGGCGAGGCGAGTCGTGGACGCGTCTGCTGCGGCGCGCGGCGCGGCAACTTCAGTAGATGGGAAAATGGTGGATCGTCCTGTGCTCGCTCGGGCAGAGGTGATCCTCTCGGTGCTGGCGCAACTGCGCCAACCCTAATCCTGAGCACATGGCTTGGCGGATTGTGGTGGTATCATCCCGTTACGAAACCAGGCCAACTGATAAAGGATTCGAACGAGCCGGGCAGACGCCGGTCTTGCTCGTAACGGCTTGAAATCGCCGAGGGACGTCGAAGTCGGAACACACGCAAATTGGAGGAGCGAACCTTGAAATCTCCACTGTCGTTACTTGTCGCGGCCGCCCTTGCACTGGCGATACCGTCCAACTCGAGCGCCCAGAGCGAGATTACGCTGTTGTCGCCGGACCCCATCAAGGCGACGCTTGAAAAGTTGGTTGGCGGCTTCGAAGCAAAGACGGGCACGCAGGTCAAGATAACCTATGGCACTGGCGTGAGCACGCGGAAGACGGTTGCGAGCGGGCAGGCTCTGGACGTGTCGCTGCTGTTTGCGCCATTCCCGGAAGCGCTCAAGACGGGGAACATCGACCCCGGCAGCGCGACGGTCATTGCGACGCTTCGCCTGGCGCTGGCAGTGAAAAAGGGCGCGCCCAAGCCGGACATTTCGACTGCCGACGCGGTCAAGCGCACGCTGCTTAACGCGAAATCCATTCTCTCCGTGGATCCGACTCAGGGGAGCGTCGGGGGGATTGCCCTCTTGACGCTCGACAAGCTCGGCATCACCGACGAGGTGAAGCCGAAGATCAAGTGGGTGCGAACCGGAGAAATCGTGCAGGAGTCGGTGGCCAATGGCGAGGCTGAGATCGCCCTGGGCCCCTATTTGAGCGACATGCGCAACCCTGGACTTGATGTCGTGGGGGCGCTGCCGCCTGAGGCTTCCACTCCGGTTAATATCACGGGGTTCCTGTCCACCAGCGTGAAAGATCCGAAGGCGGCCAGAGCGCTCCTGGACTACCTCTCGTCACACGAAGTAGCGCCCGTGTACGAAGCGGCGAAGATATTTCCGGCTCATTGAGGTTGGGTAGCACAGGCACTCTTGCCTGTGCGGGTTTGTGGGCTGCACGGAGATGCTACTTGATCCGATTACGATCGCAAAAACCGCACAGGCAAGAGTGCCTGTGCTACTGGAACCCGGGACGATTGACACGAAAGTGGGGGTGTCATATTCTCCGATTAAATCAGTCACGCCGCAGACTTAGATTCGCGAGGTGCCGAATGAAAAGTAAAGGGCTGTTGTCTATAGCCTTGCTGGTTGGCGCGTTAATGGTTTGCGGGCCGCTGCTCGCGCATCACGGAGCTGCTGCGTACGAGGACAAGATCCTTGTCTTGAAAGACGCCACGGTGACGAAATTCTTGTGGTCGAATCCCCATAACATTGTCATGTTCGATGTGAAGGACGACAAAGGTGAGATCACGCACTGGGCCGGCGAAGCGGGCAGCCCGTCGGCAACTGGTCTGCTTGGGTGGAACAGGAATTCGTTCCAGCCCGGCGACGTCATCACGGTTTACATTTATCCGGCGAAATCCGGCAACCCTGTCGGACGTCTCAATAAGATCGTGTTTCCCGACGGCAAGATTCTGAGGGATAGCCAGCTCGGGGGAGAGAAAAAGTACTAGTAGGGTGATCGCTGCGGACAATTCCCGAAATGTGGGAACAAGCGAAGTTCAAACGGTGACCGAGTACCGAGCCGTTCTAGCGACCGATCCATGTCCAGAAAGTCCCGATTGAAGAGCAAGCTGGTCAAGTCTTTGGCCTTGCCTGGTATTCTGCTGACGGTTTGCTTCCCCTCATTCGCTCATCACGGAAGCGCGTCTTACAAAACGGACAAAGTAGTGGTCATGAAGCAAGCCACGGTGACAAAGTTCGTGTGGGCCAATCCACACTCCATGCTTTTGTTCGACCTAAAAGATGACAAAGGCAGCGTCTCGCATTGGGTAGGCGAGGCGGGAAGCCCGTCGGCGATCCGCCCACTCGGGTGGAACAAAAATTCACTGCAGCCCGGGGACGTGATCACCGTTCAACTGTATCTGTCCAAATTCGAGAGCAACGTCGGGCGTCTCGATGTGATCGTGCTTGCCGACGGCACAACTCTGAAGGATAGTCCGCGGGGAGACCGTGGAGTATTATCCAGATACTGAAGGTTGGCCATTTTGTTGGTTGGAGTATGTTTGCGAGCCGGCGTATTGAAAATGGCTACAAGTTATTTTTGGCCAGTGAGGGGTGCCGAAATGCGAAATCTGCTTAAATGTTGCTTCGTCAGTTTGGCGGGGGCGCTCGTGGTTTCGTCCTTTGCGTTCGCCCAGAATAATTCTCCCAAGCCGAATTTTGGCGGACCCGAGGATTTGTATGAAAAGCTGGGAGACACGGGCGCCGGTGGCCCCGCGCCGAAGCGCGATTTGACCGGTTTTTGGGCCGGGAGGGTGGCAGCCAAGCTCAACGCAGTCCCTCCGATGACGCCTTGGGGACAGGAGCAATTCAAGTTGCATAAGACCAATGGGGAATATCCTGTCGCTGACTCCAATGATCCGATCAAAGGCTGCGACCCGCTCGGGTTTCCGCGCAACATGCTGTTCATGACCAGAGGAATCGTGTTCACCACCATGCCCGGCAAGACGATCGAGATGTCCGAGTACAACCGAATCTGGCGCGAAATCTGGACGGACGGCCGAGAGCTTCCAAAGGATGTGGGCGGGAGATCCGCCGACGCGCCCGATCCGCGGTGGTATGGATATTCGGTGGGACACTGGGAGGGCGATTACACTTTTGTGGTCAATACGGTCGGCAGCGATCCGCGCACCTGGCTGGACAACGCCGGGCATCCGCACAGCGTCGATCTGCGTGTCGAGGAGCGCTACACGCGCTTGAATCATAACCATCTGGAAGTCACCGTTAAGATCGACGATCCGAAGGCTTACACGACGCCCTTCGTGATTACCAAGAGCGAGTTCACGTGGATTCCGGAGCAGGACTTCGAAGAGGAGCTGTGTGTGCCGTCCGAGCAAGCCGAGTATCTAAAGCTGATTGCGGACCCGGCTGCGCATAGCAAAAGTAAGTAGAACACGCTTTAGCCTGTTTGGTTTTGACTTTCTTATCACCGGGATTAAAACCAGACAGGCTGAAGCCCGTCCTACTACCTAATCCGTATCAAACCTCTCTTCTTTCCACGGGTCGCCGTACATGTGGTAACCGTTCTGTTCCCAGAAGCCGGGTTCGTCCTCGGCGATGAGCGCAAAACCTCGAACCCATTTCACGCTCTTCCAGAGATACAGGTGCGGCACAATGAGGCGCAGGGGATAGCCGTGGTCGGCGGAGAGCTCCTCGCCGTCGTGCTGGAGGGCGAAGATTGTGGTGGGCTTCATCAGGTCTTCGAGAGGAAGATTGGTGGTGTATCCGTTTTCGCCGCGCAGCATGGCGAAACGCGCTTCAGGCTTCGGCGTGACGAGTTTCATCACTTCGGTGAACAGCACGCCCTCGAAGCGGTTGTCGAAGCGGCTCCAGCGCGTCACGCAGTGGATGTCGCACTGGACTTCCGTCTGCGGCAGCTTATTGAATTCTTCCCAGGTGAGCCGCACCGGCTTTTCGACGAGGCCATCGATGCGAAAATCCCAGGTGCGCAGGTCGGTGCGGGGCACGCTGCCCTCATGCAGCACCGGCCACTTCAGGGTGAGCGATTGTCCGGGCGGCAGGCGGCCTTCGCTGCGGCGCTGCTGTTCGAGTTTTTTGCGTTCGCCACTTTCGCCGAAGATCATCTTGGAACCATTCCTTAAGAATAAAACTAATTGTACCCGATTCTTACCTTGGCAGGTCCGCGGCAAAACTGCGTTGGTGGGCAAGCTTGGCTGTAGCACAGGCACTCTTGCCTGTGCGGGTTTTCGATCGTGGATGGAAATGAAGGTGTACAAAATCGCACAGGCAAGAGTGCCCGTGCTACCCGGGCTCCGCACACACTGCCTCACCGTATCGGCTATGCTAGGATTGATAAGAATAGTGCTTTCGTGGCCATGCGAGGAGCTATCGTGCCGGCGCGCATTCTGAACGGTATACCGATTCGTGATGAAATTTACGCGGAGCTCAAACGGGAAATTTCTGACTTGAGCGCCGCGGGAATTCGTCCCGGGCTTGCGGCGGTCCTGGTTGGGGAGAACCCTGCGTCGCAGATTTATGTGCGCAGCAAGATTGCGGCCTGCGAGCAGCTGGGGCTAGGAAGTTGGCAGCTCGCGCCGTCCGGGACGATTACGACCGACGAAATTCTTGCGCTGGTTGCGGAGTTGAATGCGCGCGATGACGTGGATGGAATTCTTGTGCAGCTTCCTCTGCCGCCGCAGGTGGACACGAAGCGGGTGCTCGAGGCTGTGGACCCGGCGAAGGATGTGGACGGGTTTCATCCGGTGAATCTGGGGCGTCTCGTATCAGGCCGCGCGGGGCTCGTCGCGTGCACGCCGGCGGGGTGCATGGAAATCTTACGGCGCAGCGGGATTCCGCTGGAGGGAGCCGATGCGGTCGTTGTGGGGCGCAGCGATATTGTGGGAAAGCCGATGGCGCTGCTGCTGATGCATGCGAACGCGACGGTGACGATCTGCCACTCGAAGACTCGCGATTTGCCGGGAGTCGTGCGGCGCGCCGACATTGTGATTGCGGCGATTGGGCGCGCGGCGATGATCGAACCGGATTGGGTGCGGGCGGGCGCGACGGTGATCGATGTGGGCATCAATCGCATCGTCGATGCCGCTGAAGCGCAGCGCATCTTTGGGAATTTTCCCGCAAAACTCGCGCAATTCCACGAGAAAGGCCACTTGCTGGTGGGCGACGTTCATCCGGGCGTCGCGGAAGTGGCCGGAGCGATCACGCCTGTGCCGGGCGGCGTGGGTCCGCTTACGATCGCCATGCTGATGAGCAACACAGTGAAGGCAGCGCGACTGCGGCGAGGACGCGGCCTAGCGGCGCCCGGCAGTTTGACCGGCGCCGCGGCGGCCAAACCCTGATGCTGCGCGTCGGCCTGACCGGCGGAATCGCCACCGGCAAGACCACGGTGGTCGCCATGCTGCGCGAACTCGGCTGCCGCGTGCTCGAAGCCGACAAGATTGCGCACCACATGATCGTGCCCAGCGGCGCCGCCTACGAGGAAGTAGTGCGCGAATTTGGACGCGGCATTCTCACGCCAGACGGCCTTGTGGACCGGCAAAAGCTCGGAGCCATTGTGTTCGCTGATCCGGGGCGTCTCGCGCGTTTGAACGCCATCGTGCACCCGCCTGTGCTTGAGGAGCAGAGCCGCCAGCTTGCCGCGATTGAAAAAGCCGACCCTCATGCCATCGCCGTGGTGGAGGCCGCATTGCTCATCGAAGCGGGATTCGATAAGAAGCTGGAATGCCTGGTGGTCACCTGGTGCACGCCGGAGCAACAACTGGCGCGCCTGACGCAGTCCGGCACGGGGCGTGGGTTGACCATCGAGCAAGCCCGGCAGCGCATCGCGGCGCAAATGCCGCTCGAAGAAAAACGGCGCAGGGCCGATGAAGTGATCGATTGCTCGGGCACGCTCGACCACACGCGCGCGCAAGTGATTGCCCTCTTCGCCAAGCTCAAAGGGATGGAAGGCGAGAAATCGAGAGAGAGAAGAGCGGGGAATTCGTGAGGTTTTAGTAGCACAGGCACTCTTGCCTGTGCGGGTTTTGCGATTGCAGCTACGTTGGTAGCATATGCGTGCGGCCCACAAAACCGCACAGGCAAGAGTGCCTGCGCTACATGGTGCGTTGCCACGCATGCTCTTTAGAGGTTGGAGGGACATCGTTATGAGTGAAGGAAAAGACAAACGGAGTGCCGTCCGATTGCTGGCCCTGGGTTTGGCGCTCGTTCTGGGAGCGTACTGGGCAGGCAGCCGCTGGGGCCAGCGGCAGCCGCAGAGCGTCGGGGCCGTCCCTGTTTCTTTTCCCGAACCAAAACCGAGTGACCTGTTGGGAGAGGAAGCGATCTACGTCAAGATTTATAGCCAGGCTGCTCCGGCCGTGGCCAACATCGTGACGCGCACGCTCGAATATGATGTCTTCATGGAACCGGTGCCCGTGGAAGGCGCGGGTTCCGGATTCGTGATCGATCCGCGCGGATACATCCTGACGAATTTCCACGTGGTGCAGGGCGCGCAGAATATTTCAGTCACACTGGGAGACCGCTCGCATTACGACGCGAAATTCATCGGCGCCGACGAGCGCAACGACATCGCGCTAGTCAAGATCGACCCGAAGGACAGAAAACTTCCCGCTCTGACCATGGGCGATTCTGACAGCCTGCAAGTCGGCCAGCGCGTTCTGGCGATTGGAAATCCATTCGGCTTTCAAAGTACGCTCACCACCGGAGTCGTCAGCGCGCTTGGCCGCACCGTGCAGACCGGCCAGACTACGGTCATAGATGGCGCTATTCAAACTGACGCCGCGATCAATCAGGGAAATTCTGGCGGCCCGTTGCTGAATTCCCATGGAGAAGTCATCGGGATCAATTCAGCGATTTATACGCCGTCGGGCACGACAGCTGGCATCGGGTTCGCGATCCCCATCAGCACGGCGCGGCAAATCGCGCAGGACTTGATCACCGAAGGCCGCGTGCACCGTGCGTCCATGGGAGTCGAGGCACGCGTGCTTACCCCGCCTGTGGCGGAAGCGCTGCGTTTGCCGGTGAGCGAAGGCTTGCTTATAGAACGCGTCACTCCCGGCGGTCCGGCCGCGAAGGCGGGGTTGAAAGGCGGAGACCGCCAGGCCATTCTCGGCCTGCGCAGGATTCTCCTGGGCGGCGACGTTGTGACGGGAATCGATGGGCGTCCGATTACGGGACAAATGGATCTCAACCTGGCTCTAAACCGAAAGAGGCCCGGCGACATGGTGAAAGTGGAGTACTACCGCGGCGGGCAAAAGATGGAAGCGCAAGTGACGCTCAACGATGCGAGCCAGTAATTGAATGAGAAAACCGCCTCGAAATGTCCCTGATCTACCTCTACACGAGCGCGCTTTGATGGCGCTAGAGGCGGCAGTCGTGGGTAATGGAGGAACACGCGCGAATGGCTTCCTGTCTATGTATTGCGAAGTGGCGACGTTGTCGAAATATCCGCAGAAGAATTGAGAACGCGTTACCCACGGGATCCGCAAGATTCTTAAATCCTCAATTATTCCATTCCTTGCGCGCGCGTTCCCGCTCTTCTTCCGTGAGCGAAAACCAGCTCTCCGCAACATCTCTTAGGCGCTCGAGCGTTTTCTGCATTTCCTGATGTTTTTTCTCGAGGCCTTCGTGATCGGTGTTTTTGGGCACCTCAAGTTCTGGGGCGAAGATAAGAACGGCGCGCGTGTAAGGTTTGGGTATCTGCATCAGGTCCCAGCTCTTCTTGAGCGTCCACGCGTGCTCGAGTCCGATATGAAATAGAAGGACCGGCCTGCCAGAGCGCCGAGCCAGCATCACTGGACCGGGTTTGGCCACATAGCGCGGGCCGCGCGGCCCGTCGATGGTGAAGCCGGAATCGAATCCTTCCTCGAGCCGTCGCGCCATGACTGCAAGTCCGCGCAATCCTCCGCGCGTCGAACTTCCCTGTGCGGTGCCGTACCCCAGCCGCTCAATTACGCGCCGGGTCCACTGCCCATCGAAATTCGTCGTGTTCATAAGCACGCCGCCGCGGTTTCGGAAGTACCAGGCAGCCGGAATGATGCAGCGGTGCCAGAAGGCGAAGATACTCGGCGGCAGGTCGGGACGGTAATCGCGCCCCGCTTTCTGCCCCCCCAATACCTCGAATCGAATCGTCGGTCCAAGCAAGCGAACCACAGCCCAGACAACCCAGCCGATAATCGGGATCAGTGCGCGTTGAAGAGGAGTGAGTTTTGGCAGGCGAGTGTCATAGTGAATCGCCAGGCGTTCTGCTTCCTGTCCCGGCGGCGTTTTCAATTGTTCCGGCATGCGGCTATAGTATAAATCGAAGTTGGTGCTAAGATAGCCCCACCTCGCCCTTCAGGAAGCTGCAGGTAAATTTGATTTTCCTAACGATCCAGAGGAAGCATTTGGCCACTAGGACGAAAATTCTGGCAGTTGCGTTGCTGGGGATAGTTGCGGCGCTCTCGATTCGGGAGGCCCATATTTCAGCGCAGGATTTTCCTGTCGTCGTCGGGCGAATCGAGGGCGATGACCTCCAAGTCGTGACGACGACCCCTTCGGGAATCGAAACGGACGCCGCGCCGACGGTCGTCGCGAGCGGCAGCGAAGTTACGCTGCGTTCCGGACGCGCGCTCCTTCTGTTGAACGCGGGCGGCGAAATCAGCATCTGCGGGCCGGCGCATTTCAAGCTCGTCAAGTCATCGGGAGCGGTGACGCTGGCGCTCGATTATGGGCGCGTTCATCCATCGCTGGAGTCTTCGGACGCATTCACGATTTATACGCCGACGATCGTTGCGACGCCCATCGCGATTTCGGGAGGGCTCCGTGATATGACGGTGGGCCTCGAACAAAACGGTGAAATGTGCGTGCTCACCGCGCGCGGCGCGATGCGCGTCGAACCTCAATTTTCCGATCAGAGCATGATTGTTCCGCAAGGCGGCACGGTGAGCCTCTCCGGTGGGCAAATTGATTCGCTTCAGGCTGACGCCTCCGCCTGTTCCTGCGATTTTCCGCGCGCCCACATGGAACCTCCCAGGCCTGTCCCGTCTCCACATTCTCAAGCCGATCGCGACTACGGCGCGCTCGCCTCCCTCGCGCCCCCGCTGCCGCCGCAGCGCAAGAGAAACGAAAATACGCCGCCCCCATCCGCGTCCTCGAGTGAGCCTGTGTACACCGTGCTCATGCCGCCGCTCAGTTTTAACGCCAATTCTCCCGAACCTCCTCCCGCCCCTGCTCCCGAAACCATTCTGCTGGTGCGCGAAGTGCGGGTGCGCCCATCAGTCGTATTCCGCGGGCACGTGAATCCCGCGCCTTCGCCAGAGGCCGCACCTCCCGCCACCCCTGCGGCGCGA
>Ga0210409_10005859_pt1 | contig 12849 bp, 10 predicted proteins | sample IncBWH17MmetaG_FD_161649 | JGI IMG/M metagenome (GOLD analysis project Ga0210409, IMG submission 161649) | Forest soil microbial communities from Barre Woods Harvard Forest LTER site, Petersham, Massachusetts, United States - Inc-BW-H-17-M | ecosystem: Environmental > Terrestrial > Soil >...
AAGGAATGTGCGCGAAAACCACGATGGGGGTGCTGTGCGTCAGGTGCTTCACGTCATCCTCTAACCATTCCAGTTGCGCATTGCCGAGGCTTCCCAAGCCTCCGGCCTTCAAATTCAGGACGTTGACCAGGCCAACGAAGTGGACGCCTTTGTGGTCGAAGCTCTGCCAGCCGTCGCCCAGTGTTCCGTTTCCGTACCGCGCGCGGTATTGCTCGCCGTTGTCGTTAAGCACGTCGTGTTCGCCGGGGACGTAGAAAATGCGGTCTGTGCGAACGCTCTTGAGCGCCTGGTCGAGCGTGTCGAATTCGTCCGCCTTCGAGAGCTGACTGAGATCGCCGGTGTGCAATACGAATTCGGGCGCCGTGGGCAGGGCGTTGAGCTTGTCAATCGCCGCTCGAAGCGTCGCGGTTACATCCGGGTTGGCGGCCTTGTCGAATCCAATGTGCGAGTCGCTGATCTGCGCAAAGGCGAAATCGCCCTGCATGGCGGCCTTGTCCATATTGCCCGGGTGACCGAATGCGAAGGACTTCAATACGCCGCCCTGCATGACGCAGAGTGTTCCCGTTCCTGCCCAGGCCATGCATTTCAGGAATCCGCGGCGGTCAATTCCGTCGTGGTTCAAGTTCTCCTTGATGATGTCTCCCATTGATTCGCACTCCTATTTGGCGGAATTTGCCCCATTGGGGCGGCTCTATCCCCTTGCACCTATCCATACCGCCGTCCGCCCGGATTTATTCCCGCAGATCGAAACTTTTTCCGTAGAACCTACGTCCGAATTCCTAGCGCGGCGGCGAGTGTGCTAAGGTATTTGGTTCTGTCGGACGATCTGCGGACCGTAGCCAAGCAGCGGCCTGTTTACCCGGGGAGACAGCAATCCATGAAGAGTTCCTACAACGGAGTCGCGGTACCGTCGAACGGCAAGGTCATCGAGTACAGCGGCGGCAAGTTCCACGTTCCCGATCAGCCGGTGATTCCCTTCATCGAAGGGGACGGCACGGGGCGCGACATCTGGAAGGCGTCGCGGCGGGTGTTCGACGCGGCGGTGGAGATCGCCTATGGCGGCAAGAAGAAAATCGCCTGGCTCGAGATTTTCGCCGGCGAGAAATCGTTCAATCAGTTCAAGGACTGGCTTCCGCAGGACTCCGTGGACGCGATCCGCGACTTTCGCATCGCCATCAAAGGCCCGCTGACCACGCCGGTGGGCGGGGGCATTCGATCACTGAACGTGACTCTGCGGCAATTGCTCGACCTTTACGCCTGCGTGCGGCCGGTGCGCTATATCGAGGGGGTGCCTTCGCCGGTAAAGAATCCGGAGCGCATGAACATCGTGATCTTTCGCGAGAATACGGAAGACGTGTACGCGGGAATCGAATGGAAATCGGGAACGCCGGAAGCGAAGAAGCTGATTGAGTTCCTGAACAACGAAATGCTTAAGGGCACGAAGAAGTCCGTGCGCGTGGATTCCGGCGTGGGCATCAAGCCGATTTCCCCGTTCGGCACCAAACGCCTGGTGCGGCGCGCCATCCAGCACGCGATTGAAAAGGGCCGCACGGTGGTCACGCTGGTGCATAAGGGCAACATCATGAAATTCACCGAAGGTGCGTTCCGCGACTGGGGCTACGAGCTGGCGGTGGAGGAATTCCGTTCGCAGATCGTGACAGAACGCGAGAGCTGGATTCTGGGCAACAAGGACCGCGACGCTGGACTGAGCATCGAAAAGAATGCGGAGATGATCGAACCGGGCCTGGAGCAGGCCACCGAAGAGTTCAAGAAACAGATTTATGCCGAAGTGAAGGGCGTGCTCGATTCCATCTGGAAGACCCACGGCGGCGGGCAGTGGAAAAAGAAGATTCTGATCAATGACCGCATCGCCGATTCCGTATTCCAGCAGGTGCTGACGCGCGCCGACGAATACCAGGTTTTCGCCACGCCGAATCTCAACGGCGATTACATTTCCGACGCCTGCGCGGCGCAGATCGGCGGCCTGGGCATGGCGCCGGGCGCCAATATCGGCGACGGCTACGGGTGCTTCGAAGCCACGCATGGCACGGCTCCGAAATATGCCGATAAGGACGTCATCAATCCGAGTTCGGTGATGTTCTCGGGCTCGATGATGTTCGATTTCATGGGCTGGGGCGAAGTGGCGCAACTAATCGAGGATGGGGTGGCGCGCACCGTCCAGCAGAAGCGCGTGACTTACGATCTGGAACGGTTGATGCCCGGCGCGACCAAACTCGGCACCGCGGACTTCGCTTCGGCGATTATTGACAACATGAAAGTCCTGGCACCCGCAGTCCGCTGAGGCAATCGTTCGATTTCAACAGGGAGAAACAGGAATGCGCAAGAAAGTGACCGTGGTAGGGGGCGGCTTCGTCGGCTCGACAACCGCGCAGCGAATTCACGACGCGGGACTTGCCGACGTGGTGCTGACCGATATCCTGGAGGGAGTTCCCGCCGGGAAGGCGCTGGACATGGCCGAATCCGCGCCGATACTGGGCACGGACGCGCAGGCGACGGGCATCTCCACCGCCGGCGGAGACTACAAAGAGACGGCGAACAGCGATGTGATCGTGATCACGGCGGGATTTCCGCGCAAGCCGGGGATGAGCCGCGACGATTTGCTGAAGGCTAACTTTGATGTGATGAAAGCGGTGGTCGAAGCGGTGGTCAAGCTGTCGCCCAACGCTATTTTGGTGGTGGTGACCAATCCGCTGGACGCCATGGCACAGGCGGCGTTCAAAATCAGCGGTTTTCCGAAGCAGCGCGTGCTCGGCATGGCCGGAGTGCTGGATTCTGCGCGGATGAGCACGTTCGTGGCAGCGGAATTGAATGTGTCCGTGGAGAACGTGCACTCATTCGTGCTGGGCGGACATGGCGACGACATGGTTCCGCTGGTGCGTTATTCGACTGTGGCGGGGATTCCGCTGCCGGAACTGATATCGAAGGAAAAGCTTGAGACAATTGTCACGCGCACGCGCAAGGGCGGAGCGGAGATCGTCAACTTGCTGAAGACTGGCTCGGCGTATTACGCGCCATCGGCGGCCGCCGTGGAGATGGTTGAGGCGATCCTGAAGGACAAGAAGAAGATTCTGCCGTGCGCGGTTTATCTCGAGGGCGAGTACGGGATCAAGGGGCTGTTCGTCGGCGTGCCGGTAAAGCTGGGGGCGAAGGGCGTGGAGCAGATTATTGAGGTGAAGCTTTCGGCCGAGGACAAGGCGGCGCTCGACAAATCCGCAGCGTCGGTGCGCGAACTGGTGAACGTGCTGGGAGTGTAGAGCGGCAGCGCGGCGCTAGACCGAATATTTTTGAGCCACCGGGAAGCGGCGGCCAACGCTGAAGGCTTTTGAGGTCACTTTCAATCCCGGCGGAGCTTGCTTGCGCTTGTATTCGTTGCGGTCAACCTGCAACGCGACGGAGCGTACCAGATCGAGCGGCAGCAGCGATTCCTCGGCGATCTGTTCGGGGCTGAGCAGATCCTCCACGTAGGCTTTCAGAATGCGGTCGAGGTCCTCGTAGGGCGGGAGCGTGTCCTGATCGGTTTGATCGGGGCGAAGTTCGGCGGAGGGAGGCTTGGTGAGGGTCTCGCGCGGAATTAATTCCTTGGTTCGATTCACGAGCTTCGCCAGGTCGTAGACCATGGTCTTGGGGACGTCGGAGATTACGTCCAGACCTCCTGCCATGTCGCCGTAGAGCGTGCAGTATCCGACGGAGAGCTCGGATTTGTTTCCAGTGCTAAGCACCAGCGAGCCGAATTTGTTTGAGAGCGCCATGAGAAGATTGCCGCGAATGCGCGCCTGAATATTTTCCTCGGTCGCGTCTTCTTTGCGGCCTTCGAACGGCTTGGCCAGCGTCTGCTTGTAACTCGCGAAGGTATCGGTGATCGGCAGGGTAATCATATTGATGCCCAGATTCCTGGCCAGCTGCGCGGCATCGCGCAGGCTTCCTTCAGAGGAATACGGCCCGGGCATGGCCACGCCCTGCACGTTGGCGGCGCCCAGAGCATCCACGGCGATCGCCGCGACCAGAGCCGAATCAACTCCGCCGCTCAATCCGATGACCACCTTGCGATAGCCGCACTTGCGCACATAATCGCGCGTGCCGATCACCAGCGCCTTGTATACCGCTTCGTATTCGTCCGCCATGGCCGGGCGGATATCGCCCTTCCCGGTGGCGCTGTCGAAATGAATCAGATCCTCGTCAAACGATTTGGCCATCGCGGCCACGCGCCCATCGGCGGTAAATGCCACGCTCGAACCGTCGAAAATCAGGCTGTCGTTGCCGCCCACCTGATTCACGTAGACGACCGGCACGCCGCGATCTCTGGCTACTGCACCCAGCATGTCGTGGCGCAGGCCGCGTATGCCCAGGCGGTAGGGTGAGGAGGAGATGTTGAGCACCAGCGTGCTGCCCTTCCCCACCAGTTCCGCCACGGGATCGCGGTCGTACAGCCGTTCAGGCCAAAAACTCTTGTCGTTCCAGCTATCCTCGCAGATGGTGATTCCGAGGGTGTCGGGGCCGAAGGTGAAGGTGTGCTGGATCGTGGCAGGCTGGAAGTAACGACTCTCATCGAACACGTCGTAGGTAGGCAGCAGCATCTTTTGCTGCTCGAACAGGATTTTCCCGTGCGCGATCAGCGCCGCCGAATTCGCCACCGGCTTTCCCGTATCGTCCTGCGCCTTGCCGACGAAGCCGACCAGCGACGGCAGCGGGATTTCCTTGGCCAGCCGCTCAAGTTCGGTCTGGTTGCGCGCAGCGAACGACGGCCGCTCAATCAGGTCCTGCGGCGGGTAGCCACAGACGCAGAGCTCTGAGAAAACCGCCAAATCGGCGCGGCCCGCCTCCGCCTCTCGCGCCAGCTCGAGAATCCGCGCGCGGTTACCTTCAAAATCGCCAATTGTCGGGTTGAATTGTGCCAGCGCTATCTTCATCGGGACCAGATAGCATACGGGTCAGAGCCTGGGTTTTCAATCAACAGTAATCTCCACTGTTCGCTCGGCGGGAGGCCGGCCTACGCAACCCGCCGCCACTCCCACCGCTGCTCTAAGACAAAATGGCTCTCGAAGGGATCGCCTCCGAGAGCCATTAAAACCGCGAATTCGTTTTGGGCGCGCTTAGACCGTGAACGAACTGCCGCAACCGCAGGTGCTCTTCACGTTGGGGTTGTTGAACTTGAATCCGGCGCCTTCGAGCGTTTCAATGTAGTCAATGGAAATGCCGTCGAGATACATCTCGCTCATCTGGTCAACCAGGACCTTCAAGCCGTCGAATTCGTACACGTTGTCGCTCTGTTCGTTGATCTGATTCTCGAAGGCCATCTTGTAGCTGAAACCCGAGCAGCCGCCGCCAACCACGGCTACGCGCAGGCCCGTCGGCATGGGCGTCTGCGATGACAGGATCTCCTTCACCTTCGAGACGGCTACCGGCGTGAATTGAACCATTTTGCCCTCCCAGGGATTGCGCGCGACCGATCTGGCCTTCGCGCCATAATTCGACCCCATTATAACAGAAACGAGCGGACTGTGCAGGGCCAAGAGAGCAACTTTTCGGTCCGGTTAATGCACACGAAACCTGCCGCATCCAGCCCGCGACAAGCCGAGCCGAAACACATAAACTACTCGGGCCCAATGAAACACACCGTCACTTTGATTCCTGGAGATGGCATCGGCCCCGAAGTTTCCAGCGCCGTAAAATCCGTGATCGCCGCCGCGGGCGTGGACATCAGCTGGGAAGAAGCCTCCGCGCGCGGGGACATCGACAGGCGCGGCGCGCATGTGGCCATGTCCGACCTGGTCGAATCCATTCGCAAGAACCGCGTGGCTCTCAAGGGACCTCTGGCGACGGCGGTCGCCTTCGGCCCACCGAGCATCAACGTGGGATTGCGAAAGGCGCTCGATCTCTACGCCAACGTGCGCCCGGTCAAGAATCTTGCCGGGGTCCAGTCGCGATTTCAAAACGTGGACATGGTGCTGATCCGCGAGAATACGGAAGATCTTTATGCCGGGCTCGAGCACGAAATCGTTCCCGGAGTGGTGGAAAGCCTGAAGATCATCACCGAGAAGGCCTCCACGCGAATTGCGCGTTACGCTTTCGAATACGCGCGCAAATGGGGCCGCAAGAAAGTTCACGGCATTCATAAAGCAAATATCATGAAGCTATCGGACGGACTCTTCCTCACGTCCATTCGGAAAGTCGCCGCCGAATTTCCCGATATCGAATACAAAGAGCTGATCATTGACAACGCCTGCATGCAGATGGTCCTGAATCCCACGCAGTACGACATGCTGCTGCTAACGAATCTTTACGGGGATATCATGAGCGATCTTGCCGCAGGGCTGGTTGGCGGCCTCGGTGTGGTGCCCAGCGCCAATATCGGAGAAAGAGAGGCGATTTTCGAGGCTGTGCATGGCACCGCGCCGGACATTGCCGGCAAGGGCATCGCCAATCCCACTGCGCTACTGATGAGCGCGATCCTGATGCTGGTTCATATCGGCGAGGACAAAGCTTCGCGCAGGGTCGAAGACGCGCTGCACAAGGTTTATCGCGAGGGAAAATCGTTGACGCGCGACGTCGGCGGCTCTGCCTCGACAAGCGAATTCACGGACGCGGTCATTCGCGCGCTCGGAAATTAGTCCGCCGCTACTTGCTCACTTCCATGGAATGCACCGCGATGGTGTTGGTCTTGGGATCGAGCACGCCCACAACCTTGACCTTCTGTCCCGCGTTCTTGTCCGCCAGCTCCTGATTGTCGAGCTTATAGACTTTGTCTTTCACCTGCAGCACATAGACTCCGCCCATTTCCTTCACGCAGTAGTGCGCGCAATCCGCGGGAGTGGTGCCGATGGACTTTTCCTGGAGCATCTCCCCGTGCGAGCGGCTGAGCGAGTGAATGTTGAGCGCGCACTGCGAATCCCCGATTTCGCCCCGAAAGACCTGTTCCTCGCCGGCCGCCGCGATGTATCCCGCGCCAAGAGCCAGCACCAACACCATCACAGCGAATCGTGAACGTCTCTTTCCCATCTTCGTCTCTCCTCGAATGCCGATTTTAATTTCGGCAGTGCTGTCTTGGGCCTTTTCCGATGGGCGCGTCATCAGCGCCGGGCGCGAACGATCGAGCTTGGAGATAATGGTGGCACATTCAGCTTCCGCCCGTTGGTGAAATTCGGAGTCTCCGCAGGCCGGGAATGCCTTGGCCTGCCCTTAGTCTGGATACGCTCGGATTAAGTGTCAACCTAGCCATACTGGACCTGTTCCATGGCGTTAATAGCCGGCAATGAGCACAAATGCATTTCAACTGGATGCGAGTGGAACCATTTCAAATGGCTCCTGTCCGCGGGACCAGTGGACGATACGCCACCGCCGAGCAGGCGTCCGCGCCGCGCCGCGCATGCCCTTGCTAGACTGAATGTGGTCGCGGAGGTCCCATGGCCGAACGAAACATATACAAAACACTGTTTCAGATACTGTCCGCCTGCTGCCTGGTCGCGCTCGGGTTCGTGCTGGCGCTGATCCTGCGCAAGTCACCCCCGCCCGACGTGCAAAACGATCCCGGCGCCGCGACGCGCGCCGAACAGAAGTTCGCGGCCGCGGACGAGGCCAAGGCCGCCGGACAGCCGGCGCAGGTGCAGCTCGACCGCACGGAACTGAATTCGTACTTGCAGCAGAATCTCCAAACTGCGGGAGCGCCCGCGGCCACCCCAAGCATGCCCGCTGGAAACGCTTCCGCGCCTGCCACGTCGGCTGACCCGAACGCCGGCGCGCTGGCCGCGCTCGCCAGCAACGACCCGCAAACCGTCGAACAGGTGCAGCAATCGGTGAAGGACGTGAAGGTGGACATGGAGGGCGACCTGGTGAAGGCCTACGTGGTCTTCGATTTCCACGGAAAGGATTTGTCGCTGGAACTTGACGGTCACCTGGGCTCAAAGGATGGATACATGCAATTCATCCCGGTCTCCGGCAAGCTGGGCTCCCTGCCGCTGCCGCAGTCAACGCTGGATGCAGCGGTGTCCAAGATGATGTCTTCGCCCGAAAATCGCGAGAAGCTGAAACTCCCGTCCGATGTCAGCGACGTCCAGATCCAGGACGGCCACGCCGTGGTCAGCTACAAGTAAAAATCCGGCTGGGAATAAAATTGCCGTCCTGCCGCGGTTTCAGCGGAGCAGTGTGGTCAGCAGGAACAAAGCGTCTTAGCGCGGAGACCTCGCGAAATTACGAGCCGATTCCGGCGGGCCAGATCGGCGTGTAGGCGATGTAGAGAAGCCAGTACACAACCACGCCCGTAACCGAGACGTAGAGCCACAGCGGAAGCGTCCAGCGCGCGATGGCGCGATGCCGGTCGAAGCGTTCGCGCAGGGCGCGCGACAGGGTGATCAGGATCAGCGGCACGATCACCACCGCCAGAGTCGTGTGGGTAATCAGAATGGTGAGATAGACAGGCCGAATCCAGCCCTGCCCGCCGAAGCGAATCACTCCCGCGTGGAAGTGAAACCAGAGATAAAAGCACAAGAAAACAGTGGAGCACAGGAACGCCACAATCATACAGAAGCGGTGGTAGCGGATTTTGCCGTTGCGGATGAATGCAAATCCGAGGAGCAGGAAAACGGTGCAGGCCGCGTTGAGCGAGGCGTTCACAGCGGGAAGAGACGCGAGGGGGAGCAGCTTCATCTGGAATCAGCTCCCGGGGACGCGACCGAATTCATCGGGAGATCAGACGATCCAGCACCAGCCACGCGAGCAGGATCGGAATATGAGCCACAGTTGCGTGCATCAGCCATTTGGCGCGCAAGTTCGTGCGGGAGCGATTGGCCCACAGCCCCACCTGCAGCAAAATCATTCCCAGCACGAGCGCGCCGAAAAAATAGCCGATCCCGGCCATGCCCACCACCGACGGCAACGCGCTGACCCACACCAGAATCGCCGAGGTGGTGATGATCTGGCGAAACGTGGCGTCGCCCTTCTTGTCCACCACAGGAAGCATCTGAATTCCGGCGCGCGCGTAATCCTCGCGATACATCCAGGCGATGGCCATGAAATGGGGAAACTGCCAGAAAAAGAGAATCGCCACCAGCACCCAGCCGCCGAGGGATAGCGATCCACGCGCCGCAGCCCAGCCAATCAGCGGAGGCAACGCGCCGGGGATGGCGCCCACGGCGGTGGATAGAGTGGTGCGCGTCTTGAGCGGCGTGTAGAGACCGAGGTATAGAACGCTCGTGGCGACGGCCACAAGCGCAGCGAGCCAATTCACGGCCAACAGCAGCCAGGCGGCGCCCAGAACAATCGAGGTCACGCCAAAAATCAACACCTCGCGGGGCTGCAGCGTGCCGGAGGGCAGCGGACGCGTCGCGGTGCGGCGCATCACCGAATCCATCTCGCGCTCGATGTACTGATTGAGCGCCGCGGTCCCAGCGGCGACGAGCAGGGTGCCGCCGAGCGTGTGCAGCAGCAGCGGCCAATCGAGCGGCCCGCGCGACCCGAGATAAAATCCGGCCACCGTGGTGATCACCACCAGAAATGTAACGTCCGGCTTGGTCAGCGCGACGTAGGCCCACGGCCGCTCGAATCCCGAAAGCGCGTTGGCGCGAAGCTCGTTCATTCCGCTACGCGCCCGCCCTTTCCGGCGATTGCTTTGTCGCACGCGCGTCCGCATTTATCGAGACCGACGACGGGATCAGCCGGAAGCAGGTGAGCGTGAAGATCACCGCTGCGGCGAGCGTGAGCGCGCCGCCAAGAACGTGGGCAACCTCTAAAACGACATACAAAAAGACCGGCTGGACCGCCTCCGCCGCCGCGGTCACCGCCCACCAGGCCGCGCCGCCGAGCAAAAGCTGGGTGCCGAAACAGGCGTGCAGCGCAATCGTGGCGCGGCGAAGATCGCGTACCTCGCGGAAACGCCGCTTCGCCGCTACTCCCGCCCAAATCACGAACACGGCGACGACACCCGCCCCGATCAGATGCGGCACGATGCCGAATGCCCCATGGCGGAACGCCGCGCCCAGGATCAGTTGCACCAGGATAGATGCGGTCATCAACGGCGCCAGCACTCGCAGGCGCGGCGAGCCGCGATCCTCAAGCGGCGCGTGCTCGCCCTGCCACCACGAGCTCAAATAGAGCGATAGTCCGACGACGGTAATGAAAAATATCTGGGCGAGCGTGGCGTGCGCGGTCGCCGAAATGGAGGGAAATCCCTCAAGCACGCGGAAGCCGCCGAGAGCGGCCTGGGCCAGCACCAGGCTAAAGGCGGTCCAGCCGAGACGCTTGGCGAGCGGGCGGCGATCCGCGACGGTCATCCAGATGGCCAGCACCAGCGTGAGAACGGAGACAATACCCGCGAGAACGCGGTGCGCGTACTCGAAGCGAATCCCGCCGATCAGCGGCGGAATCAGACGGCCGTAAGCCAGAGGCCAATCGGGGACGGAATCCGCGGCGTTGTTGCTGGTGACCAGCGCGCCGGCCATCAGCAGCAAAATCGTGCAACAGGAAGTTGCCACCGCAAAGCGGTACACGCCGCGAGACGTTGAAGTGTGATTTGGCGACATCACGAGTGCGAAGGACTGTCCATTGTAAGGAGCCTCCCTGCAAAAGGCAAAGCCTTCTCTGAACCGGCGCGTCGCTCCGGGTCCGACTCGCTCCGTCGTCTGTCTGCCGACGGGCCAAGGCGATGCCGCAGAAATGGCCGGGGCAGAGAGACTTTGGGATCAGTTCTTTGAGAATTTTCACGGTAATCCCAGTCAAGAACCACCCGGGGGCACTTGACTGTCCCGAAATGGCATCAGTTGTGAAACAAAACTGCAAGCAACGGGATGCAGACTCAGGATTAGTTCGCCCGCTGCCGATATGGATTTCGGGAGAATGCACTGACTGACGAAACCAAATCCGTGAACCGTCCTGCGAGCCAACCGCTTCCCGTCGAGCCGGAGGACCGCGCGACGGTGGTGGCCACAATGGCGTTCAACGCGTACGTGGAGGTGGACATGGAAGGGCGGGTAACGGAATGGACCCCGAGGGCGGAAGCACTGTTTGGCTGGCGGCGCGCGGAGGCGATGGGGCGCCCGCTGACGGAAATGATTTTGCCGGCACGTTATTCCGGCGTACGGGAAAAGGGTCTCGCCTACTTTTTGCTGGGCGCGGTCCCGGGGATATACCGGCGGAACAACATCACGCTGTTGCGTCGCGACGGGCGCGAATTCCCCGCGGAAATCGCCGTGGGCCGCTTGCGCCGGAAGGGATCTGAGTATTTCGGCGCGTTCGTCCGAAGTACCGCGGAACGCGCGCCGAAACCGGAGCGCTTGGGCAAGAACGAAGAAGGTTACCGGGAGATTTTCGACAAACTGGAAGACGGATATTTCGAGGTCGACCTGGCCGGAAACTACGTCTTCATGAACGAAGCCTTCGGCAGGATCTACGGCTTTTCCAAGAAAGAGATGATGGGCGCGAATTTCAGGGTGTTTCTCAATCCCGAGCTGATTCATATGGTGCACGCGCACTTCCTCAAGGTTTATCAAACGAGAGGCCCGGTCACACCATTGGAATATGAAGTCAGCGTGCCCAACGGGCCGAAGCGTTTCGTGGAAGAATCCGCGTCGCTGCGAACGGACAAGGACGGGAAACCGATCGGGTTCATGGGGATTATCCGGGATACAACGGAGCGGAAGCTCCACGAACAGGAGCTGGCCCAAGCGAAACTGGCGGCGGAAGCGGCCAACCGGGCGAAGAGCGAGTTCATGGCGAACATGAGCCACGAAATCCGCACCCCGTTGAATGGCATCGTGGGCATGACCGATCTGGCGCTGGATACGGACATGACCCCGGAGCAGCGCGAGTACCTGGAGACCGTCAAGCTTTCCGCCGATGCGCTGCTGGGCGTGATCAACGACGTGCTCGATTTCTCGAAGATCGAGGCCGGAAAGCTGGACATCGATTCGATCGAATTCAATTTGCGCGAGACGCTGGAAAACACCATGAAGACCCTGGCGCTGCGGGGAGACGAAAAGGGTCTCGAGCTGCTCTGCGAGGTGGCACCGGAGATTCCGGAGATTATGCGCGGAGATGCCGCTCGGGTGCGGCAGGTGGTGGTCAACCTGGTGGGCAACGCCATCAAGTTCACGGAAAAGGGAGAAGTGGCGTTGAAGGTCCACATCGAGTCCGAGCAGGGCGCGGACCGCTTGGTGCATTTCGTGGTTTCCGACACCGGAATCGGCGTCGCCAAGGGCAAGCTGCAATCGATCTTCGCTGCCTTTGCGCAAGCCGACAGCTCCACCACGCGCAAGTACGGCGGCACGGGTCTGGGATTGACCATTTCCACCCAGCTGGTGGAGATGATGGGCGGCAAGATCTGGGTGGAAAGCGAACTCGGACGCGGCACGCAGTTTCACTTCACGGTGCGGCTGGGAGTGACCGACGCGAATCCCGTCGTTGTGGGCAGCATCACCCCTCCCGAGATATTGCGCGGCGTGAAAGTCCTGATCGTGGACGACAACAAGACCAACCGCCGAATCCTGAGCGGCATGCTGACGCGCTGGGAGATGCAGCCTACGCTGGTCGAGAGCGGCGATGAAGCGCTGGCGGAGCTTTCCGCTGCGTACCAATCCGGAGCGCCCTATCCGCTGATCGTCACCGACCTGCTGATGCCGGGGATGGACGGTTTCGGGCTGGTTGAGCGCATCCGCCAGAGGCCGGAGCTGGCCACGCCCACGATCATGATGTTGACCTCGGCCGGACATCGCGGAGACGCCCTGCGCTGCAAGGAGCTGGGCGTGGCGGCGTACCTGATGAAGCCGATCCGCCAGTCGGAACTGCGCGAAGCGATCGGGCGGGTGCTGGGAGCGCGCGAACAGGGCGGGGCCATTCCGCTAG
>Ga0210409_10005860_pt1 | contig 12848 bp, 10 predicted proteins | sample IncBWH17MmetaG_FD_161649 | JGI IMG/M metagenome (GOLD analysis project Ga0210409, IMG submission 161649) | Forest soil microbial communities from Barre Woods Harvard Forest LTER site, Petersham, Massachusetts, United States - Inc-BW-H-17-M | ecosystem: Environmental > Terrestrial > Soil >...
GTGTCCGAAGAGTTCTGATTCGATCAACTCAGCTGGAACCGCGGCACAATTCAAAGTAACGAAAGGGCCCACGGATCGCGGGCTGCGTTCGTGCAGCGTGCGGGCAACCAGCTCTTTCCCCGTGCCGGTTTCCCCCAGAATGCAGACTCGCGACTCGCTTGCCGCCACTCGCTCGACCTGTGCCATGACTTTGCGCATGACTTCTGAGGTCCAAACAATCTCGTGCTTTCCCAGGCGATTCCGAAGCTGACGGTTCTCTGATTCCAGACGCCGCAGCTTGAGCACGTTCTCCACTGTAAGGAGCAACTTTTCCGTAGAGACCGGTTTTTCCAGAAAGTCGAGAGCCCCCAGCCGCGTGGCGCGAACCGCCATTTCAATGTGTGCCTGACCTGACATCATGACCACAGGAACCGTGATTCCTTGCGATTTAAGGTCTTCCAGAAAAGAGAGGCCATCTTTTCCGGGCATCACCACATCGGAAAAAATAAGATCAAAATTCTGTGTCTTGGCACAATCGAGCGCCTTTAACGCATTGTCACAAACCGTCGCTTCGTGGCCCGCCAGACGAAATGCGCGTGAGAGCGAGGCCAGCGTGTTGGGCTCATCATCCACAATCAGAAGGTTTGCTTTCTGTGGCACTAGTGGCTCCTCGCAGGTACGCCAAGTGGCTGACTGGTGGTTTGCAGCTTGTCCAGATTGCGTGGCAGTTCAATCACGAAAGTCGTCCCGCGTCCGGATTCACTTCGAACACTGATTCTGCCACCGTGATCGCTGATCACCGACTGAACGATCGCGAGTCCGAGCCCCGTGCCATGCGGCTTGTTGGTGTAATAAGGAGTGAACAAACGTTCGCACTCTTCCGGCGTGAGCCCCGTTCCAGTATCCGAAACCTCCGCATAGCTGAGACCGCCGTCCTGGCGCGTGCGCAGCGTGAGCGTGCCACCCTGAGGCATCGCGTCCATTGCATTCAAAACGAGATTTGAGAGTGCCCGGTGCAACAGGTCAGCGTCGGCGGCAATGGAATCCATGGGTTCGGTCAACTCCAGTTTACATTCAATGGGGGCACGCTCGGGAGCACGGAGTTGCGCCTGAAACAGCCGAGCTACATTCTGGACGATGTCATTGAGTTGTATTTTCTGGAACTGCGGCTGTGGCATCCTGGAGAACTCGCTGAAGCGCGAGATAATGGCTTTGAGATTCGCAATCTCAGCTAGCAATGTGGAGGAGCTTTCCTGAAAGATCTCTTCAAACTGCTGTGGACTCTGCTGCCGCGCCCGCAGCAAATTCTCGACGGTCAGTTGCAGCGGGAATAGAGGGTTCTTCAATTCGTGCGCCAGTCGGCGGGCCAGTTCGCGCCACGCCGCAACCCGCTCAGACTGCACCAGGTGCTCTCGTTGTGCCAGCAGTTCGCGGGTCATGCCATTGAACGATTCCGCCAACTCACCAATTTCGTCAGAGGAACTTACGGGCACCTGTGTGTTCCAGTTACCAGAAGCTACGTCCCGGGCGGCGCGCGCAAGTTGCTCTATTGGCCGCGTAACCCGGCCCGCCGCCCAACCGCTCAGTAGAATCGCCAGCAAAATGCCACCACCTCCACACAACAGTGCCGCCGTGCGGATGCGTTGGCGAAGTTCGACGTAAGGGCGCCGCGAATTACCGATCAAGAGGACTCCGAGCAAGTGGTTGTCCCGTCCGGCCAGCGGGATCGCGTCGATGGTCTCGTCATCCGCGGGATTGGAGGACCAATGCACCAGCGTCGTGGTCTCGCGCGGCTGTTGCTGTAGCTGCTGAATAATTGGCGCAATCCGATCTGCTTGCGGTACCGAGCTTGATGGGTCAATCAGGAATTGTGGAGAAAAGCCAGCTCCCAGATTCTGGTAAAACATGGCTCGCATTCCGGCGGGAAGCTCCAGGCTGGCGAGGAAGTCCTTATCAATGCGGCGGCCTCCGATCACGAAGAGCGGCTTCTCCCCGAGGCTTACCTCTCTCACGGCGAATAATCCCAGCGCCGCGCCATCCGGCAGTTCGTCCTGCTTCAAGAAAGCATCTTTCCGAATTGTGGCAGCAAGCGTGGCAGTTTCCTTGTAGCCAAACTTGGCCGGCCATTGCGCCGAAGAAATGATCGTGTCCTGGTTGTCGATGAACTCCAGAAAATCCAGCTGATGATTGTCAGCAATCGTCCTGGCTTCGTTGAGGTATGCGCCATAGTCGGGCGAGCCGCGCATCAGCGCTAGAGCCATGCGAGTCGTGCCTTCGCTCGCTGCAATCGTATCGACATGATGCGCGACTTCTTCCCCTCGACGATTGAACTCGTGGCGAAACTGCGCGACCAGAGCTGCGCTACGCTCCTCATTGGCCTTTTCGAAAGCTCGGCGGGTGAACGACGAAATACTAAAGGCAACCGCGACCACCGACACCAGGACGGTAAGCGCGAATACCGCCAGAAGTCTGCGCCGGAAAATCATGGTCTCTCCGCGGCAAGCCAGACGTTTGGCATAAGCCAGCTCCCGTCGCGGGCTGTCCACCAATTCCTCACAGTTTTAGACACCCCGTTTGCCGTCCGCAGATGCAGCAGAGGAATCACACGTTGTGATTGCAGCAGCTTGTTTTCCGCGGCGTAAAGATCGTCGATAGAACCGAAGGCAGATTTGCTCTGCGGCAATCCAAGCTCCGAGGCCAGTTCATTGAGAGCGATTTGGAGGTCGATCGAAATCAGTGGCAGCCGAACGATTCGCAAGTCTGCGCTACTCGTCGTCGTGATCTGCATTCCCATCCCTGCATCGCGAGCATTGAGCACGATCCTCTCGGCGATCACGCGTGCGGTGGGATCAGCCGGATCGTAACCCAGGGTCCACGAAGTGGTGTGCGGAATCTCGCTCCGCACCTGACGCGCAGCCGCCAGGTCAATCGACGTGGGAAAAAGAAAAGCATACCCCGTCATCCAATTCGGCAGAAGGCCGCCGGCAGGTTCTCCTCCGCCTTGCAGCACGACCGTACTCAGCAAATCGCGATCAATGCTGAGGGCAAGAGCCTGGCGCTGTCGCGCATCCTCAGTCGACTGTGGATCGCGCCCAAAGACCAGAGCAATCAGCTCTACCGGAGCTGAACTCTCGATGTGGCGACCTTCTGCGATCGCCCGGTGCGTTTGTTCTGGCGCGACTTCTATCAATTGTGTTTTGCCGAGGTCGAACGAAATCACCTGCTCGCCAAAATTTTTCCCCAATTCAATTTCGATCGTATCCAGAAATGGGCGACCGCCCCAGTAGTCGTCCCGCGCCACCAGCGCGAGTTTTTTCCCCGGGTTCCATTGGGAAACCGAAAAGGGCCCAGTGCCAGAAATCCTTCCGCCCTCGCGTCTGGCAATGGCGTTGCGCGCCAGACTTAGCTCGGCAGGAAGATTGGGAGCCGGGGAATCACGCTCGATGACGACAGCCTCTCCCTCAGAGAATACTTTCCAGGTGGGATTCGTCCTCCGCAACGAAGCAGCGACTGCGTCTGGAGTAACCGGCGCTCCGTCCTGGAAAGTAATTCCGCGACGCAAGAAAAACTGCCAGCGTTGGTCGCCCGATTCAGCCTTCCATGAAGTCGCCAATGCCGGTTCGGGCTTGCCCTGCGCATCTAATGAAACCAGGGTGTCAAACATCAGACTGGACAGATTACGATACCCGAACCAATCCGGTTGAGCGGCATCGGCGGGATCGAGAGATGTGGGCGCGGCCCGTATTTCAACATGCAGAGTTCCACCATAATGCGGTCGAGCTGCAGCGCGACCACCGAGAGCGCAAAACAGACTAATGGCCACAAACAATGGAAAGCCGGTAAGCCTCATATCTCCCTGTTTCCGAATTCTGTGAAACTGCAATTGCGCCGGTGCCGTCCGAATCGGTCCAAAGCGCCGTGATGGCCCCGTTGAACTCGACGGGCTGGCTCACGGCGACGGGTTCGCGATCAGCAATTTCAAACGTCGTGACGGATTCGCCGGCGCCATCGCCGTTGCCGGTAACCAAGACCTGCCAGCCTAGCCCGCAACCACTCCGCACGCTTGCAATGTCGCTTCCCCAGCCGAGTTTGGCCGCAGTTTGGTCCGTGACTCCGTCGAGAAAGTGCACCTGACCATCGACGGTGGAAAAGACCCAGAGCTTGTACTTCTCCTTGGGTAGCATCGCAGCCGAATAAAATGCTTTCCCAGTGGTTTGCTTCTCGATGCCCGGAGAGAGCGCTCCGGTAAAGAAGTTCCTGGTGGGAGCGAAGAATGCGCTCAGGCCAGACTGATCAGTCCCGAGCGGCCAGGGGTCGTCGCTGTCATAACAGTTCAGAGCCAGAGGAGCGGTTGTTAAGCTTCGGCAAAAAGCGCCCGGCAAATACGCGTCGAACAAGTGATCCTTCCGCAATGCCAATCGGCCCCGCAAATCGCGCGGCCACGGATGCGAGTGCGATAGCGGCAGTGATTGTTCCTGCTGCCACTGGCCATCCTGCAGCTTCAAAAGTACGACGCTCTCGGGTTCGAGAAGAATCATGTGCTGGGGAACGCCGTTCAGCAGTGCGACATCCAGGATGCGATTCTCTTCCGTCGAAAGTAGTGTCTTTTGAATCGTGAGCGCAACAGTTGAGCTCTCGACTACAGGCGGCCCCAACCTGGGCGTGGTGACCATTACGACGGAAGCTTCATTGTTCCCCTGATGGATCTCAGCTACCCAGACGTAACTCTGCAGATTTTCAGAAAGCGTAATCTGTACCGTGGCAGCGGCTTGGTCCGCATTCACAAAATGCACTCCGAGCGCGGCCAGTTCGGTGCTAAGCCCCCGTCGAATCGCTTCAGCGTCTGGCCGGCTAAGCGAAGACCGATTCACTAGCTCCAGCGTGACCGCTCCCGGACCCGTGGCCGCGGCAATCTTTCGTGCCAGTTGCTCTGCGGGTGCTCGCCAGTCACTCGCCAGGATCAAGGGCACGTGCGTCAACATCAGCACGCAGAGGCAGGCAGCCCGTGGAAACCGTGATGACCAGGCACGCATGTGCGGGATGCGCGAATTATAAACCCGCATTGTGCTTGGCACTTGGCATATAGCCCTGTACTGTTTGTAGACACCGAGCTTCCAGGCTGTAGCGCTAAACCTATTTCGGCTGCTGCTCATCCGGTTCTTCCGCCTGACTGGCATGGTTCGCTACGCTCATGCTGCGCAGCACATCGTTGGCGAAGAAGAATTTCCCGTCCGCTGGCACCATCATGATCTGCAGCTTGTCCGAGAGCCGTTCTGCCACGATCTTGTTAATCAGCAGCGGATTCTGCTTCAGGATCGCGCCTTCGCTCTGCATCCGCACTGCGTCCGCCGCGGCGGTCACGCGAATGCGATCCGCCTCCGCTTCCGCCAGCAACTTGCGCCGCTCCATCTCAGCCTTGCTATCGATCACCTTAGCCTCCGCCTGCGCCTCTGCGTTCTTCACGGTGGTCTCCTTCCGAGCTTCGGCTTCCAGTTTGGATTGTTCGATCTGTTTCTGTTTGAGCGGCAAGGTGTATTGCATGGCATCGGCCTCGCTCTTCGCCTGCAGCACGCGCACTTGGGCTTCTCCCTCCGCCTGCTTTACCTGTTGAGCCTTTGTGGCCTCGGCTTCAAGTTCCGCGATCCGTACCTGCTTCTGCTGAATGTCGGTCTGCACGCCCATGCGGTCGCTCTCTTGTTCCTTCAGCAAAAGAGTTTCTAATCCCTTTGCGTATTCAGGTGGCAGTTGGATATCGCGCAGCATCACTTCTTTCACAATAATTCCATCCGCGGCCAGTTTTTGAGTGATTACATCCGACGCCCGCTTGCGTACTTCCTCACGCTTCGCAGCAAACACGTCCCGGACGGTGTAGTTGGGCACGAGCTCACGCCACGCACTCGCCACTACCGCGGGCACGATTTCCTTCTCGATGGGCTGAGGCATGTTGCTCTGAAGGTAATCCAGGCGCTTCGGATCGAGGCGGTAGCGCACGGTAATCGACAGGCCAAGAGTGAGCCCCTCTTTTGCTTGCACATTCAACGGTTGTGATTTTGTGCCTTTGCCGGAACCGGCACTCCCCACATCTTCGATGGCGCCGGTCGTGAACAATTGGTCGCGGGTATCGAAGAGCACGATACTCTCTGCGAGCGGCACCACGAAGTGCGCGCCCGGATAAAGCGCCCCCGGCAAGGTTCCGCTCGTCTGGCTAACCCGCACTCCGGCCATGCCGCTGGGTACAACCACGATGCCCAGAGACAACACAATCGGACCCCAAGCCAACAATACCAGCGCCAGCGAGGTTCGCCAGCGTACCTGTGGGACCGGAGGCAGCGGTCCCGCCCCGGCCGAGGCAAGCGGCTGCCGGTATTTCATTTCCAGATAAAAATCGTAAGCCAGTATTCCAGCGGCCAACGCAATCATTCCGATGCCGCCCCACATCAGCAAATATTTCAGCAACAACATAAATCCTCCTTGCGCGCGCTAGCGCTCCTGTCCCGATTCAACCTGCACCGCCGGTTGAGAAAAGAACAGGCCGAAGACTTTTCCGAAAATCCACTCTTCCACCAGAATCGCGACCGCCAGCGAGAAGGCCATGCCCGCGGTCACCGTGATTGCTGTCATTAGCGTTTCCATTTGCGTCCTCCCGCAGCGCGTTTTGCTTACGCCAAAGGAAGTGGCACCCCCCGGGCCAATGTGCATATGGTTGATAGTGAATGAGTTGTCGCGGCGAGTCTGGGGGCAGGATGGTGTTCGCTTGTGGACAGTGTGTGGTTACGACCACACACCGCAATGGAGCTGGAACAGATTCGCTAATTCAAAGAGCACTCGGTTGCTGTGTCAAGAAATCAATGGCGCGGCGAAGCCGGGGATAGGACGCGTTTCTTCCACAACCGGCTCGGTGATCTCTCTTACATAGAATGCGACTGCAGTGGCGCGCTGCCAAAAGCGTGTGGCGAGAAGCAGAAGCATCATCGCCTGGCCGATGATGAACGCTCCCAGAACACTGCTGGGAGGGACAATCGCGTACCACAGCAAGATTCCGGCCACCAGAACCGCCATGGCTGCGATTGAAATTACGAGGTAGCTGCCCAGCAGACGGCCGAAATTCCGTCGCGTCTTGCGGAATCCGGCCACGATCGATTTGCTTACCGCCGGCTGGTCGCGCAGTACCGCGTCGGTCTGGGCAACATCAAACCACATGCGGATGACCGTCAGCACCAGCAGAATGATTACAGTGCCAATAAGATGCGTAAAGAATGGCAGCCTTTCATTGGAAGTTTTGTCCGCGGCACTGACCAGCGCATTCAACACAGAAAATAGAATGCCAGCGACGCTGCCCGCGATCACTGTAAAGAACAAAGACAGGCGAACGAATCGCCAAACGTTCCGCCCGCAGGCGCGAAAAAACTCATCGCCTGGAAGCCGGTGGTCCGAGGCGTAGCCCAGCAACACTCCGGGCATAAACAGCAAGCTCGCTAAAAAGAATACGACCGAGAACATCATCGCCGGATGTGTCGCGCCGGGAAGCGTCCCAAATTCCGGACGCGTCAACATTTCGAGGAATACTCCCAGGCTGAATCCATGAAGCAACTTGTCGGCGTAGAGGCTGTGGTCCAGAATGCCATGCGCGGCATCGCTGAAGGCGCTCGCCCCGAAATGGGCAAACGCCAGGTTCAGCAGATAAAACCAGACGATGTAGCGTTTATTGCGGCGCACCATGGCAGCAGCCGCGGCAACCAGACTCGTTTTCCCATTCATTCAGACATCCCCTTACACCAGCCACCAGGCCAGGAATTGCGCAAAGAACTGGCTGATGCAGGTCCAGTAATTAGCCAGTTTGCGCGCCGGATCGCCGTTCGGTTCCGCAGTTCGGCTGTTATTGAAATTGTTGCGATTGAGGTAAATCTTGTGGTCAGGATCGACTTCGACCGACTCCACTTTCGCCTTCTTCTGGTACGCATATCGTACCCACCGGTCTTGTCCATCCCAGTGCTCGCGCACCCGGTCGCCATTATCGAATTTGACCTCAACATCGATCGGGATAACGAACTCACCCTTCCGGTGAACCCATACGTTGGCGACATATTCCGTCTCTCCTTTTTTCTCTTTCAAGTTTGCTTTGTACCATTCCACTGGCACGGACGTGATCTTCATCACTTCGTAGTCCAGCACCTGCGTCCCATAGATTGCCTGATTGAAATACCAGCGCAGGTCTTGCCCAGAAATTTCTTCAATCGTCTTCAGGAAGTCTTCTTTCGTGGGATGGGTGAAGCGGTAGCGCATGAAGTACGTATGCATGGCGCGCCGCATGGTATCTTCGCCAATCACGCCCTCGAGCGTAAGCAGACTGAGCGCCGTCTTGAAGTATGTGATCCCGCCATACGAATTTGGATCAGCATACTCCCACCCATTCTTCGCGATAGGATCAAGATCGGCCTCAGCTTCCAAGCCAGGCCTGGCCTCGTCAACTTGGCCGGCAGTGACGCCCCACATATTGATAATCGAAGTAGACGCCCCAAAAATAGAATTCAGGATTTTGTTTTGCGTGTACTGGTTGATGCCCTCATCCATCCACGCATCTTCAAATTCGTTGGTTGCTACCATGCCGTACCAGTACTGGTGCCCAAACTCGTGCTCCACCACATCCTCGACCAACAGCACTCCTTTCGGCATGTACCAGGTGGTATCGCCCGTGATGAATGTCGGATATTCCATGCCGCCAGCTTCTGATCCCGGCTCCGGATCGACGATGGTGAGCGTCTTATAAGGATAGGGCCCATACCAGCGGTCAAAATGTTCCATCGTCTCTTTAGCAATTCGCGCATGCCGCTCCGCCTGACTCCAATGCGCAGGCTGCATCAGGATGCGCAACTTCACCGGGCCCATGCTGCCTTGAAAGGTGTCGTTATAGATCAAATAGTGCGGGCTCGCCGTCCAGGCGAAATCATGGATGTCATCGCCATGATACGTAACCGTCTTCGTCCCGTCAGCATTGTTCACACTCCCAACTTCGATGCCGCTCGCTCCGACCACTTCATACTGCGGCACCGTGAGCTTCACGTCATAAACTCCAAAGTCGGCGAAGAACTCAGTGTCGTAGTGAAACTGGTGGCAATTCCATGCGCCATGCCACCACACGCCAACCTTCGGAAACCACTGCCCGCCCAGAATGAAGTCGCGATTCCATCCCGTCCGCGCCAACGTCTCCGGAAATTGATCGTGGAACTTAATCTTAAATTGCACATACCCATCCGCCGGAATCGGTTTAGCCAAATGCACTTGAACCACGGTGCGATCGTCTTTGTTCTCGTCATCCGGATGAATGAATTGCAATTGCGAAGTGAAATCGCCCTGCCCCACAACTTCAAAGCTCTTGATCTCCTCCGTTCCGTAGCTTTTGGGATTCCACGTTGCCAGGTCCGGCCCATAAGAATTCCACCGCTTGCCTTCCCGTATCCAGGTCGACGTCGGTTGAAACCCATTCAAATAAAGATGGAAGGGAAACGTGTCGAGCGCTTGCCCCGTGAGATTGTGGTAAGTCAGCGTTTCCGTCGCATCGAGAGAATGCGTTTTGGCGTTGTACTTGGCGTCCATGTCATAAGCCACAACCCGCCGCGACAACGGAGTAGCCGAGTTGATCGCCAACGTTGTAGCCGGAATCGCAAGCCCCGCGGCGCCATCCGTCTGCGCGAACGCGGTTACAGACAAAGCAGCCAGTAGGCACACCCCAACCTTCAGCCGTACAACCATGAATGAAACTCCCCCTCTTCAAGAAGCGGCAGATAACGAACGGCAGTAGCGAAGCGCGAACTCAAATCATAGCAGCACCCAATCGGAGACACGAAAACCGTTCATGACATTGTTACGCGAATCAGGAAGCCCGAGTTCCAGGCGCTTCTTACTGAGCCAATGCACAGGGAGGCCGTCCGAAGCCGAGCAGTCGGTTGAGGTCCACTGGCTAACTACTTCTTTCCGCTTTCCGCGAGGGAGTCGGTCCGCCGCGAGCCAAGAGTCTGCACAAATTCTGGTGCAGAATTTGGGTAAAAAAACTCTCATTTCGGCGCAAAATCTAGAAAACAAAGGACCGGTTTTGGTAATAATCGTGTTGACACACATGTGTCTTTAGTGTAGTATTTGGGAATGGAACCCACTCCTAAAACTCTTCAAGAAGCCATCGTCTACTTCTCCGACAAAGACCGCGCTTTTGCGTATGCCGTGAATCTACGCTGGCCCGGAGGCAAGGTTACCTGCCCTCGATGCGGCTCCGAAAAGCACTCCTTCATTAAGACTCGGCGCATCTGGTTCTGCTACTCCTGCAAGAAGCAGTTTACCGTCAAGGTGAAGACGATCTTTGAGGACTCGCCGCTTGGGTTGGACAAGTGGATGACAGCGTTTTGGATGCTTGCGAACTGCAAAAACGGAATCAGCAGCTACGAACTCGCGAGCACTCTGGGGATTCATCAAGGCTCTGCATGGTTTATGCTTCAGCGCATTCGTGAAGTCCTAAAAGGCCGAAAGTTTGGCCAAGGCAAGATCGGCGGAGGGCCGGGAAGCGAAGTCGAAGCCGATGAAACCTTCGTCGGTGGCAAGATGAAGAACATGCATAAGTCCCGCCGTGTACAAATTAACCAGAGCGGCGAACAGTTCAAAGGGAAGGCCGTAGTGCAAGGGATGCTTGACCGCGACCTTCGCCAAGTTCGGGCCACAGTGGTGCCGAACATCAAACGCGAGACGTTGCAAAACGAGATCCTGAGCAACGTGAAGCATGGAACCACGGTATACACCGATGACGCGGTTGGATATGAACATCTTCACTCCCGCTTTGTGCACGACGTTGTCAACCACGCCGAAACGTACGTCCGTGGCCGAGTCCACACTAACGGTTTGGAAAACTTCTGGTCGCTTCTCAAGAGAACTCTGCGGGGCACATATGTTGCCGTGGAACCTTTTCATCTTTCACGCTACGTCGATGAGCAAGTTTTTCGCTTCAATCATCGTAAGAACACTCCCGCTGGTCGTTTCGCTCTGGCAATGAGCTTGGTAGCCGGGAAGCGCCTTACGTACAGCGAACTAACTGGCAAGGATACAGACTCGCTTCACACGTCGCCGACAGGGGCGGGGGAAACGCAGGTTCCCATCTAGTCCTTGTCGGCACGTTTCATTTTGCGGGAAGTAGCGGCCTTGGATCGTCGCTTCTTTGGATTTACCGCAGGCTTGGGCGCTTGGAGAACCCTCCTAGCAAGGCGTTCAAAATTTTCTAACGCCCTTGGGCCTTCGATGTAAGAAGTTTTCATTCGACATTTTCGATTGGGAAGGTTCGACCTGGAATCAAACCTCCCCTTAACTGTAGAGCACTGGACGGCTTCAACATATCACGGGAGTGCGTCCAGCGAAAGGGCGTATCTCCATGCGCGAAATATTCAGGGATATCATGCTTGCCTTGACAGTGCTTTTTGCGGCTGCGTCGGCATATTTTCAGTGGCGCGGACCTAACCCTGCCGATCCGCCAGTAGTGCGAGAGGTAACAGCACACCCCATTGGCGGTCTGATTCTGATTGCTGGCTTGTTCATAGTTGCTGGCTTACTGAACTCCGCACCATTGCTTGGCAGGCTGCTCCCAAAGAAAAAAGCCCCACCAGAAATCGACAAACATGCAGACAACGCTTGGTGCGACAAAATGGCGGCGGATGACGCCAAACACATGCGCGATAGAATTTGGTGGGTATGGGATGATCCTCAGGCAACTTACCGCGTTGATGGCGGCGATCCCTACATCACTTTTAGGGTTACGTTCGTCAACGCGACGATTTTTCGTTTGACGACCTTGAGCACAATTGAGGGTGAAACATTTTACGGGAGGGACCCGTTGGGGAATGGCCCTAGGATCATGAACCAAGAATTGTTGCCTCTCATTCTTAACCACGGTGCACGGGTATCGTTGCGAGTTCGGCAACCTCTTACAAGAGACGTTGCTTTCCGGCTCAGTGAGCAAAAGGGGCGCGTCACACTGGACTTCAATAGGGTAGGGGTCGATTTCAACGTGGACAGACCAGAAGGCACGCCCGGTCCCGAGGTCTTTCGGCTCAATGGAACTGACGTAACTGTCGCGAATCGGGATTAGCCCTATCTTGGGCACTTATCTTAACCGTCCTTGGGGAAAAGAAGGAGGCAACGTTGTGAGACGAGACTACAAAGCGTTGTGGATGGAGACGATGTCCAAACTCATGAAGCAAAAAAAGCATGTGCGGAGGCTACAGGAAGATGTTCGCAGACTTCTTGGATCAGACCGCGTTAGCTGGCGGCAAACGATGCTCAATAAAAAATCGAGACTCAAGAGGAAGTAGTACGTGTCAAGGCGAATTGGATTGGTATGGCAAGGTCACGGCCTATCTAGTGTACATGTGCGTCAACGCGGTTATTACCCCGGTTTTTTCTTGCCTCCTAGATCTATGGTTCTTAAGGTAGTTAGAGGCAAAATCTTGGAAACATTGAAGTTACCTCGGCGCCGCCGGCAGCGAGTTCCATTTTGGAAGCGCTCGTAAGGAATAGGTTGTCAAGGATCGAAGGTTATCTTATAGATAACCTATGCATTGATATCTTATCGTAAGTGGAGGATGAGATCAAGAGAAAAGCGGTGGGACGGCTGATCTGGTTCCAATTTGGGAATTCAGGACTGCGCCGGACGTAATCTTGCGGTATGTCTGAAATGTTTTGGGTCGTTCTGTTTGCATTCTCGCCTCCCACCCTTTCCGCAAAGAGCGCGGAAAGAATGGGGCACCCAGTTTTATGTGTGATTTAAAGGTTCGCTTGGAATAGGTGGGCCACCCGCCACCAATTGCACTATGGTGAGACCTCGAACACGGTACCGC
>Ga0210409_10005861_pt1 | contig 12846 bp, 9 predicted proteins | sample IncBWH17MmetaG_FD_161649 | JGI IMG/M metagenome (GOLD analysis project Ga0210409, IMG submission 161649) | Forest soil microbial communities from Barre Woods Harvard Forest LTER site, Petersham, Massachusetts, United States - Inc-BW-H-17-M | ecosystem: Environmental > Terrestrial > Soil >...
CGCGTGAACGTGGTGGAGAGCGAGGAAGACGGTAGGGGTCGCCGAGCACGCCATCGCGTGACAGCAACACGAACCAGAGTGTCAGCGATGTCCTGGCCGGGACCCGTTTCTATTGACGAGTGGTCTTTGCCAATTGGCGGAGATGTCGCGCCGCCATCCCACCCCGGGCGTCAGGGCACGAGGACGATCTTGCCGCGCGTGTGGCGCTGCTCGAGCTCACGGTACGTCGGCGCGTCGCCGTTCACGTCGCCGTCAACGACCACGAGCGTTCCGCATCCGTCTACGAACTTCTCGTGCAGTACGCTAGCCTGCTAAGGCTCAACGGCCGCGCGCGCCTTCAGCACGACGTACCCCTTCCCTCCCCTGCCCAAGGGAAGCCAAGCCGCGGGCCCGAAATGGCGCTCCACGGTTGCGTCGCGCGCAAGGCGAGCCTCGAGGACACGCGTGTAGACCGCATCGGTCCAGCGGTCCAGATCTCCATCGGGAGGCGGCGCCGCCGCGTACAGCAATAGTGCGTCCGCTTCGCGGGAGAGCAAAAACATCCCATCCACACGCTTCGACGTGTGCCCCCCGGGCAGCGCGGCGACCGTGGGATCGGTCACACCGGCAAGATCCACGATCTCCGCGTCGGTCGCCGCGCCGACCCATCCCACGTCCAGCGCGGCGACGTGGTGCGCGGCCGCGAGAAGAGGAAGCGCTTCGGCGATGAGCGCCGCTCGATCGTGCCCGACCGCCCGTCCCGCGGTGCCGCCGTGCGCGACCAAGACCAACCCCAGCGTCACCGCGGCCACGGATCGCATTGCTGTCGCGACCCGCGGCGCCTGCTGGCTCACCAACGCACCAGCGTACGCCAGCGTCGGCGCAACGGGCACCATCAGGCGCGCGTAGGGCATCCAGTCGCCGCCGACGACGGCCATCGCCATCGCATGCGCCACCCCCGCAAGCACGATGACCAATGCGAGGGGCGAGCGCGTCAGGGCCACCGGCGCAAGCGCCAGGAGCGGAGTCAGGGTCACGACGACGGCGGCGCCGGCGTATTGGAAGCCGTGCTCCAAATCGCTCGGCTTGGCCAAGACGGCGAGCGGCGCGGGACGACCCCACGCGATGTCCCGGACAAGGGCGCAACAGGCGAACGGCGCAAGAGCCAGCCCCACGCAGAGGATGACGTGCCCGACGGCGGCCCGATCGACGATCGCCACGCCTGCGGCAAGCACACAGGCCCATGGCGCCATTTCCGGCCGAAGCGATGCAGCCAACCCTGCGGCCAACGCCGCCAGACGGGGGCGTCGCGCGATGAGCACCGCGCTCGTCGCGAGCGCGGTCGCGAAGGCGGTTTCCATCCCGGACACCGCGTGAGCGGCAATGGGAACGGATAGCCCCATCGTGACCAGCATGGCGGCGCGTCCCCACCAGGGCGAGTTCGGAACGCGTCCAACCTCCTTGCCGAGCACGGTCGCAGTCACCGCCCAAGCGACCAAGCCGAGGACCTTGGCTCGCAAAAGGATGGCCATCGGATCGCCGCGCGCCATCGGGGCTAGTACGAGTGGCCAAGCGAGCGGCGTGACGCCGTCGGTGCTCGGTCCGTGGGCGTTGAAGCGCCATCCGAGGCCGAGCGCCAGGTGGTGCGCGTACCGCACCGGGATGAGCGCGTCGTCCACCGTGAAGCCCCACATCCAGAGCGCTGGCCCGAGAGCAGCGATCAGGCCGAGCGCCGCCCACGGTGTCGCGGCTGCCGCTAGCAAGCGAGCGGGGCAAAGTCCAATCCGCTGCATACGTGTTGAAAAGTACGTCCATTGCACCGCCTATTTCTACGATTCGATAGAAAGAGCCGATCCAAAGATGCGCTTCGAGATCGTCGTGGCCACCCCCAGCTCGGACGCCGAGCGCTTTGCCGTCGCGCCGGCATCCCGCGGCCCCGGCCTCCGTGCCGTCGGGCGAGCGCGTCGCCTGCCGGCTCGTGAACTGCTCGACGTGTTCATCGATGGAACCAACGTGACCGCCCGAGCCCGCGAGACCCATGGTGCGTTCGTGCTGCGCGACCTGGCGCTTGCGCTCGCCGAGCTCGCGAGGCGAATGGATGCCAAGCGGACGGTCCGTTTTTACGACGAGCCTTGGGAGATGTGCATCGAGCGCTTCGGCGCATCCGCGTGCGTGAGCGTCTATCGAACAGGCCCTGAGCCACAAGTGACCGCCTACGACCGCGCGGTTCCTTTCGACGACATAGTCAGCGCCGTACGCGACGCCATCGACCACCTCCTGGCAAGGCCGGCTGCACCCGGCCGGACCCACCTGGGGCTCGCATCGGCTGCCGAGCAGTTGCGCGGCGTGCCCATCGGCGACAAACACGAGGCCATCGTGCCCCAGCCGACGACCCTTCTCGTCGACTTGGACCCGGACGCGCAGCTGGCCTTCGGCACCGTATTCATGATGCGCCCCGGACGGAGTATCGGCGCCGAGAACGCGGAACGAGAGCCCATCGAACGGGCCGACCTTCACGCGCTCCTTTTCCGCGGGCGGGTCCGCGCTCAAGTCAGAGGGCGCGTCGTAGACCTGGGCGACTGCCACCCGCTGCTCGTCGCGGAGCAGCTCATCGAGCTTGCGCGCCGCGCGTTCGACTCCTGGGAGCGCGGCTTGGCGTTCCACGCTCGTCGAGAGACGGCGGGTGTGCTGGTCGGCATGCGCCTGACGACCGACGGCCGGCTTGCGCTCACCTTGGCGGCCGCGCAGTCTGGACCCCGAGGCTCCGAGCTCGAACGGCGGACGCTCCACACCTTCCCCGCGCTCGGCGCCTCCGACGTTCTCGACGCGGCGCTCGCCTTCGGGCGGTCCCTCGTGAGGACCATCTTGCGTCATGATCGTTCCCAGTCCAGCAATTTGCGCCTCGGGCCCCTCCGACGCTCGCTGCGTGAAGCAAACGAATCGCTCCGCGAGGCGAGTCAGACCGACTCCAAGGTCAACCCGACTCCGGAGCCATACCGCGCGTTCGTGGCTGCGCTCGACGAAGCGCGGCCGAACACATCCGCGGCTCTCGCCGCCACGCGTCTGCGTTACGCGCCCCGCTGGCGCGCCATCGTGCCGGGGATCGACCTGCGCGCGACGTACCTATGCGGCGACCGGCTGATCGTCAGCTCAGCGACCGAGATGTGGGCGCTCGACCGCGGCAACGGTCGCTCCTTGTGGCGAACCGATGTGCCGCGCGGCCCCAGCGTCATCACACCCGACAGTATCGCCCGTCTCGCCTCGGACGGCACCCTGCGGGTTTACGACATGGCCTCGGGCGAGGTCAGAGTGCGCGCGCGAATCGTGCCGCGTAGCGGCGGTCCGCTCGCGGGAGCCGCCGTAAGCCTGCCCGGGCTGCCGAGGCTCGTCGTCGTCACCGAGGGAACGCATCATCTCGTCGCAATCGATCTCGCCAGCGGCGAACCCCGGTGGCGGTGGTCCTGGAATGGCTCTCGCTCCGGTCGACGCCCCTGCGCCGGTGTCGTACGCGTCAGGCCGGCTGGCCGCCTCATCTACTTCACGTGCGGGGACGGAGCCCTCACCGCGCTCGATGTGACGAGCGGCGCCGTCGTGTGGCGGCTGCGCGACCGGCTGCGCTTCCACACGCCGCCGACCGTCACCCACGACGCACTCTTCGTGGTCGCGGGCGGGGCACACGGTGTCGGCCGCCTTTATCGTGTCGACCCTTACTCGGGGAGCGCAAGGTGGGCGATCGCCGTCAGCGATGGACACGCGCCGTGCACGGTCGAGGGTGCGCCGATCGTCGGAGCAAATGCAGTCGCGGTCTCGTTGCGACACAAGAGCGGCCTGACGCTCGCGGCGTTCCACAGAGAGACGGGGACCCCGGTGATCGCTCGCTCGCGCGTGGTCGGTCCGCGGTCCACGTCGTGGATCGCGGTGGATGACGCGTTTGTCGGCAACGCGCCGAACGGGGAGCTCGTCGCGATCGACGCCTTGACCGGCGATCTGCGCTGGCGCCAAGTGCTAGGGCCGAGCCCACTCGAAGCCGACGTGCCGAGGCGGCTGGAGCCAGTGCTGCGCTGTGGCGCTCTCTTCGTCCCGCACGCCGACGTCGTGGTGGTGCGCCCCCGCGACGGGGCGATACTCGGCGCCATCTCGCCGACGGAGGCCATTCCAGATCTTCTTCGCGTGGACGAGCACTGCAACGTCTACGTCGCCGAGGAGAGCGGGCACCTTATCGCGTTCGGCACCCTTCCTCGGTTGTCGCTGGTCAAGGACTAGACTCGTCGGTTTCGCTCGTCGCAGCTTCGTTGGAACTGGATGTGGGCCGTGGCCGTGGCGAGTCATTCGACTTCGGCGCGGGCGGGGCGCTCTGAGGCGCACGAATTCCCGTGCGCGGCGGCGGCGCTTCGGTTGTGGCTGGCGCCTCGGCGACCACCTCCGGGCGAGTGACTGTCGTTGCCTCCGAGGGCGCCGGCGCATGGGCCTCGGGGCTTCGCTGCCGGCTGCCGAGGATGCGGCAGTGATTCACCGTCGCGGTCTGCGCGCGCTGAACGCAGTTGACGTAGGTCTCTCGCGCGGCCTCGAGGTCGCCGGAGGCCTTCTGGGCAGCCGCAAGCGTGAGCCAGGCATCGGCGTCGGCCGGGCGCTCGGTGACGGCTTGTTTGGCCAGGGCCAGCGCGCGTTGCGTATCGCCATTGAGCAGCGCCTTCTGCGCGTCCCTCACGAGCGGGGACAGATTGGCCGCTGTGAGCTTGACGATGTCGATCGAGATCTCTCTGGAAAAGGCCGGCACGGACACGCGCCCGACTCCTGGTCCTGGTCCTGCTCCTGCCGCTGGTTCTTCCGCCGGTACCGGGCTCGCGGGGGGGGCGTCCGTTTGTCCTGCCGATGGAGTCTCTTGTTCGAGCGACGACGCAGTGGGCGATGCTGACAGGGAGGGCAGCCTCACGACACCTACGGCCACGCCGGTGGCCTGCTCGGACTGGCTCGTGGCAACGGCCGGAGGCGCTGCCACGGTAGTTTTGCCCACGCCGCCGTAGCTCGCTCGCCACAGCTGCCACCGCGGCGAGGACCGTATCCCCGCCGCGAGGAGCACCGCGGCAGCCGCGGCAACGGTCACAAACACGATTCCCTTCTTCGACCCAGGTCGGCGCGGAAGGCCTGCCGCCGCCGCATCGTCTTCGGGCTGTTCGTCCGCCTCCAGTTCCCGTTCGATTTCTCGAGTCCACGGGGCGTCCGACGACCTCGGCGCCGTCGGTTGCTTGGGCGCCGCAGTAGCCTTCGCGACCGGCGCAGGAGCCGGTGCCCGGGTCGCCGGGACGATGGGTTCAGGCTCCGGCACAATCGTCGGAAACTCCATCGGCGGCGCGGGAACGGTTGGCACCTCGACGGAGGTCACCTCAACGTCGACACTCGCTGGGACGAGGTCCGAACTTTCCGGCCCCTTGAGCGGCGCGCCATCGGCGTCACCCGACCGGAGCCAAGCGTCGATTCGCTGCATGCCCTTTCGCACAATCGTTTGCGTCGAGCAGACGATGACATCCGCATTCGTGACCGGCCTCAGATCGAGCTCGAAAATGGCGTCGTACCAGAGGAACGCGCGATAGATCGCCTCCTCGCCGCGCATCGTCCCGAGGTCGGCGTCCACGACGTGGCCGTCCCTGAAGTACATGCGCGCCTTGTTCGTGCCGCTGGACATGTGCAGGACGCCGCTCTCGCCGGATGCGTCCATGCTCTGGACCAGGTCCACGACCGCGATATCGCGCGTCGAGCCGGTGAGCCGATGACCGCCGCTTCGCAGCAACTCGAGCAGGCTCTCGCGCGCTCGCCGAGCAAAGAGCAAATGGACCTTCGCGACGAGCTCTCGCACGAAGACAGGCTTGGTCACGTAGTCGTCCACGCCGAGCTCGATGACACGACGCCGCTCGTCCACCGATTCCTCGCCCGTGATGACCAGAATGGCGACCGCCGCGGAGTTCGGTCGCCCACGAAGCTGTCGCACGAGTTCGAATCCGTCGAGCCGGCGTAGGCGAGCGGCCGTGACTACGAGTTGCGGGTCGACCGAATCGATCTTGGCGAGCGCGTCCACCCCGTCGACAGCGCCCGTCACCTCGTAGCCCGCCTGCGTCAGGCTGACACCGAGCACGTTCAGGTTTCGCGGATCCCCGTCGACCAGCAGCAGTCTATTCATGGCCAGGCTAGCTCAAATTCCACGCCGATCCCCCTTCGTCAAGTGACGATGTATGTATTTTTGCAGCCCGCTCGCAAAAGAACTGCATCCAGGCACCTGTGCGGACGCGAACTGGGCTTAGTACAGCGCGGCGCAAGAGAGTGATCAGCCCGTCCCCGTCCCCCTCCCCGCACCCGATTCTCGTCGTCGCAGGCCGGGGACGGGAACGGGGACGGGGTGATCACTCTCTTGCCCCGGGCTGTACTTAGGCTAGTTCGTACTCAGCGCATAACCATCTCAGGCAGCTCCGGCCAATCGCCGCGCAGCGTTCTCGCCACGCCCTCCTTGTAGCCAACGCGCGGCGAAAAACCGATAACCCGGTGCGCCTTGGTCGTGTCGAAGTAAATAGGAAGCGTCATCACGTCGAGCTTCTCATGGTTAATGGGCGGCTCCCGCCGCGTGAACGCCAAGCCGCGATAGGCGGCAATGTCCACCACGGTCGCCACAGCGCGGGCGACCGCGGATGGGATGTGCCTTGTCGGAAGCTCGCGCCCCACAGCGTCTGCGACGAGCTCGGAGAGCCCTGCAAGCGTGATTGTTTCTGGCCCGGCGAGGATGAAATTGTGCCCCGCCGCTTCGACGCGAGTCGCCGCCAGCCAGATGCCCTCGACGATATCGTCGACGTACGTGTGGTGAAGCACGTTATCGCCCGCACCGACGATGCGGTACGTGGAGCCCTGGATCATCGCCGCCATCTTGTCGAGCATGCCGTTCCGATCGCCGGGCCCGTACACGATGGTCGGACGCACGATACAAAGCTCGAGCTTCAGATCTCGCGCCGCGCGTGTCGCGCGCATTTCTGCCTCCACTTTCGTCGCCGAGTAAAGGGTGCGCGGCGCATACGCGTGCTCCTCGGTTACCGGCAAGCGGGTGGGAAAGCCGTAGACGCCCACGGAACTGATGAACACGAAACGGCTAACACCCGCTTCGGCCGACGCGCACAGCGCGCGCTGTACGAGTTCGACGTTCGACGCCCGGTACTCGCCGGCGGCTACACCGTGGCGATGCCGGACGGCCGCTGCATGCACGACGACGTCCAGCCCGCGGAGCGCGGATGGGTCGGCTAGGACCGACTCCAGAGAGCGCGCGCCCGCCGCGGATCGCTGTTCGACAGAGCGCACGAGAGGAAGCACGCTCGCCCCCCGCGCCTCGAACCCGCGCACGAGATGGACGCCCAAAAAGCCTGCGGCGCCGGTGATCGCTGCCCCAAGGCTGGCCATGAGAGCCCCTTATATCGTAGAGAGCCGCTCATGGTCCCCCTGTCTCGCCCCTCAGGTCCGAAGCTTCGACCTAGTCTGTCGGGTCAGAGTCTCCCTGGTCTGAGCCCTGGTCCGAACCGGCCTCGGCCTAGGGTTCGCGTCCGTCGCTCGGTGCCGGTCGAGCTCGCGATCGCATTTGCCCTCGGCGGGTCGCTGCTCGCGATCACCGGTCCCGCCTTCGTTCGTGAAGTTCACGCCTCGCGCATGGTCGAGCCAGTCGACGGCCTGAGGCGATTGGGGGCCTCTACCGTAGCGTACGCGCAAGAACACGCGGTGGCACAGGCCGGGGCTGGCGCGCAACCTCCCCAACCTACGCCGGCGTCACAAGCCTTTCCGACGAGCGCGCCCTTGACGCCAAGCGCACCGCCGCGCGGCCACTGCGAGGCGGACTCGCCTGACACTTGGGATACCGCTACTTGGAACGCCCTCGCGTTCCGTCCGGTTGCGCCCGGCACGCCCCATTGCTTCGCGTTCGCCTTCGACAGTGTCCTGACACCTTCGAGGTCGACGTTCCGCGCGCATGCGCACGGTGATCTCGACGGCGACGGGGTCTACAGTACTTTCGAAATCACAGGACGATTCTCGGAGGGCGATGCGCGCGGAGCCGTAATCGATCCCGGAATGTTCGTCGATGCGGAGGTGGAGTGAGGGGGTCGACGCTCGGCGCAATACTGCTTTTGGCGACCGCCGCGCTCGGCGTCATGCGGACCCAGCCGCGCCTCGCATCGACCGTTCGCGCGGTCAAGGAGCGCGACGACCTCTACTTCTTGCCGCCCCCGGCCGAGCTCCATGCCGCCACGCTCGGCTGGGATGCGGCCGTCGTGGACCTGCTGTGGGCGAAGCTCCTGGTGGAATACGGGACGCACTGGACCGAGCACCGCGAATTTCGCGACGCTGAAAAGTACGCGGACGCCATTCTTGAGCTCGAGCCAACCTATGCACCGATCTACAAATACATCGACACGATGCTCGCATACCGGCCCCTTCAAGGGACGGAGGCGGACGTGCGCAAGGCGCGCCGCTATCTCGAGCGCGGCACGCGCGAGCGATCGGACGATTCGAGTGTTTGGATGGAATACGGCCAATTCTTGGCGTTCATTGCCCCGAGCTTCCTTCAGGCGGAAGCGGATCGCGAGGTTTGGAAGACGGACGGCGCGGCGGCGATAGGGCACGCCGTCGAGCTCGGCGCGGACGCCGATCGCGCGCTCACGGCGGCGACCCTGCTCACGCGCGCCGGTTCAACCGAAGCAGCGATACACTATCTCGAGCGGGCTTACGCATTCACCGAGCATCCATCGATGCTCGATGTCCACGAGGCGATCGGCCGGAGGCTCGCCGCCCTCCAAGCGACGGCTCTACGCGATGCGGCCGACGAGGCCCTTGGCGCGGTCAACTCCCGCTGGAAACGCGACCTCCCCTTTCTCACTCGCGATCAGTACCTGATCCTCGGCCCGAAGATCGACGTGGCGCGCTGCTCGGGTCTGGCGGCCGCGACCGAACCCGAGTGCGACCGTGCTTCTGAGCCGTGACGATGAGTTCTCAGGGCACTACCTGGATTGTCCGCAAGCTCACCATGACGAAGTCCGGTTCGCTCGGGACGGTGGCCCATACGCTCAGCTCGTACATGCCTCCCTTGCCGTGGTCGCTCAGTGGCACGTCGATCGCAAACCGGTTGCCTGTCACCTTCACCGGGATGGGCGTCTGATAGCCGGACGGCCAATACATTTGATACGGCGGCGGAACCGGATACACGCGACGTCGATTGAGGTCGCTCGGCGCCAACGGCCTCGGCTCGTCGACGCGCGCAAGACCTACGCCGGCGAACTTGGCAGGCGCCGCGATGGTCCCCTCGACGTGCAACGTTTCACCGACGCGCGCGTGCCGCGGCGCCGTGGCGTAGGCTCCGTACGGGTCGACGAATTCCTGCGCAAAGCAAGGAGCCGGCACTTCGGTCGGCGTGGCTACCGGCTGCGCAATACCGATGCCGACCTTCTTGTGCCACGCCCTGAGAATGTTTCGCCGATGTCCGTCGTTCGGCGGCTTTTCGTGAAAGAACATGTCTTCGGCGAGTTCGACGCTCTTCGGATCGATGTGGGGCGTGCGGTCGAGCACCCGCAGCCTTTCGTCGGTAAAGCAGCTCGCGTTCTCGAGCACCATGTCGGTGCCACCCGCGTCGGTGAGCCGTTGCTCCGGGACGGATCCGTCCGTTCCCCAGTGCCCGAGATAGCCATGGGAGGCCATGTCCTCGGCATGCGCCTGTCCCGCGCGCGAAGCCGGACCTTCGTCAATCGCGACAGGGGCGAGTCCGGCTGATGCGCGGTCTCTGTTGATGAGCTCGACCATGTAGCGGCGTGCCTCGGCCACAGTCATCCCCTTACCGGACGGCGCGGCGGACCGATGTCCCTCTTGGGGTCGCGTCGGCTCGGAAGTGGCGCTCGCGGCCGTTGACCCGGGCGATTCGAGTTCTCGCGCGGACGGCGCGGCAGCCTCTCCTCTCGGCCTACAGGCCGCGATTGCGACCACGACGATTGTCCAGAGAGAGTGGTTCACGTACCTTCTCAGCTTCTCATCTTCTTGTAGCCAAACAAAAGGGCATGGGCGCTACCGCGTGTGGACGACTGATCGTCGGCGGTTTCGATGGGACCTCGCTCCCGGATACGTTCGCGCGCGCGCTTTCGGAGGGGCGCCGAGGCGGGGCGATTCTGTTCAAGCGGAACGTGGAAGGGGGACCCGTGCAAGTCGCCGCGCTGAGCCGCGCAATTCGGGCTGCCGGGCGGGAACCTCCCTTCGTGGGCGTGGATCAAGAAGGCGGCCGGGTGACCCGCCTGTCGACGCCGTTCTTGGAAGTTCCCTCGATGCGTACGGTCGCATCCTGGGGCGACGTGCCGTTGGCCGAACGCATCGCTCGAACCGTTGGCGCCGAGCTCGCTTCGCTCGGCTTCACCGTCAATTTTGCCCCCGTGCTCGACGTCAACACGCGGGACGACAACCCGGTCATCGGCGATCGCTCGTTCGGCAGCGACCCCGAGACCTGCGCGCGGTTCGGTGCTGCTTGGGTCCGCGGACTGCAAAGTGCGGGGTTGCTCGCCTGCGGAAAGCACTTTCCCGGACACGGCGATACTTCGCAGGACTCTCACTGCGACTCGCCGGTTCTCGACTCCTCCCGAGAGCGCCTGGACCGTATCGAGCTCGTCCCCTTCCGTGCGGCGGTGGCGGCTGGAGCGGCATGCCTCATGACGGCCCACGTTCTCTACCGCGCCATCGATCCCACGTATCCCGCGACCCTATCGCACGCGGCGTGCACCACTCTGCGAGAGCAACTCGGCTTCGACGGAGTACTCTTCAGCGACGACCTGGAAATGCGCGCAATTGGCGCGTACTGGGCCATCGAGGAGACGGCCGTCAGGGCGATCGCAGCCGGGTGTGACACACTGCTCCTATGCTCGTCGGATCAGGACGCTCAGGAACGGGCGCTCGCTGCCCTCGAGCGGGAGGCCCTGGCCTCGCCGGCGTTCCGAGCGCGATGCGACCAGGCTCAGGCCCGCGTGCGCAACGCGCATAGACGGGTGGTTTTGCGCCCGCTCGACGAGAAAGCGGTCGAGCGCGTCTTTTCGGCCGATGAATCCCGCGAAGTGGCCTCCGAAATCGCGCGCAGGCTCGCGCGATGACGATGCGGGCGCTGGCCGCAAAGCGGGTGGTGACGTGCGACCCGTCTCGCCCGGGGGCACTCGGGGTCATCGATGACGGCGTGGTGGCCACGGACGGAGCTCACATCGCGTACGTGGGACCGCGCGCACAGGCTCCGGCGACCGCCGAGGTCGTCGAGTTGGGAGATCGCTTGATCACCCCGGGCCTGGTCGACGCCCACACGCACGCGTGCTGGCTCGGATCGCGCCATGCAGAATACGCCGTTCGGATGACGGGAGGGGACTACCGCGCCTTCGCCAAACAGGGCGGCGGCATCATGGCGACTCACCGTGTCGTAGCGGCGGCCAGCCAACATGACCTGGCCGAAGTGCTGAGGGCGCGCCTGCGCCGAATGGCCCAGCTCGGGGTGACGACAGTGGAGGTCAAGAGCGGGTACGGCCTGGAAGCGGCCCAAGAAAGAAAGCAGCTATCGGCCATTGCGCAGGTGGCGGCCTGCGACGATGTCCCTGCCGTCGTCCCAACGCTCCTGGCGCTACACGCCCTTCCGCCCGCAGCCCAAGGCTCGATCGCGAATCGAGCCGCGCATGTGGCTGAGATGGCAAACGAGCTCATACCCGAGGTTGCGAGCAAAGGTCTCGCGCGCTTCGTCGACGCGTATGTCGACGAGGACGCGTTCACCATCGCCGAAGCCCGTTCCGTGGGCGAGGCCGCTCTGAAGGCGGGACTGGGCTTAAGAATGCACGTGGGACAGTTCGCCGACGTGGGCGGCGCGCAGCTCGCGGCATCTCTGCGAGCCCAATCGGCGGACCACCTCGAACACATCTCGCCGGCAGGCATCGAGGCGCTCGCCGAAGCGAGGGTTGCCGCAGTCCTTCTGCCGGTCGCAAGTTTCACGCTCGGGCAGCCTCCGCCGCCTGTGGCCGCTCTGCGGTCCGCAGGCCTTACGCTCGTGGTGGCCAGCGACGCCAATCCCGGGACTGCTCCGACCGAAAGCCTGCCGCTCGCCATGGCGCTCGCAGTGCGCGTCTACGGCCTCTCTCCCGAGGAGGCGCTTCTGGCCGCCACACGCAACGCCGCGAAAGCGCTGGCACTCCCCGACCGCGGCGAGCTCCGCGAGGGGGCGCGCGCAGACGTCGTCGTGTGGGACCTACCGCACGAACAGGGCCTCGTGCAGCCATGGGGCGTAGCCAAGACGCTCCTGGTGATCGCAGGGGGGAAGGTGCTTTAGTTCTTACTGGTCGCCATGACCGCGCCAGGCGAGGCGTACTGCGTCCAGTATACGCGGCTGACATCGACCGCGATCCCGAGCGGCTTGTCCTGACCGTTGGCCAACGTCGTGGGCAAAATGCCATTCATCAGCAGCTTCATCACCGTTCCGTCGCCGGCGGCACCCGTTCCTGTCCCCTCGTTCGTCCAGTACACGGCGGTCGAGTCCACGGCGACGCACTGCGGATTGTTCTGCCCCGACGCGAGGACGGTGGGCGTACCCCCGCCGATGGGGACCCTCATGACCTTGCCGTCTGCGTAACCGTTGACGCTCGAACCCTCGTTGGTCCAATAGATATTGGCGGAGTCAATCGCAATTCCCATCGGGCTGGTCTGTCCTGAGGCAAGCGTCACGGTGTTGCCACCGCCGATGGGCACCGCCACGATCATGCCGTCCACGTAGCCTTTGCCGGGCGTGCCCATATTGGTCCAGTAAACGTTCGTTCCGTCGACGACAAGGCTCGTCGGGCGCCTCTGCGT
>Ga0210409_10005862_pt1 | contig 12845 bp, 15 predicted proteins | sample IncBWH17MmetaG_FD_161649 | JGI IMG/M metagenome (GOLD analysis project Ga0210409, IMG submission 161649) | Forest soil microbial communities from Barre Woods Harvard Forest LTER site, Petersham, Massachusetts, United States - Inc-BW-H-17-M | ecosystem: Environmental > Terrestrial > Soil >...
TATTGAAAAATAAGGAGGTGATCCGATAGCGGATCGTAAGCTGTTGAAAAGATGGTGGGCGCTATAGGATTCGAACCTATGACTTCCACCGTGTGAAGATGGCACTCTACCGCTGAGTTAAGCGCCCACGATTTAGCGGTAAATCCATGATAGCACACAAGTTCCCGACCCACGGTCTCATCACTGAATCGTCTTTGGCACCCGCATTCGCACCCGCATTTCCGCTGCTACCGTAGGAACGACAAGCCGTTGGAGCACTCTTTCTTGCGCGGCTCGCTTCGCCGAACGCCGTGAGTGCGAGTAGTAGAGCGTCATGTCCATCTTGCTGTGGCGCATGATCGCCTGCACTACAGCGGGGTTTTCCTGTTCGTCCATCAAGCAGGTAGCAAGCGAATGGCGGAACGTGTGAAAGCCGAAACGCTTCACGGCTTCGCCGTCAGGCCCGTAGGTGATGCCGTCCTCTTCGCGGATGACGCCCACCCGAATCGCTGCCGGGCGAAGGTAATCCTCGACCAACTGCGATCCGCTTCGGGGTTGCTTGCCGCCCAGTTTCTCGGACGGGAAAACGAAGTCGTCGTCATCGGCATACATGGTCTCCCGCTGCCAGGCCGAGAGAGCATCGAGGAGCAGCTTGGGTGCTTCAACGCGGGAGCGCGACAGCTTCGTCTTGGCACCGTCTTGAATTCCGAGATGGACGAACGTCTGACGGATGGCGATCCGCCCCTTGTCGAAAAGGATGTCCCGCCATTTCAGACCAAGAGCCTCGCTGATGCGCAGACCGCAAGTTGCGACCAGCAGCGCAAGCTCATACTCTGGCTGCTTGAGTTCGCTGAGCACTTTGAGGGTGTCTTCGATCTCAAGAGCCAGAGCCTCGTACCCCGTGATCTGACTGAATTGCCGCCCCCTCACGTAGCGGCAGGGATTGAACTGCTCGCCACGTGGAATCAATCCTTCGCATTGGCCCCAGTTGTACACGCCCGACATGATGCTCTTGTACTTGCCTCGTGTAGACGATTCGACATCGAGACCGACCAGCCATGCTTTCAGCTTCGGCGGGTCAATCTCGACAGCGATTTCTTGAGACCACTTCGGCATGAGCAAATGCCGCACGATTTGCTCGCATAGTTCTCTTGTGGATTGCTTGTTGAAGGGATACTGGCTGAGATATTTCTGAGCCAATTCCCCGAAGGTGAGAAGCGTGGGATCGGACTGGGCGACCAGCTTGTCGAGACCCAGCTCGCCGACCTTGAGCCACCCTTCCGCGTCGGTCAGGGAAGACACTCCGACAACCCTGGAGCGTTCCTTGCCGTCCGCGTTGTACCAGTAGTACACCAACGTGCCCTTCTTCCTACGAAACCAACCCTTAGCCATCGGATTTCCTCCGTTGGCTACGGGAACTGCCGACACGCATTGTACGCTGGGCAAACTGGTAAGCGAAAGCACCGTGTTCGTTCGAGGCAGAGAGCCTGAAGGCACCCGAGGGGAGCATAGCGTCAACCTCGCTCAGCTTATCCCGCCGAACCCTTTTCTCCGGTCCTGGGTCATCGTTCCCGTTGAAAACGTGCCGTGCGGCCTCTTTAATTCTCCGCACGACCGCGACTCGCCTGTGCTGAACGATACGGCTTTCGCGTCACAAGTAAGTTCCGAGTTGTCCCTGGCGCTCACAGCAGCGGCAAGTTCGCTCAGACGAAAACGCCACACGCGCCGCGCACCACCGCCAATAGGGTGTCCGGGCAACTTCCCCGCTCGGGCGAGTTCCAAAACATGCCGCCGCGTTAGGAATAAGAACTTAGCGGCTTGATCGGCGTCCACGAAAGGTTCCAGCGAGTCCTGGTTCATACTGACCTCCGTCCGCTTCTCCTCGATAACCCAGTAGGGTGAATGGGAACAAAGTGGAATGGTAATGCGAATGGGTAAAGGGAATGGGTCAAGGGAAGGGACTCCGCCCTGAGTGGTGTGCTCGCTCCGGATGCGGCGGCCCGCTGGCCGCCGCATCCGGCTTTGTGTTTTTGTTTTTGCCGTCGTTCTTCTCCCACCGCTCACTTTCCTTGCTGCAGGAATGCGCGGAAGAGCGGGTGATAGAGCTTGTACCGGCCTCGTCCCGCCCGGAGTAGCAGACCTTTTTCGGCCAGGCGTTTGAAATATTGATGCGGGAATTTCTGTACGAATGGCGCTGGATTGAATTCGACGTTATCGACTTGCGCGAGTTCCCGCAATAGCGCGACTTCCTTGTCCGAGAGTTGCGCCAGATCAGTGTTGAACTTCCCTTGTTCGAGACGGCTGAAGACAACCGGCCAGAGGTGCATTGCATTCGCAAAAGGCCGAGCGTGGTAATGGCTCCATAGTTCGCGACTGATGAATGCGAAGAAGTACGGGTGACCGAGAGTCTTGCCATACAGCCACTCAGCCAATCTTTGCGAATCGAGACCTGTGCCGCCGAACACGGCGCGTGTGTATTCTGCCGTTTCCTCCAGAGTGAATGGCTCAAGCTCGCACTTGTTATAAAAGCGCACGGCGGGTTCAGCGAAACTTCGAACGCCCGAAAAGTAATCGCGCTTCGCAGAGAAACAGACGCTGAGGTTCACGCCTTCGATTCCGAGGCTTTGAAACTGATCTCTCACGATCAACGCCGTATCTTGTACGGTCGGGGTTGCGAGGTTATGCAGGTCATCAAGGAAGAAAATTGCGCCCGTGTAGGCCGGTCGAATGAAATGGTTCCACGCTTCCAACAGTGCGTGCCGCAGCAGGGCGCTTCCCGAACTCAAGAAATATCGCCGCGACTGACGGTCCACGGTCAGTGCTCCGACGCTCAGTCTTGTAAGCTTCCAGTTTTCGATTTCTGCGCGAACTCGCGTTGCGAGTGAGTCCGATGCGAGCAGGGCCTGCGCGAGGCGGTCGCAAAGCGCCTCGGCAAATTTCATGTAATCCGAAACGTCCTTCGATACGGAGAGCGTGACCGGCAACATTCGGAAACTGGGCTCGGAACAGGTAGCCGCCAACTTGAGCAAAAGACTGCTCTTCCCGATGCCCAGTCGCCCAGGACTGCAAAAGAAGCCATCCTGCCGGTTAGGGCGCTGTGCCGGAGCGCTTCTGAAAACATGTCGAGGTGAGCTTGTCGGCCGATGAACTCGGCTGGCTTCACTGGGAAATTTGGCTCTGGAAGCACGGAATCGCACATCCTTACAAAACTAACAATCCTCAACGTTTAGGATCGTTAGTTTTGTTAGTTTCGGGATGGGTGAGGCCCTCGTAAGGAAGGCAGTGGTGGGTTGAACGATGGGCGAACGGCAAGACACGTCGCCCATCGTGCAGAGTGGATGGAGTTGAGAGGTGGGCTTTGTTGCGTGGGTGGGGGAAGGTTTGAGGAATTCAGTTTGGGATCTTGGGAACGAGGGTATGGTTCTCGACGAAAGCGTAATCGGTGAATAGGTTCGCTTCACCGACTCCGAGTCTGACGAAGGCAAGTGAGACCCAGTCGCTCAGTTTCTCGACAATACTTGCGTCGCCGAGAATGACCTCGTTCACGACGATGTAGTGAGCGTATTCCTTGTCATTGGACACGGCACACCTCCTGGATTTGTGGTTTAGGCCGTTCTCGAAAAGAGAAGCGGAACCAAGTCGCGCTCCCGTTGTCGGTTGTTCAATGTTGGATCAGGGGCAGAATCGGGTTCGTCCCGTTCTGACCTTAAACGAAGGCGGTGGCCCGACGGAGTGCTCGACACCTGCACGACAGGCCGGACATTCGTCAGGATCGACCTGGAGATGACGCGAGTGTTGGTCCACCGTGAATGCCGGAAGACCGTCGCGACGTAGTTCGGCCACTTCCTGTGAGGCATCTTCGGCGTCGAGATTGTGGGTGCAGACGCAGTAGGTCTGAGTTCGACGGTCAAAGTTCATCACTAGCTTCAGGTCGCTCGTTTCGTGCGTGCATCTGCACATGTGCGCACCTCCAGGTTTTGTGGACTGAGAGTTGTGGGAAGAGAGATCGGAGGAGAACTTTGCGTTCTCCTCCGATTCATTTTGTGGACTGTTCGGATATGAGTTGATTGGTGCAGCGCTCGACTTGAGACGTTTGATCCGGCAGGTCCTCAAACAGGATGAATCCCTGCGGGTCGGATTGCGTGGCTGCCTCAATGAGCTTTTCCGGTACGCCGAGTTTACGGAGTGCATCGGGCCGGAACATCAGCCGCGGCTTCGGGCTGCGGTCGGTTGGATCAAAGAGCCTCAGATCAACCAGCGTGCGTCTGGGGTTCCGGCAGGCCGGCCAATGCGTGTTGTTGATAGTCACAACGGCGTTGTACATGATTCACCTCCCGATGCCGTAGCCGTTTTCACGACCGCCGAAGCTGTTGTAGGAACCGTCCGGCAAGTCGATGTACACGGCGTAGCCTCGTGGATCACTTTCAAAGTGGTTGAGGACCAGGCCAGTGCGGTCCAGCAAGGTCTTGATCCGTTCTTGTAGCTTTTGCTTCCGCTGCTCTTGCCGTTCACTGAGGCCACAGTTGCAAGCGATCTCGTTCAGCCGACTAAGCGAATTGGCTGATTTGCAAAGCTCTGTGGCGTCGTAGGCAGCTTCTCGTGGGGTGCGTTTGCCGATGGACGCGATGTAGGCAGACAAAACCGCCTCCTGCGTTTGTGTGCGCATGGTTCACCTCTCAGTTGTGGTTTGGGAAAGAGGCTTGAGGAAGGGAGGAAAGATTCGAGTCAGAGAGGCAGGTGCCCCTCTGACTCGAAATTTGTGGCTTCGTCGCGAATCAGGCAGCTTCGGGCAAGAACCGTTCGATGATCTTGTAGCCGCTGTTGCCCTGACCGGTGACGACCAGGCAAGGAAGGTTGAGTTCCAATCCGGCTTGGATCTCGCTCGCCGGAATGTCGTAACCGCTCGCTTCCAGACGTTCCGCCAGCTCCTCGGGACGGCCGAACACGCGCACCGTCTCGCCACCGACATCCACCTTGAGGAAGAGAGACTCTCCCTGACGGGTTTTCATGCGGTCAATCTTGGTGATGACCGCAGGAACAGGGTTTCCTTCCATGGCAGATGCGGTGTGAGACTTCATCGGCGTTTTTTTCGCCGCGCTCGGTGAAGCTGTCTCCCGAGCGAAGTTGCTTTCTGAGGGTGCGGTGCCGTTGGCAGCAAATGAAGCCAGGCGTTCCAACAAATCGTAGGCGTAAGACGCGGTTTCCCGATCTTGCACCTCGTCATTCGTCACGCGCGCCTGGACCTCAACTTGCACGCCGTTTTTCCCGTCGGTCTGGACGTTGCGCCGGATGCGAAACACGAGCGGGGACACTTCCGCAGGCTGGCTTCCATTCGCCTTCATGACGGACCCGTTTCCGTTTTCTGGCGATGGAAGCTGGACCTGCGGAGCTAAGGCGATGATCGCCGCCGCAGCAATGTGCTTGCAGATGCGTCCTTCCTGCGCAATGCGCACTTGGAAATCGGGGCAAGTGCAGGTGCCACTGCCGTGCGGATCGAGCCTCACCTTGTATCCTGTTCCGCTCTTGTTAATCACGACGAACTCAGGGAAGTCGCCAGTTACGTGCAGGCGCTTCATTTTCATTTCTTCCACTGCCCGTGCCCAGCGATTGCCCGCCTTCGACTGAAGGATGGACAGCGCCAGGGATGCGGATTGTGGGCTTGGGATTTGGATCGCTACTGACATGGTTAATTCTCCTTTTGTGGATTGGTGGCCGGAATCGCCGAGCATGGAGGACCAGCTCAGCTCTCCCACGACTCCAGGCCGATTGGTTCGGCTTGAGAGAACGCCGGACGTGCGTGGGCTTTGCGAAGGTGGGTAAAACGGCTTTGTGGGTTACGCTTGAGAAACCCGCATCAGTCGCGCAGCGGCATCAGCAGGTGCTGGTAACGGAAGCCGTCAAACACGACCACTTCGGAGATTGCCCTCGGGAACAGTTTCATCGAGACGGTATCGGTCTTCAGACTCTTGACGTACTGAGTCAGGTACTGGTGATTGAGGCCGATGTCCCTTGCTTTTCCCGAAATACGAGCGCGTTCCAAAGCAACTCGGTTTGCAGTACCGTCATTTTCTGCCTTCATGCAGGGTGGTGATTTCGATAGTTCGAGCTTCACCGCTGCGTTTTGTGCCTTGCGAGCGGTGGCTGAGAGTTTCGTCAGTCCGTCCAGCAATTCCTCGCGCTGGAAAACGACTTTGGCTTCCAGTGGGGCCTTGGGAATCACGTTCTCGTAATTCGGGAACTGCCCTTGGCCGCGGCGAGCGATCAGTCCAGAACCGTCCGGCAGCACGAACAGATTGAACTCCTGCTCGGAGCCGCAGGTCGAGAATTGGACCCAGGAAGACTCGCCATCCGCTTGAAGCTTGCTGAGGATGGAGGCCGTTGAGCGGAGTAGGAGCGTTGAGAAGGCGGCGGAATTTGTTCCGGTCTTCGCAGCTCCTTCCACCACCGACAGCCGGTGTCCGTCCGTGCCCACGATCTGAAAAACCGAGTCACGCATTTCAAGTTTGAGGACATCGGTGCTGTACCGCGTCGATTCCGGAGAAACGCAAAACAACGCCTTGCTGAGCGCCGCTTCGAGTGCCGAAGACAGCATTTGACCTCGCAAACTCAGTTCCCCATCGGGAATTTGAGGAAAGTTCTTCGGCTCGACACAAGACAACACCAGAGTGCGGTTATTGGCACGCACCTCAAACTTGCCATCGTGAATTCGGATTTCCAGATTTGGGGTGGATTCTGTTTTCACGGCTTGGTAAAGTTCCTTTGCCGGAACCAGCACATCTGCCGAGTTGGCGATGGCAGGCGCAGCGAAGGGCATTGAAATGTGCAGGCTGTTGTCCAAGTCGGTGGCAGTCAACTCCAGATGACCTTTGACGACCCGCCATCGCAAGTTTTCTAACACCGGCAATGTTCCTTTCTTCGGCACCACCAGGCAGAGTCGCTCCAGTGCTGCCTTCAGTTTCTTGGTTTCTAAGTTCATGGTTGAGACTCCTTTTTGTGGATTGGGGCATCTCCGTGCGGGTGCGCCGCCCGAAAGTGTGTTGTGGTCTTCGCAGGGTTTGTGGGATTGGAATAGGGTTTGTGGAAGGAAAAACTTGAAAACTCGAACTACGCGATTTGGGCAGCTATTACCGATTGCGGCGGAAGCTGACTTCTGACGCTTGCGTTCGCCGGCTCGAACGCACGGTGGAGCGCATATTGGGCGAGGATTTCGAGTTCGTAGAGTTGCAGACTGGAGAGCGAGACTCGCTCGAATGACTCCTGATGCTGAAACTCAGCCAAGATCTGCCCATCGGTGCGCTTCCTCAGGCTGAATTGATTCGTGTCATCCCCAAAACGAATGGGTACGACTCTCTCCTGATTGATGGTGCGGCGAGCGAAGACGGCGAGCGTGGCTAGCTCGTTGCCTTTAGCCACGTCAAACTGTGAGCGCCAGACAGGGGTCTGCACATCAAAGCGCATTCCCTGTCCGGAAGCATTTAGAGCAACCGTGAGCGACAGGTCATCACGAAGCAGGAAATCAATTTGCTCACAGGCGAACAGCGACCGCCGCCCGAAGGCGCGGAAGGCCTGTACTTCACCCGGATGCAAGTCGAACCGGGCCACGCGCTTTGATTCATCTCGGACGGCAAAGAAGACACGCAGCCGGCCCTGGTCCACCTGCTCGTAGATCAGAAACTGGGCAAAGCGTCCGTAGATCTTGTTCTTGGAGGCGCCGTTTGCATTGAAGAGGTCGCCCTCGCCGCAGACCGCCCCCTCGAATGGGTTCTCCGGCTCTCGCGCTTGCGACTCCGCGGCATTGGAATCCCGCAACTGAAATTCCTCGATGCGGCGCTCCACAGCACGCAGGATGGCTAGCAAATAGAGTTGTTGCTCGACCGAGTCAACGCGCATCTGCAGGTGGACAGATTCGCGGCGTGGAGTCTCGGCGGCCACTGACAAAACCAGACCATTGCCGCCCACCTCTCCCTGAACTCGGCCATACTGATTGGCGATTAAAGTGTTCATGACAGTTCTCCGCGCGAGCCCTACTCCTCTTCAACTGCCGCGAGTTCGGGTTCAGGCTCAATTTCAATCTCAAATTGGATACTGGGCAGGGTGGGCAGAATGTGCTTGGGTACGACCTTGTCCGTTAGAAAAATCAGGGCGCTGAGCGAGACGCAGCCCTGCTTGCCGGGCACCATGATCTTACGCACGCAATGCCCAGCCGCGTCGGCTTCGACAAGCTTTGCGTTACGGAGCATGTTGTAGAGGTGTGTGTTCGGCGGCAGGACGATCTTCCTGGCCCTCAGGCGATCTCGGGCTAAACTCACCGAGAGCGGGACTACGACGGCTGTCTTTTCTTGCGTGACATAGACCTGTCCACCGACGATGTTGACTCCTATCTCTCCATTCGCTATCAGCTCTTGTAGGGTCCTGACAAAGAGGCCGATTTTGCTGTCAGGCTGAGCGGCGATTGCGGGCTGTGCCTGCTCAACGCTGGACTGATCGCCCTTGCTCACGATCCGAGCCAACGGACTTCCTTGTGCAGCACTGCCGTGAGTCTCCGACAGGCAGGCGGCCACATGTACCAAGCGTGGCAGGCCCATATAGTCGACATCCTCACAAGAAATGACGTGGTGGAGAAGGAGACCGGAGAGGACAGCGTGCATCCCATGCTCGCGCTCTGCTCTCCAAGTCGCAGTGACGGGCCTCCGAGCACGCTGATGGAAGTCTGCTAAGGGCTGATGAAGCGGACACCATCTCTGTTCCCCACCGCGCACTTCGAGGTCGAAAAGCTTCCCCAAGTCGTGACACAGAGCGGCAATAAAGGTGGCATATTGCCACCGAGGGCGGTTCCTGGCACTTCGAAAGCTATCGACACTCCCATCTGGCTTGCGTTCCATAATAATGTTGCCCTCAAACTCCTCCAGTGCCTTCAGACCAACTTCCAGAGAATGCTCATACAGACCACCGGATTCCGAGTGATGATCCTCGGCGCTGGCTGGCAGGCTGCCGACCATACCGCGAAATCTTTCGAGCAGCCTCTCAGCCAGCGCCCGCGCCTGCGGGTCCAGAGACAACCGATACAGAGCCTTTTCGGCCAATGGGGTAGCTTCTGACACCTGTCAATTGCTCCGATCGGGGGTGTCTGACTCACCCCAGCGGTCACCCCCGGGGGGCCACCCCCGGGGGTGACCGGGAACGGAATGGTTAAAGGCGGCGCTTGCCGCGCCGCCTTTAGCGCCGGACTGCCAGCAGTAATCCGGCACCATCCGGCTGCGGCTACGGTAACTACCTACGCCGCAGCCGGGGCTTCCTCTGCCTCGAACCGAGGCGCGATAACGGCGCGGAACCCCGGTACGCCGCTGTTCTTGTTAACGACGCCGGTGACCGTCAGCGCGATCTCAGACATCAGGCGCACGTCATGGGGTTTCTCATCCCATACCTCGACCGCGTAGTTTGTCCCGGTGCTGTTGTCCGGGTCCAAAACCAGCAGATTCGTCACGTATGTTTCCTTCCCGCCGGAGTTGACCTTGCGAGCCAAGCACCTCAGGATTGTGCCGGTTAGCTTCATGGCCTTTCATAGCCTCCTCGAATTAAGTTGTCGGAGTGGATCTCGGACTCGTGGGTCAACACAGCCATGCGTGGAACTGGGGTACTCACTTCATAGGCACTAAAAGGCTCGGATATGCCGCGCGCGTGCCCTACCAGCTTCGGGTGCTTCGCTAATTTCGTGTAGAGCCGGTGGCGAGCTTCGGAGCCTACGGCCAACACAAGGGACAGACGCTCACGAAGACGTAACCGGCAGTCGGCGAACCGCCTCACGAGCGTCAATGCCTGCAGAAATGCGTTGCAATGGGCTCGGTCCACGACTGAGACATTTAAGCTCCCGTCACCGAGGTCGAGAACAAAATCCTCCCATAGGTACGGCTGCCCGCCACGGTTCGGCAGGAAATTCGGAGGGCATCCCATCGTCCGAAACGCGCCAACTTTGTCCTCATGCTCACATAGGAACTGGGCGGGCCAGTCCCTCGCTTCGAGGTAAAAATTCACCGCCAACAACCGGCGACGCACGGTCTCGACCGGATGACGGCGCCTGGCCATCCAATCCACTCCCATGAGCCGCGTGACAGACTTTGTAATTTGATACACAAACGGGTGCAGAAAGACCCGACGCAGAAATCTTGAACGTTCCAAACAGTCCAGCCGGAAAAGCACTCGCCTGGGCGAATTGGCGAGGCTCATTCGTTGTGCCTGATCGACCGTGCAATATCCGCCGAGATGGGCCAGTCTTTTCAGGAATTCGTCTGCTTGTTCGTCCAATACCGCCGTACGGTCGCAAAATCGAATACTCATCCTTGTCCACACTCCAAGAACGCAGTGGTCGTGGATCACTACGAGAATGAGATTTTGTGAGCGGCAATACATGGGATGTAGACCTTCAATTCCATCACGCTGCGTTGGGCGAATTGGTGGATTTCTCCCGCTAAAACTGGGTTGGTGCATGGACGATAAGGTTGCGAATACTGAAAACCGCCAATGTGAACACGAATAAGACGAGGACGATTACAGGCACCATAAGGGGCGTGGTCGCCCACAGCAGAATCGCAGCGGGAGTCAATCCCACCCCAGCCAATGCCAGACTGAACCGCATGGGCGAGTGAATCTTTACCAGGCCCTTTTGATTCGACCGTGCCCAAGAGCCTTCAAGAAACCCGATCACGCCGGCTATCAGGAATGCTGGTGCCAGATGCCAAGCCAGCAGCAGGCGCAACGTCATAAGTTCGACGGCACTCCACATCCTGGCCACCACCTTTTGACGAAGTGTCGGAGGGAACAGCCCAAACACGCGCTCCGTATAGGCGGGGATCGCCGTTTCCAATTCGTTGATTGTTCGTTCGGGCAAAACATCCCTCGCGTGCAACCAACTCTGCTGGAGAATTTTGCTGCTTTGTCCACCAGAGACGAGCGAGGCGGCAGATGCTACAAGCAGGACAAATGCGCCAATGGAGAGCAGTCTCATGACCTCTCCAACCGGAAGCGGTGCCTCGGTTCCGGCAGCAATGGAAAGCGAGTCTTGTACGTGTAACCGCTGGCGTACAAGAAAGCCTGCCCGCGTGGGAGTTTCATGAGCCAGTCCTCGCGAACGAGGTTGTCGATTACTTCAGTTGACTGCTGAGAAAAAGTGGCGTCAAAAGCCAGTCCGCGTGGTGCGTGCTTGCCGTCCAAGACAGGGCGATAACTCGCGGACTCTCGCTTCGTGAGCACCGGTCCCTGGCCGGCAACATCGGCGAAAGCCTTGGCCGTCGCGTAGTCGGTGGACCTGAACCACAGTTTGGTATTCGTGTTGTCGAGAATCTGCTGTGCCCCTGCTGGCCCAAGGACACTCAACAAGTCCGCAACGCTCTGGAATGCCAGCACCGCCATAACGCCCTGGCCGCCCGCCTGCGACAACAGATCGACGAAACCCGGAAACACCAGTCTCCCGACCTCATCAACAATCAACCGCACGGGAGTTTTTGTTTGTTCGTAGGCATAGGCCCGCCCGATGAAATTCAGCAGATCCTGCAAGGTCAACATTCCGATTGCGTAGGCGGTCTCCTTGACGATCATCGAACCCATGAACATGTACACGATGCGCTTGTTGCGGATGGCACGATCCCAGTCAAGTTCCGGGCTGGTTATCGACATCAGACTGCGAAAGTCCGGTGTATCGAGCTTCGACAACAGAGGCTTGAGAGAGGAGACCATCTTGTCATAGTGGTCCGGGGGATGCTTGATGAGGGCCAGCAGGTATTCGTATTCCGGCGTCTGCTCCGGAACTTTGGGCAACAGCTCATCCAGTGTGCCGTTGACCTTCGCGTAACGCGCGATCTTCGACAGCAGTGGCCGCTCTCCCGCGAGCAGCATCGCCTGCGCAATTACGTTGATGACCTCCCACGCGAACGCCTTGAACGGCTCCGACTGACCGCCGCCAGGAAGCAAGCCGGCCAGCCGGTCTGGAATTTCCATGCCGAGCACGAAATTGTGCAGCGGGTTGTAGGTGCAAGAGATATGAGGGAAGGCGAGCGAGAAGAAAAGGAAGTCTTTTTCGCGACCGGTCCGAACAGCTGCGTCATAGGCGCGATGGAGGGCGTTCAAATCGCCCTTTGGATCGATGAAGATGACGGCCTCATTACTGCGCTCTATCGCCTGCACTACGTCGAGCTGCAGATAATGAGTCTTGCCTGTGCGGGTCGCTCCGGCGACGATCATGTGCCCTTCAAGATCACTGAGAGGCACAAAGATCGGCTGTTCTTCCATACGGCCGACCGCGTGAAGTGTCGTCACTCCACCGAGATCCCCAGGGCCGCGGCTCCGAGAAATCACGGCGCTGTCGCGCTCGACGGCAAGCACTTGGTTAGCGCGTTCGGGATTCCACACAAAGCCGTGTCCCAGGTACTGCATCTGGTCCTTCCCGGGCAATTGCGAGAGCGTCAGCAACCCGAGCTCGACCGGCACATTTTGATTGATCTGTCGCGATCCACGCAGGAGCGCGACTCCCAAATAGGCGATTCCGAACCAAAGGCCCTCAGTGCGAGTCAGGAACATGCGGTCAGGTGCTGTCACCGAGATAAGAGCCAGCAACGTCCACCCGATTACCAAGTAAGGAAACCGTCGAATTCGCGCGACCGCCGAGGACAAGTCCAACTCCTTGCTACAAGAGATTTGTGGATAATTGCCGAGGCGATTGTGGTTTTTGTCTTGCGCTAACAGCGAACGCGCTGAAGAAGTAACGCTACGTTTCCCGCGGCCCGGTCGATGTCCTCTCGGGTCTTCAGCAAGACAGGTAAAGTGGCGGAAACCACGTCAGCAGTCAATTCCGTTGCTCCCAACAGAGCCAGAGC
>Ga0210409_10005863_pt1 | contig 12845 bp, 7 predicted proteins | sample IncBWH17MmetaG_FD_161649 | JGI IMG/M metagenome (GOLD analysis project Ga0210409, IMG submission 161649) | Forest soil microbial communities from Barre Woods Harvard Forest LTER site, Petersham, Massachusetts, United States - Inc-BW-H-17-M | ecosystem: Environmental > Terrestrial > Soil >...
TCACGTACACCATCAAAACGCGTCCCTCGAGTTTGATTGTTCCGAACAATGCGCCAGATCGTAAGCCGGGAGAGAAGCCATGAGCACCGCATCATTCCAAGCCGGTAGGGCACATAACTTGGCGCAGGCCGCGCCATGCACCTCACTTTGGTCAGTCCGCGCGTTGTCCATTCTCGCGGTTGTATTCTTTGTAGCTGGATGCGGCAGTGCCAGGCCAATCAAGTACTACCAACTGAGCTATCCCTCCACCGCGCCGCCACCCTCTCCTGACGCCATTAACACTACGCTCGTCGTCAGAACCTTCGAGGCGTCGCACCTTTATCTTGGCGACCAGATTGTTTACGGGTTTGATTCCCCGGAATTGGGGGTGTATCAAACTCAACGCTGGGCCGAGCCGCCGGTTGAAATGCTTCAGGACGCGCTGGTCCGCGGCTTGCGCTCCACGGGCAGGTTTCGCGCCGTCTACACGATGCGGGCCGATGTGGCTAGCCAGTACGTCCTGGCGGGCCAGCTGTACGACTTTAAAGAGGTCGACGGAAGCGCGATTGTAGCTCGACTGAACTTCGCAGTCCGCTTGCGGGACCGCAAAGCCGGAACGACAGTCTGGACTCACATTTATAACCACGATGAGCCGGCATCGGAAAAGAGCGTTGTCGCAGTGGCTACTGCAATGGACAAGAATGTCCAACGCAGCGTTCAGGAAGTGCAAGCGGGGCTTGAAGAATATTTTCGGGCGAATCCACCTAAGTAGCTCCGCTTCCGAGACGGCTGCTGAAACTCTCATCTCCCCCGTTGCATTTTGCAGCTACGCGTCGCTTAGCCGTAACCTTCGGCTTTTGTTCAACTTGCTCGGATACTTGCTAGGCCTGTACCCGGTGCCTGTGGCGCAAGCCAACTGTTTTTCGTTCGGAATCTCGCAGAACACGTTCGGTCTTTCCACCTAAAACGCTCCTTCTCCCGCTCTATCAAGCACTTACGCGACGGCTCGGATCTCTTGGCGCTTTGGCATCGCGCCTGCCTTTAAGGAGTTTGGAAAATGAGTTGACAGAAGTGAGGCCCCAACGGATCAGAGCGTCGCGGAGAGCACCAGGAAAATGCTGCTGTACACCGTGCTTGCCGTTTTTGGCGTCACTATCAGCGCGTGATGGCGCCTTCCCATGGAGTCGAGTGGATCGACCTGAAAACCAGCCAATTCTGGGCTTCGTGCCAAGTGGCTGTGACGAGTCATTCGGCTGGCATCGCGCGCAGCTAAACCGAGGGTTCCGGGACAGCGACGCTTTTCTTGCGAGGCACCAGCGAACGGACCACCACGTAAAGCATAGGGATAAATAGAAGGTTCAGAGTCGTTGCGGCGATCATTCCCCCGAAAACCGTTGTACCCACAGACACGCGCCCTGCAGCGCCTGCGCCTTGAGCAATCACCAGAGGCACGACGCCAAGGATAAACGCCAGCGAGGTCATCAGGATGGGCCGCAGTCGGATGCGAGCCGCTTCCACCGCCGCGTCCAGCGGAGTCAGCCCCTGCTCTTGAAGTTGTTCAGCAAACTCCACGATAAGAATGGCATTCTTGCTCGCCAAACCAATCAGCATCACCAATCCGATCTGGCAGTACACGTCATTCGTCAGCGCGCGCAACTTAACCGCAGCCAGCGCCCCCAGCAGCGCAACGGGCACGCCCAACAGAACGATGAACGGCAGCACATAGCTTTCATACTGCGCCGCCAGCGTAAGGTAAACGAATATCATGCCCAGGCCAAACAGAATCACCGCTTTTCCCGCGGATTGAATTTCCTCCAACGACAGGCCGCTCCATTCGAAGGTCATACCTTGCGGCAGGATTTTCCTGGCCATCCCTTCCATGGCCGCCAGGGCCTGGCCGGAACTCACTCCCGGCGCCGCGGAACCATCGATTTCGGCGGAGCGGAACAGGTTGTAATGCGTGATGACCTGCGGATTCGCTTCCTGATTGATCTCCACAACATTGTCGAGGGGAATCATCTTGCCGGTGTCAGATCTAAGGTAATACGTGCGGATGTCTTTTGCTTCCGAACGGAATTTCTGGTCGGCTTGCAAGTATACGCGGTAGGAGCGATTGTTAAAGTCGAAGTCATTTACGTACACCGAGCCCATGAACACCTGCAATGCATCGGTGACCTGGCTAAGCGGGATCTGCAAGCTCTTAGCCTTTTCGCGGTCGATTTTCACCAGATATTGTGGGTCATTCGCGGTAAAGCTGGTGAACAATCCGGTTACTTGGTTATTCTGGTTTCCCGAAGCCACCATCTGGTTGGCGGTATTGGCCAGCGTTTGAAGTGTGTTCCGGCCCAGGTCTTCCAGTTCGAATGTGAAGCCGCCGAATTGGCCCAGTCCTTCCACCGCAGGAGGATTGAAGGGCACCGCAACTCCCCCGGGAATACCCATCAGAGGCCCGCGCAGCTTTTCGACAACCGCGAAGCTGGAATGCTCACGCCCCTTGCGATCTTTGAAGTCCGCCAGATTGAGGAACATCAGTGCGCGGTTTGGCGCGTTTCCCCCGAAACTGAATCCCGCAATGGTGAAGGCGCCGTTGATCTCGGGAACGTGGGAAATTACCTCTTCCACCTTCGAGCAAATTTGCTGCGTATATTGCAGCGAAGCGCCTTGCGGCGTTTGCACGGCCACAATCAGATATCCCTGGTCATCTTCCGGAATGAATCCCTGGGGGATTTTTGTGTAGAGCAGATACGCGCAACCGAGCGCTCCCAGAAACAGCAGCAGCGATACATATCTCCATTCCACGACAACGTGCACGACCCTGCGATAGGAATCCCTCACGGCATCAAAAGCCCGGTTGAACGCGCGAAAAAAAGCACCTTGCGCACGTTCGCGGTGATGTCCCAGGAAGATGGCCGAGAGCGCGGGCGTCAAGGTCAACGCGTTGAACGCAGAGATCGACACAGAGAAGGCAATCGTCAGCGCAAATTGCCGGAACAGAATGCCTGTGGTTCCAGGAAAAAGCGCTACCGGCACGAACACCGACACCAGCACGAGGGAAGTTGCGATCACCGCGCCCGCGACCTCTTTCATCGCCACACTGGCGGCGTTGTGTGGTTCCGTGATTCCTTCAACAATGTGGCGCTCCACGTTTTCAATTACCACGATGGCGTCATCGACTACCAGGCCAGTCGCCAGCGTGATTCCAAAAAGTGTCAGCGTATTGATCGAAAAACCCAGCACCTTCACGAAAATAAACGTGCCGATCAGCGAAACAGGAATGGTCACCGCTGGAATAAACGTGCTCCTCCAATCCTGCAGGAACAGGAAGATAACCAGGATCACGAGTCCAATTGCTTCAAGAAGTGTGAACAGCACTTCGCGAATGGATTCGCCGATTACCGTGGTGGTGTCGAACGCCACAGCGTACTTGAGACCCGGCGGGAAATTCTTGGACAACCGTTCCAATTCGGCCTTGGCGGCCTTGTCGACATCTAGCGCGTTGGCGCCGGGAAGTTGCGTGACGCCAATGCCGACGGCGTCGTGGCCATTGAAGCGCAAGAGCGAGCCATAGTCTTCAGCGCCCAACTCGGCGCGGCCCACATCCTTGATGCGCACGAGCGTTCCGTCCGTTCCCGTTTTCAGAATAATGTTTTCGAATTCGCTCGGCTCTGTCAGACGCCCAATGGCGCGCACGCTGATTTGATAGGACTGGCCTTGATTCGACGGCGGCTGTCCCACCTGTCCAGAAGCAACCTGGACGTTTTGCTCCACAAGCGCGTTGAGCACGGTGGTGGCAGTTAGGCCTCGTTGAGCGAGACGCGCTGGGTCCAGCCAAAGGCGCATCGCATATTTGCGCTCGCCAAAAATGAACACGTCGCCGACGCCGCTGACGCGCTTCATCGCATCCCTGACGTAGACATCCAGATAATTGCTCAGGAACAAGCTGTCGTACTGGCCGCCCTCGGAATACACGCCCGCGCCAAACACGAAACCCGAGGCCTGCTTGGTAATAATGATGCCGGTGTTCTTCACCGCGTTCGGCAATCGTCCCAGAGCTTGGCTGACACGGTTCTGCACATCGACGGAAGCTAGATCGACGTCGCGGGTCACATCGAACGTAACGGTGATTTGGCTGCTGCCGTCGTTTCCGCTCGAGGAGGAAATGTACTTCATTCCGGGCACGCCGTTGATTGCTTGCTCCAGTGGAATCGTGACCGCAGATTCGACGGCCTGCGCGTTTGCGCCGATGTACCCGCTGGAAACCACCACTTGTGGCGGAGCCAACTGAGGAAACTGGGCAATCGGCAGAGAAGGAATAGCAATCGCCCCGCCGAGAATGATCAGCAGGGCGCAGACAGTCGCAAATACCGGTCTCTGGATGAAGAAATCAACAAACAACTCAGCTCACCATCTCCTGAAGAATCGTGCTACGTTGCTGCAGAACAGCGGGGAACTAGTTGCTCTTGGCCCCTGAACTTTTTTCGCTCTCACCGGTTTTCCCAACTTCGTTCAATTGCTCGGTAACCGGCGCGCCATCCTGCAGGAATTGCGTCCCTGACACAATGACGTGGTCGCCAGGTTGCACTCCTTCGAGCACGGCATAGTCATTTCCGACGATCTCGCCAAGCTTCACCGCGCGCTGCCGTGCCACGGTTCGGTTTCCATCCTTAACCGCGACGAACAGGAAGTACTCACCGCTGATTCGCTGCACCGCAAGCACCGGGACAACCGGCCCTTTGCGCGTGCCCCAGGCAACCTGCGCCCGCACCTGCTGGGAAATTCGCAGTTTAGTATTGGAGTTGCCGACCGCGGCCTTCGCCAGCACCGTCTGGGTGTCCGTGTCGACTTGCGGAGAAACAAACGTAATTTCCGATTGCGTTAGCACCGCGCCGGTTTCATCGAGCAACTTCACCGGGAGACCGAGGCGCAGGTCTTTGGATCTGCTTGCAGGCACGTAGATATAGGCCTCCAAAGCGCCGGGCTCGTCCACGGTGGTCAGTAGCGTCGTGACGCCTACGCGGTCTCCTACGCGCACTGGAATATCGCCGACGATGCCGTCCATCGGCGCACTCACCTGGTAATAGTGGAGCTCGACTTGTTGCTGTTGTACTTGATGCTCCAGCGATTTCAGCTGGGCAACGGCGGTTTCATAGTTGGTTTGCGCGTTATCGAAGTCCGCCTTGCTGATCACTCCCGCTGCCTGCAACTTTACAGCACGGTCCAAATTTACTTTCGCCAGACGCACATTGGCTTCCTGTGCCAGACGCGCCGCTTCCTGGCTGTTGACTGTGGCTTCCTGCTTGAGCGGGTCAATTTGCAGAAGGGGCGTCCCGGCGGTCACGCGATCGCCGGACTTCACGAAGATCTTGGTGACTTGCCCTTCCACCTGTGGATTGATGGTGGCGGAATGACGGGACTTCAAGATCGCCAGGTACTCGGTCGAGTTCGTCAGCTTCTGCGATTCCACCACCAGCACCTGCACTGGCATAGCGGGTGGTGTAGCAACTCCACTGGTCGGTCCTTTCGCGCCGCAGCCGGTAAGTCCAGCAGACGCATAAAGGGCCGCCAGCGCCAGCACGTATCGGGGCAAAACTGAGAATTTGGTAAGGGTCCCTGAATTACAACAAGAATGAGTCCGCATATTCTTGGATTGCTCTGGAACCCTTAATAGTACGCCAAGCGGCACCACTACCGCATGGGAAACCTGAGAACTATTTAGACCGGGTCCTGGCGATCAGTTGGGCGAGGCAGAGCGAGTTAATACATGTCTGAGGGATCGATCTTTTTGCCGGAAAGTCCCAATTGCAGGACTTCGATATCTTGCGGCCGGTCGAACACTTTTCCGGGGAACAAACGCTTAATGATGACTCGCAAGCCACCAAACGCGATGCCTACCGCCGTGGCGACGCCCAGAAACAGCCCGGTGAACAGAAAGATTTTCACCATGATGACGACGATTGGCGGATCGGTCGCCGTGTGGCTCGATTCGTTCCAGGTCACCTGCGTTTCGTAGTTCACTTCATCTCGAATCGCTTGCGCGTGCAGCGGCGAAGTGGGCGCAAACACCAGCGATAGCAGGGAAGTCTTGCGCTCGACCGTCACTCCCGCCTTTTTTGCCGCGTCCGGAAGGGCTTGCTGCAAATGACGCAGGTGCTGCTCCGCCAATTGCGGCGTGGGATACTCGAGCAGCAGCAACACGCCGCTGCCGTGCTCGCCCTGATACCTCGCCAGAATTGCTTCGGCCTCGGACTCGAATCCGACTTCCTTCGCCAAATTCACGAAATCACCCTGTCCCAGGGAGTTCATGGCAGCGCGGAACCCATTCGGGCCGAGCGCATACTTTTCCGACCCGAACACGCGCCAGTGCTCTGGCAAATACGATTTCAATTCCGGGAAAGGAGTTTTGTCTGCCTTCGGTCTTAAGGATGTGACCAGATCGTTAAGCGACGCCGGCGAGAGATTCGAAAAAGGTCCTAGGCTGATGACCAGATTCCCCAGCAAGACCGCCCCTCTGCGAGAATCAAAAGCAGATTCGTCGCCAATGCCACCACTCTGCATGCCCTCCACAGTGGACTGCGTGTAGAACTCGAATGCGCCGCTAGGATCTTTGAAGGAATAGAGCCCGACCTTCAGTTCTTCGTTCCCGTTCTTGTAGCTGCGCTCCTCAAACGCGCGCAAGCCGGCTTCCTTCAGATTTGCGGTCTGCAGGTCTCCGAAGCCTTGATACCGCTCTGGCCCGGTCCTAAGGCTGGCTGCGCTTGTCGACGACCAAGAGCCGAATTGGTCAGGCAACAGGCGGGTAGGCTCTGCCGCGCCGACCGACGCACAGAGACACGACAACATAACCAGAAGGCAGACCAGCGTTCGAGTTCTCATAGCAACCTATTCATTAGATGCCGGTAGGCTATTTCTGGTTCCTGGACTGCTCAACTGCGGTTACCGCTGCGGGACGGGTCGTTTTGCCAGCGGCGTTCAAATCGACGCTGTTCAGGCTTTCCAGATAGGCAGCCACGCCCTGGTACACGCCCTCGGCGATGCGCTGCCGGTGCTCCGGTTTCTTCAGCAACTGCTCATCCGAAGCGTTGCTCAGGAAGGAAATCTCCGTGAGGATCGAGGGCATATCGGCGCCAATCAGCACCACAAACGGTGCTTTTCGCACCCCGCGGTTCTTCACCGGTTTGGCCGTCTTTTGAATCTTCCTCGAGAGCGAATCCTGGATGTCAGCCGCGAGTTCACGCGACTCGTCGATCTTTTCGGTTTGCGCAATCCGCTTCACCACGTCCTGCAGGTCGTGGATGTTTTCCTGGGAAACCGAATTCTCGCGAGCGGCCACTTCCATTGCTTCGACCGAGCCTTTCAGGTTGAGGTAATAGGTTTCAACCCCACGGGCGCCATGATCGGGGCTGGAATTGGCGTGAATCGAAATAAACAGGTCGGCTTTGGCTTCATTCGCAATATGGGTGCGCTCTTCGAGCGGAATGAATGTGTCATCGGAGCGCGTGAAAACGATGTCGGCGCCGGGCAGCTTTTGCTGGATAATTTTTCCCAACCGGAGGGCTATATCAAGGCAGAGATCTTTTTCCATTAGCCCGGTAGGTCCGATAGTTCCGGTGTCGTGGCCGCCGTGGCCGGCGTCAATCACGATGCGCCCAATCTTCAGTCCCAGCGCGCGGGTCAGTGTGGATTGCCCATCGCGGGTCGGCTGCGGAGTTGCGGCCGGCTGCACCGTGTCCGGTTTGCCTGTCGCAGGATTCTTTGTGGACGTGGTCCTCAAGGTTTTTACGGGCGTCGGAAGCGGCTTGGCAACCGCTGGTGCCGCCGCAGAACTCACATCGCCAGCAGCTTCTTTGCCAGACGTGAGGTTCGGTGAGGGCGCACTCGATGGAATTGCTTCGGCAGAAATGGCGGTTGCGGAAGGAGCAGGCCGTTCGGTTGCCGGTGCGGGATTCTCCGTCTTTGTCGACTTGGCTGTCTGCGCGCTGGCCGTCTTTACCGGGTCGGCGGAATCTCCATAAAGTTCGATGACCAGCCGTGAAGGCTTTTGCAGCAGCGAGGCGGCGTAATCCCTTACGCCGTTCACATCCAGAACCACGCGCACAACCCCGAATTGATTCTGCGCCACGCGCACCTTGGTCAAGAGATCACCGCTGACGTGAACGTTCCCTCGCGCTACCGCAGGGCTCAGCCGCGCGGATTGCAGGTCGAAGTAAATGCGGTCCGGGTTCGCAATCCGGCCGGACACATACTCGACCGAGTCTTCCAGTTCAAGCACGATCTCGGTGCTATTGGGCGTAACGCTGGTTTTGATTTTCTCGATCCGTGGCGCTTCTACCGATTTCGGGCTTTCCCCGCCGTTCTTGGCGACCGTGGCAAGATGATCGTCCATCACCGTCACCTCGGGCGCCGGAGTAGTCGCAGGAGCCGATCCCTTAGCCGGCGGCGCAGATGCCTTCGCCGAGAGGTTGCCGTGCTCCGCATTCCTCATCAGCGCGAGTTCCGCCAACGCTTCTTGTACTTCGCGTTTGTGCGTCGAACGAGGGAACCGCTTCAGGAAGTCCTGGAAGCTCTTCGTTGCCGCAGCTGAATCGCCCAACTGATCCTTCTGCAGATTGGCAACGTTCAGCATCGCATCTTGCAAGTGTTTGCTGGTCGGATACTCGCGTATCAGGAACATATAGGAATCGACAGCCGTCTGGTAATAGCTGCGGCCGAAGCGATCGCCCATTTCCGTGCTCAGTTCGCCGACAGCAAACAGAGCGTCGGGCACTTCCAGGGCATGGGGCGTGATCAGATACACGCGGCGGTAACTCGAAACAACCTGCTTGTATTCGGCCAAGGTTCGCTTCTCAGCCGGCTTCGCGTTCAGCGCGGCGCGAAGTTCCTCCGCTCTTGAAAACTGGGAACTCGCGGCTTCACGTTTCACGCTGCTGTTCGAAGCTGTGGTTGCGAGGCAGGGAATTGAGAACACAACAAGCAAGGCATAACCCAGCGAAGCGCCAGCGAAAACCTTGTGGAAAATCTTTCGAGCAGAGGTCATCCGCGCCCCACACCCATTCACCAGACGCCCGAGTGAGTTGTCACTCGTTCGTAAATATGATGCGCCCGCTGGCGTCCACGTTCCGGTGAATCGAGTTGGCGCGAACGTAAGCATTATCTAGTCGTCCTGAACCTGGCCGGTAATAGGCGTTCTGTACCTTTTGAACATAATTCCGTGTTTCACGATACGACGGAACACCATGGGCACGATCCACTGCCCCTTCCCCAGCATTGTACGCCGCTAAAGCCAGATCCAAGTTGCCATTGTACCGTTCCAGCAACCTTTTCAAGTACCGCACCCCGGCATCCACGTTCTGTTTGGGGTTGAATGCATTGTTCGCCCCAAAACGTTGCGCCGTCGTTGGAATCAACTGCATCAGCCCCATGGCCCCCTTGCGCGAATAGGCCGAAGGATTCCAGTTCGATTCCGTCTCGATCACGGCGCGGACCAGCGCCGGGTCAACCTTGTGGCGCTCCGCTGCTTCCCGCACCAATTTCTCAGCGCCATCGCGATCGATATTCATTGCCGGCCGATTCTCGCCCATAAACGAGATTTCGCCCGGCAAGTAGATGGCGGTTCGCGGTTTAGCTGGCATCAACTTGACCGTCGCGACTGGCTCCGCATTCACGAACATGCGCCGGCCATCCGAGTTGGTCACCGATGCGATCTGTGCCTTGGCAGTTTGTGGATTTCCCAGCAAGCCGGCCATAACCACAGAGAACACTACAGCTGCATATACAGCCATCTTTGCGGGTTTGCAGTGAACACGCCTTGGGGAAGGCATAGATGTAACGATCCGTCTGAGTCTGTGGGCGTCTCCAGTTCAGCAAGAGCCCCAGAGGCTTTTCAAGAAGTCATGCCCGCTAGCAAGTGATGCGAAATCCAACACTTGCGGGTCACGCTTCCGGCGCTGGGGAAATTATAACAGGGGTTCCAATAGGCCGGGGACACTCTGCAAGGCACTTTTTAGTGCGGATGTGTCTTTTCCGCCAGCCTCGGCCAAATCGGGTCTGCCGCCGCCGGAACCGCCCACTTGCTTCGCCAGGGCCCGTATCAGCCTGCCAGCATGGACTTTAGCCGTTAGGTCCTTGGTGACCCCCGCGATCAGGGCCACTTTTCCGTCTTCCGGCATTCCCAACGCAACAATTCCGGAGCCGAGCTTCTGCCGCAGGGAGTCGACCAGCTGCCGCAGACCCTCGCGGTCAACATTCGCCACCTCGCCGACCACGACTTTGACACCTTTGATGGTCTGAGCATGCGAAAAGAGATCGTCCAGCTGATTTAGCGCCCCTTTGCGTTTCTGCTCGCCCAGTTCCTTCTCGAGTGTCCGGGCCGTCTGCGACAATTTTTCCACCGACGCCAGCAAGGTGTCCTCACCGACATTCAGGCGGCTCGCCAGTTCACGCAGAGTCTGTGCCTGGTGCTGGTAATGCTCCAAGGCCCCCACACCAGTGACCGCCTCGATCCGGCGAACTCCAGCCGCGACGGACTCCTCGCTTAGGATTTTCAGCACGCCGATATCGCCGATACGTCCGACGTGTGTGCCGCCGCAAAGCTCCTTGGAATAGAAACCACGCGCCGCGCGAGGATCGCCAATCGTGACCACGCGGACATTGCTCTCCGGATATTTGTCGCCAAAGAAGGCCAGAGCGCCAGAGTTCAGGGCCTCCTCCAGCGACATGATGCCCGTCTGGATCTGCGTATTCAGGCGAATCTCTTCATTAACTTGCTGTTCGATGTCGTGGAGTTCTTCCGAGCCAACCGCAGCAAAGTGTGAAAAGTCGAAGCGCAGCCGTTCGGGAGCATTCAGCGAGCCGGCCTGCTTCACATGGTTGCCCAGAATGTTGCGCAGCGCAGCGTGGACCAGGTGCGTTCCGGTGTGGTTCCGCATGATGCGCGCGCGGCGGTCAGCGTCGGCGATTACCGTGACGCGGTCACCGACCCTCAGCGTTTCCCTGGCCTTTACCTTATGGGCGATGAGTCCAGCAACGGGATAAAACGCCCCCGTCACCTCGGCCAGCTGCAGCAGTTCTGAATTGTCGTAGAACGCGCCGGTATCCGCCATTTGCCCGCCGGACTCGGCGTAGATCACCGTGCGGTCCAGCACAACCTCGCCGGTCTCTCCATGCTTCAATTCGCTGACGGGACCGCTCTTCGTGATGATTGCTTCGATACAGCAGTCTTTGGCGTGGCTCGCGCAATAAAAGCCCGGCTCAGTCTTGAACGTCTCCGCCAGCTTGGCAAACGCGGGATTCGCCGATTCCTTCGATCCGCCTTTCCAGGAAGCACGAGCACGGGTGCGTTGTTCGTGCATCGCTTTTTCGAAGCCCGCTTCGTCAAACTGCACGCCGAGGTCGCGCGCCGCATCGAGTATGAAGTCCATGGGCAGGCCGTAAGTGTCGTAGAGCCGAAACGCGCGCTCTCCGGCATAAACGGATCCAGGCTTTGCGGCCAGCGGCTTGAGTTCTTCTTCCAGCTTGCGCAGACCAATATCGAGGGTGCGGCCGAATCGGATTTCCTCCGCAAGAACAATATCCGGCACACGATCGGCCGAGGGCTCCAGTAGTTCCGGGTACGCTTCTCCCATCAGCTCGCGAACCGTAACCACCATCTCCTGCAGAAATGGCTTCGTCGCGCCAAGAAGGCGTCCATGGCGAATCGCGCGGCGCATGATTTTCCGCAAAACGTAGCCACGCCCTTCATTGGAAGGCAGCACGCCATCGGTGATCAGGAACGCGGTCGTGCGAGCGTGGTCCGCGATCACACGCAGCGAGGCCGCAGAACGCTTATGCTCCTCCGCCGCCAACTCTCTTGATTCGTCGCTGGTGAGTTTTGCGGCGCGGTCGATCAGCGGCACAAAAAGATCGGTCTGGTAGTTTGAGATTACTCCTTGCAGGACCGCGGCGACGCGTTCAAGCCCCATACCGGTGTCGACGCAGGGTTTCGGCAGCGGCGTGAGCGCGCCAGCGGCGTCACGGTTGAACTGCATGAACACCAGATTCCATAGCTCCACGTAGCGGCCGCAGTCGCAGGGAAATTTGCAATCCGTGTGGCCCTCGTCGCAGGCCTCCGGCCCCATGTCGTAGTGAATTTCACTGCACGGGCCGCAGGGTCCGGTGTCACCCATGGCCCAAAAGTTATCCTTCAGGCCGGGAATCGCGAAAATGCGTTCGGCCGGAACCTGTTGCGCCAGCCAGAACCCTTTGGCTTCTTCATCCACGCCGAGTTTGCTGCCTGGGGCTACTTCGGCTCCGCCAAACACCGTGACGTATAGCTTGTCCTTCGGGATGCCGAACCATTCAGGCGAAGTGATCAGCTCCCAAGCAAAGGCGATCGCATCCTTTTTGAAATAATCGCCAAACGAAAAATTGCCGAGCATCTCAAAAAAGGTATGGTGGCGTTTGGTGAAGCCGACATTTTCCAGGTCGTTGTGCTTGCCCCCGGCGCGCACGCATTTTTGCGCCGTTGTGGCGCGCGTGTAGTCGCGCTTTTCAAGGCCCAGAAAGACGTCTTTGAACTGGTTCATTCCAGCGTTCGTGAACAGCAGCGTAGGATCGCCGTGCGGCAGGAGCGAGGAGCTGCGGACGCGCCGGTGGCCCTTGCTCTCAAAGAACTGCAGAAATTTCTCGCGTATCTCGTTGCCAGTCACGTCAGCCTCATCTCCAAAGTAAGTGGTAACTATCGATTATCGCAGAGCCTCTCATCTGGCGCCAATTCGGCTTTGAACCTCGTCTACGCTAGGCATCCAGACGTTTTTCGTACGGCACGCACTCGCCGTGCTCGAGGTTGCGCCGCAGGACCCGCAGATACATCGCCCAGCAGTAACACGATA
>Ga0210409_10005864_pt1 | contig 12844 bp, 6 predicted proteins | sample IncBWH17MmetaG_FD_161649 | JGI IMG/M metagenome (GOLD analysis project Ga0210409, IMG submission 161649) | Forest soil microbial communities from Barre Woods Harvard Forest LTER site, Petersham, Massachusetts, United States - Inc-BW-H-17-M | ecosystem: Environmental > Terrestrial > Soil >...
CATCGTCGGCCGCCAGGGCGTCATCGAGGTGCTCGAGCCGGCAATGTCCGACGAGGAGAAGCAGGGACTCGAACTGAGTGCCGCGCGCCTCAAGGAGACGGTGCGCATGTACATCGGCGCGAAAGAGCGATCCTAGCCGCTTTCAGCCTCGTCCTGTTTTCCAATACGCACGATACGCTCTATCAACCCAGCTTTTGGGAATGACCGAGCGGCCGCCGTTCGACGCGGGCACGCGCGATACCAAGTCCCCGCGCTCCCACACCAAGGTATAGACGCCTCATACCTGCACGACAGTTCAAAGCAACCTCTGTCCGATTGAGATGCCCATCTCGGTAGCACTAGTTTGGCAGTGTTCCAGACACGGATTCACAAGTGAGCTGGGACGTGCGAGCTAACCGACTCGAACGTCAAAGGCCAATCCATGCTAATGACCTCGTCGTACGTGAATGTGGCGCCGTATGGTCCCTCCGACCCGAAGACGGCCAAGCCACGCCAAGCTGCCATATTGCCGTCATCGGACGGGCGCTCCCGCTCCCATGAAAGGCATTTCGAGCATACCGGTACGCAAGCTTACCGACTGCTCAACCGGCCCATGGTCGAGAAGGCCAATCAAGACGTGGAGATCCATCCGGCCGACGTTGTAAAGCGCCGCGTCGTCACATGGGACGGCATGGCAGCGGAGATCGTGCAAGCGACCCGGCGCGAAAGGATGGAGTTCCGTTTCCGCGGCACACGGCACCTTCTTGTCCTGTGCGAGCAGGGCGCGCGAAGCGATGGCGACACCTTCGTCGAGGGCCTGCCGCGATCGACGCTGCGCGACGTGACGCGAAAGCTCACCTTCGTGCCGGCCGGTCGCGCCTATCAGGAATGGCATGAGCCCCGCGTCCTGACGCGCATCGTATATTTCTACTTCGATCCGGCCAGGCTGCCGGTGCCCGCCGAGGCGGCCGTCGCGTCCGCGCCTTTGGCCCCGCGGCTGCTGTTCGAGGACGCCACGCTGTCCGACACGGCACTCAAGCTCGGACGGCTGATCGAGACGACCGGCGCCGACAGCAGCCCTTATTTCGAGGCCCTCGGCACCGTTCTGGCGCATGAGCTTGTCCGGCTTAATTCCGGGACGCAACGCAGCGAAGCTCCGGCAAAGGGGGGGTTGGCCGCCTGGCAGCAGCGCGTCGTCACCGCCTACATCGAAGACCATCTCGCAGAGCCGATCTCGCTCGCGACTCTCGCGCAGCTGGCCGGGTTGAGTCCGTACTATTTCTGCCGGGCCTTCAGGCAATCGCTCGGCCTGCCGCCGCACCGCTATCACAACCACCGTCGCATGGAATGCGCCAAGCTCCTGTTGGCGAAGCCGGCGCCCTCGGTGACGGATATCGGATTGACCGTCGGCTACAGCGAGACGAGCTCGTTCACTGCGGCATTCCACAAGACGACCGGACTCACCCCGACCGCCTATCGCCGGACCCTCACCTAGAATTCAAGCGTCAGAGAAAGGTCGAAGCCATGAAGATGCAATTCGTGATGGCCACCCTGGCCGCGGCGCTTCTGGGCTGCGGTTCCACTCTGGCACAAGTTGGCGGGATGGCCACTTCGCCGCTCAGCGCGACCTCTCCCCTTGCCATAGGGTCGGTATCGCCCATTGCACCGACCGGCATCCCACTCGGCGCGACCGAGATAATGACAGCGCCGGCCATCAGTCCGGCGCCACCAACCACTATGAGCTGTTCCACGACGAGTGGGCCGACGTCGCAAACGGCGACCTCCCTGTTCGATGGGGGAGGCATGGCTGGGGCCGCGACGGGCGCCTGCGGCGCGGGGACCGGCGGCGCGGGAACCGGCGGCGCGGGAATGGCCGGCGCGGGTTCGTCGATGCCGACTATATCGACGTTGCAGGCCGGACGCGCCAACATCCCGTTGGGATCCACCGAGATAGGTAGCTTAGGACTTAGTCCCCCACCACCCGTCTCGACGATGTTCGTATCGCCCATCGTTCCATCGACCGCAGCTCCGCTATCGACGATGGGTAGTCCGCCACCGATGACAGCTACTCCACCGTGCCCAGTCATAGGAACATTCCCCGACGGCACCACAACGAGACAGTCAAGATCTGGCTCTGGAGCAACGACGATCGTTCCCGGCTGCTGACCCGACTCTCCTGCATGAGCAAGGTGGCAAATGAACCGAAAGACTATTGTGCTTGTGGCCTTGCCGACCGTCGTGCTGGCCGCCGTCGCCCTGTATTTCCCGCTCGCTTCTGGCTTTGAAAAGTCGGCTGTCGCACCAGTGGCACCGCCGCCGGTACCGGTTGTTGCCGGCGTCGTGAAGAGCCACGATGTGCCCATCTATCTGCGCGGCGTCGGTACGGTGATTGCGTACAACACCGACGTCGTGCGGAGCCAGATCACGGGAGAGCTCACCCAGATCACCTTCACCGAAGGGCAAGCCGTCAAGGCCGGCGATCAGTTGGCGCAGATCGATCCGAGGCCCTATCAGGCGCAACTCGACCAGGTGACCGCCAATCGCACTCGAGACCAGGCGCAGCTCGACAATGCCATCGCCAACCTGGGCCGCTACACGGAGCTGCTAAGCAAGGGCTACGCTACTCCGCAATTATCCGACACACAGAAGGCGCAAGTCGCACAGCTGCAAAGCGCAATCAAAGCCGACGAGGCGCTGATCGAGCAGGCCGAGGTCCAGCTCAGCTATACGAGACTGACATCGCCGATCTCGGGAGTCACCGGCGTGCGGCAGATCGATGTCGGCAACATCATCCATCCGACGGACCCCAACGGCCTGGTGGTGGTGACGCAGATCGAACCGATCTCGCTGATCTTCACCCTGCCGGAATCGGACCTGCCGCAGATCCAGACGCAAATGGCCAAGGGGCCGCTGACCGTGTTGGCCTACAGCCAGGACGACAAGACCAAGCTCGATCAAGGCACGCTCCTCCTGGCCAACAACCAGATTGTCCAGACGACGGGCACGGTTCAACTCAAGGCGACCTTTCCCAACACCGCGCATCTGTTATGGCCGGGCCAGCTGGTCAACGCCCGACTGCTGATCGACACGCGGAAGGATGGGTTGACCATCGCCGCGCCGGCGGTGCAGCAAGGCCAGACGGGATCCTACGTCTACGTGATCGCGCAGGACGGCAAGGCCCAGGTGCGCCCCGTCACCGTGGCGCAGATCAGCGAGGGACAGGCCCTGATCGACACTGGCCTCAAGGCCAACGAGACCGTCGTCATCGACGGCCAATACAGACTCCAGCAGGGCAGTCCGGTGCAAGTGCTGCATGGCAAGGCGGCACGGCAGGCCGACCTGCAGAGCGCGGTCGAGAAGGCAATCCCATGAACTTCTCGGCGCCGTTCATCAACAGGCCGATCGCGACCATCCTGCTCATGGCGGGATTGTTGCTGTGCGGGCTCGCGACCTATCGCCTCCTGCCGGTCGCGGCGCTGCCCAACGTCAACTACCCGACGATCCTGATCAGTGCCCAGTTGCCCGGCGCCGATCCACAAACCATGGCGTCGACCGTGGCGACGCCGCTCGAGCAGCAGTTGAGCCAAATCCCCGGCGTGACGCAGCTCACCTCGACGAGCGCGCTGGGCGTCACCTCGGTCACCGTCCAGTTCGAGCTCGCTCGCACCGTCGACAGTGCTGCGGTCGACGTCCTGGCAGCCATAAATGCCGCGAGTCCCTATCTGCCGACAAACATCCCCTATCCGCCGACGATCAGGAAGGTGAACCCGGCCGAGACGCCGGTCCTGCTTCTCGCGCTCACCTCCGACACGCTGCCGATGACCACCGTCGATGCCTATGCCGAAAACATTCTTCTGCCCAAGATCGCGCAGATCTCCGGCGTGGGCCTGGTCGGCATCGGCGGGCAGGTGAAGCCTGCGATCCGTGTCCAGGTGAATCCCCAGGCGCTGGCCGCCCGCGGCATCGGTCTCGAGGACGTCCGCAGCGTGATCGCCCAGGCCAACGTCGACCTGCCGAAAGGCACGCTCAACAGCCCCCGTCAGACCTATACACTCAACACCAACGACCAATTGCTGAAGCCCGACGCCTATGACGCGCTGATCGTCGCCTACCGCAACGGCTCGCCGGTGCGCATCCGCGACATCGGCAAAGCGATCGAAGGCCCCGAGAACAACCTGCTGGCGGGCTGGTACAACAAGCAGCGCGCTGTCATTCTCGCCATCCAGCGCGTTCCGGGCGCCAACGTGATCGACACGGTCGATCGCATCAAGGCCTTGCTTCCCCAGCTCGAGGCCTCGCTGCCGCCGGCCATCAAGGTCACGATCGCGGCCGACCGGACGACCACCATCCGCGCCGCCGTGGCCGACGTGCAGTTCACCCTGCTGCTGACCGTCGCCCTGGTCGTGATGGTCATCTTCCTGTTCCTGCGCAATCTCTGGGCGACCGTCATTCCGGCGGTGACGGTGCCGCTGTCGCTCATCGGCACGTTCGCCGTGCTCTATGCCCTGGGTTACAGCCTGGACAATCTGTCGCTCATGGCCTTGTCGATCGCCGTCGGCTTTGTGGTCGACGATGCGGTCGTCGTGATCGAGAACATCGTGCGCCATCTCGAACAGGGCCTCAGCCCGATGGAAGCCGCGCTCAAGGGTTCCAAGGAGATCGGCTTCACGATCATCTCCATCACCTTGTCGCTGATCGCAGTCTTCATCCCGCTGTTCCTGATGGGCGGCTATGTCGGCAAGCTTTTCCAGGAGTTCGCGGTCACGATCTCGGTCTCGCTGCTGCTGTCGCTCGTCATCTCGCTGACCTTGACGCCGATGATGTGCGCACGCCTGCTGAAGGATGAAGCCCACAGGCAACACGGACGGCTCTATCGGCTATCTGAGCGTGGTTTCGACGGTCTGCTGGCGCTGTATGAGCACGGGCTAAAGATCGTCCTGCGCCACCGCTTCATCACCCTGATGGTGATGCTCGGCACCATTGCCTTGACCGGTTATCTCTACGTCGTCATTCCAAAAGGCTTCTTCCCGCAGCAGGATACCGGCCAGATCGTCGGCATCACCGAGGCGGCGCAGGATATCTCGTTTGCCGCCATGGTCCAGCGCCAGCAGGCATTGGTGGACGTCTTGTTGAAAGACCCAGCGATCGAATCGGTCAGCAACTACATCGGCCCCGGCGGCCCGACCGCGACCCTCAACCAGGGGCGTGTCTTCATCGTCCTGAAGCCCGGCAATCAACGCGACGCGAGCGCCGATCAGGTCATCAACCGGCTGCGGCCGCAACTGGCCAAGATCCAGGGCATCGCCCTTTACATGCAGGCCGCGCAGGACATCACCATCGGCGCGCGCCTCACAAAGACGCAGTATCAATATACGCTGACCGACGCCGATTCGACCGAGCTTGCCCATTGGGCGGCAATCTTTGTTGAAAAGATGAAAGCCATCCCCGGCATCACTGACGTCGCCAGCGACCAGGCCAATTCCGGACCGATGCTCAACGTGACGGTCAATCGCGAGGTCGCCTCGAGCTTCGGGATCCTTCCGTCGACGATCGACAATGCGCTGGACGACGCCTACGGCCAGCGCATCGTCTCCACCATCTTCAGCCCGCTCAACCAGTATCACGTCGTGCTCGAGGTCGACCCGCGCTTCCAGTACGGCCCGCAGGCGCTGAAGGACATCTACCTGAACTCTTCGGGCGGCCAGCAGGTACCGCTCAGCACTTTGGTGAACAGCACCATCAAGCCTGCGCCGATCGTCATCAACCATCAGGGCATGTTCCCGTCTGTCACGGTCTCGTTCAATCTGCAGCCCGGTGTGGCGCTGGGCGATGCGGTCGCCGCCATCCAGCAGATCGAGAAGCAGACCGGCAAGCCCCTCTCGCTCGCCACCTCTTTCCAAGGCAACGCACAGGCGTTCCAGGCGTCGCTCTCGGGAACGCCATTGCTGATCGGTGCGGCGCTGATCGTGATCTACATCATTCTAGGCGTTCTCTATGAGAGCGCGATTCATCCGATCACGATCCTGTCCACGCTGCCCTCGGCCGGCATCGGCGCCCTGCTGCTGCTGATGGCCGTTCATATGGACCTGAGCGTGATCGCCATGATCGGCATCATCCTGCTGATCGGCATCGTCAAGAAGAACGGCATCATGCTGGTCGACTTCGCCCTTGAGGTCGAACGGAGCGAAGGATTGGGGCCGGAAGAGTCGATCTACCGGGCCTGCATCATGCGTTTCCGCCCGATCCTGATGACCACCATGGCGGCGCTGCTGGGCGGCGTGCCGTTGATGCTCGGCACGGGGACGGGGTCCGAGATTCGCCAACCGCTCGGCTACGCCATTGTCGGCGGACTGGCGTTGTCCCAGGTTCTCACGCTGTACACGACGCCGGTCGTTTTCCTGTATCTCGACCGGTTCATCCGACGGTCGCGTTCACCACACCCGGCCAAGGGGAACGATGCGGTGCGGACGGCAGCCGAGCAACCGGCAGCGGAATAGAAGGGCGTCGGCCTCTCAACGCGATTCGCTAGCTGACTTACCGCACGACCAAGGCTATCCGGAGCTGAGTGATCGATGACGTGGCTGCCTCCTGCCATCACCCCCATTGTCCTACTGCTGATCTCAAACGTCTTCATGACGTTTGCCTGGTACGGGCACCTCAAATTCACCGACCGGCCACTGTGGCTGGTGGTAGTGTCGAGCTGGGGCATTGCCTTCATCGAATATTGCTTCGCCGTGCCAGCCAACCGCTGGGGCATCGCGATCTATTCGGTGGTTGAGCTCAAGACCATGCAGGAGGTGATCACCCTCTCGGTGTTCGCGGCGTTCTCGGTGCTCTATCTCGGCGAGCCTATCACGCTCAATCACGCGGTGGGCTTTGCGCTGATTTGCACCGGTGCCTTCTTCGTGTTCAAGGGGTCACTGTTCTCTTAGTTTCGAAGCTTATCCGGGATAGATTTGGGCTGAGGCAAACCTACCACAGGAGGTCGTCCAGCTTGGGTCAGTAACGGATATCGTCATGCCGGATCCCGAGTGGTAGAAGTCCTTGTCCAAACCTTCTCCGGCCGCCCACGGGGAGTCCCTTTCAGCCCGATCGCGGCCGCGACCTGACGGCGGATTGCGCAGATGGATCCATCCTCTTGGTTGGGCACTGGTGGCGTTAACAGTCTCCAGGTCTTGTGGGAAGACGGCGAACGCGTCTTCTGCAGGGGCGAGCGCAGCGCCGACGGCCATGGCGCCGCCGTGCTTGCCGTGCTGCCCGCGGCGGAGCATCCGACACCAGCCACCCTCGATCGCCTTGCCCGCGAATACGGATTGAAGGACGAGCTGAACGGGGCGTGGGCGGTGCGGCCGCTCGAGCTCGTCCGTGAACGCGGTCGGATCATGCTGGTGCTCGAGGACACGCGCAGCGAGCCGCTGCACCGATTGCTCGGGGCACCCATGGAGGTGCGGAGCTTTCTGCGCCTCGCCATCGCGGTCGCTGCGGCCCTATCACAAGTCCATCAGCGCAGCCTCGTCCACAAGGACATCAAGCCGGCCAATATCCTGGTGAACCGCACGACCGGTGAGGTCAAGCTCACCGGTTTCGGCATCGCGTCGCGTCTGCCGCGCGAACGGCAGGCGCCCGCGCCGCCCGAGTCGATCGCGGGCACGCTCGCCTATATGGCGCCCGAACAAACCGGACGAATGAACCGCTCGATCGACGCTCGCAGCGACCTCTACGCCTTCGGTGTGACGCTCTACCAGATGCTCACGGGCTCGCTGCCGTTCGCCGCGGCCGATCCCATGGAGTGGGTCCACTGCCATATCGCCAGAAAGCCGGTGCCGCCCAGCGAGCGGCTGGCGACTGTCCCGGCCGCGCTCTCCGACCTCGTCCTGAAGCTGCTCGCCAAGACCGCCGAGGAGCGCTACCAGACCGCGGCCGGCCTGGAGCGCGACCTGCGGCGCTGCCTTGCCGCCTGGGAAGCGGACCGCCGGATCGACGCCTTTCCACTCGGCCAGCAGGACACGCCCGATCGGCTTGTGATTCCCGAGAAACTCTATGGGCGCGAGCGCGAGATCGATGCCTTGCTCGGAGCCTTCGACCGCGTCGTGAGCAGCGGCCGGCCGGAGCTGGTGTTGGTCTCAGGCTATTCCGGCATCGGCAAGTCCGCCGTCGTCCATGAGCTGCACAAGGCGCTGGTGCCGGCGCGCGGTCTTTTTGTCTCCGGCAAGTTCGATCAGTACAAGCGCGACATCCCCTATGCGACTGTGGCGCAAGCGTTTCAGGGTCTGATCCGCCCGCTTCTGGGCAAGAGCGACGCCGAGCTGGCCGGCTGGCGCGACGCGCTCGGCGAGGCGCTGGGCCCGAACGGGCGGCTCGTGATGGACGTCGTCCCCGAATTGAAGCTCCTCATCGGCGAGCAGCCGCCGGTCCAGGAGCTTCCGCCGCAGCAGGCGCAAGGCCGTCTCCAACTGGTGTTCCGGCGGTTTCTCGGCGTCTTCGCGCGACCCGAACATCCGCTGACGCTCTTTCTCGACGATCTGCAATGGCTCGACACGGCGACGCTCGAGGTGCTTGCCGACCTGTTGACCCAGCCAGACGTACAGCAGTTGCTGGTGATCGGCGCCTACCGGGACAACGAAGTCGATTCCGCCCATCCGCTGATGCGCAAGCTCGATACCATCCGCAAGGCGGGAGCGTTCGTGCAGGAGATCAATCTTGCGCCGCTCGGGGAAGAAGATCTGGGCCGGCTCATTGCCGATACGCTGAGCTGCCTGCCGCCGGTTGCCGCGCCACTGGCGGGGCTGGTGCACGAGAAGACGGGCGGCAATCCGTTTTTCGCCATTCAATTCATGTCTGCGATCGCCGAAGAGGGACTGCTCCGCTTCGACCACGACGCGATGCGCTGGCGTTGGGAGCTCGATCGCCTTCACGCCAAGGGCTACACCGACAATGTAGTGGACCTCATGGTCGGGAAGTTGACCCGCCTGCCGGTCGAGACCCAGGCGGCGTTGCAGCAGCTCGCTTGCCTCGGCAACGCCGCCGAAACCACGATGCTTTCGATGGTTGTCGGAAAATCGGACGACGATGTCCGTTCGTATCTCCGGGACGCTGTTTGTCTGGAGCTGGTCGAGCAATTGGAGAGCTCCTACAAGTTCATCCACGACCGTGTTCAAGAGGCTGCTTATTCCCTAATACCGAAGCGGTTGCGCGCCGAGGCGCACCTCCACATCGGCAAGCTGCTCGTGGCACATACCCCGGCAGAGAAGCGCGAAGAGGCGATCTTCGAAATCGTCAATCAGCTCAATCGCGGCGCTGCCCTGATCACCTCGCGAGACGAGCGTGAGCAGCTGGCCGAGCTCAACCTGGTGGCGGGCCAGCGCGCCAAGGCATCTGCCGCCTACGCCTCGGCGCTTACCTATCTCGCCGTCGGTGCGGCCCAATTGCCGCAAGACTCGTGGGAACGTCGGCACGACCTCACTTTCGCACTGGAGCTGCAGCGGAGCGAATGCGAGTTTCTCACCGGCGCGCTGGCAGAAGCGGAGCAGCGCCTAGCGGCGTTGCCGAGCCATGCCGCAAATATAGTGGAGCATGCCAGGGTCGCGTGCTTACGCGTGGATCTGTACACGACCCTCGATCAGAGCAGCCGGGCCGTTGCCGTCGGTCTCGACTATCTCCGGCATTTGGGGATCGACTGGTCTCCCCATCCGACGGAAGAGGATGCCCGGCGTGAATACGAGCGGATCTGGTCGCGGCTCGGGAGCCGCGCGATCGAATCTCTGATCGAGCTGCCCTTGATGAGCGACCCGGCGTCCCTCGCCACCATGGATGTTCTAACCAAGCTTGGGGCGCCCGCAGGATTCGCGGACGCGAACCTATATTTCCTCGTTCTCTCCAGGGCGGTTAATCTCAGTCTCGAACGTGGCAACAGCGACGGCTCTTGCTTTGCCTATGTGTGGCTCGGTGGGATGGCCGGCGCGCGCTTCGGCGACTACAAGACCGGATTTCGATTCGCCCAGCTCGGCTATGAGCTGGTCGAACAACGAGGACTAAGGCGCTTCCAGGCTAAGACCTACACCAACTTTGGAAGTCTCGTGCCGTGGACGAGACATATCCTGGTCGGCCGTGACGTTCTGCGCCGCGCGTTCGAGGCCGCAAACAGGATCGGCGCCCTCACGGATGCGGCGTACTCCTCTTACGTGATGATCACGAATCTCCTCGCGGCAGGCGATCCGCTGATCGATGTGCAACGCGAAGCCGAGCATGCTCGCGCATTCGCGGAGAAGATGGGGTTCGGCCTTGTCATCGATATAGCGACCACGCAGCTCTGGCTTGTCCGAACGCTACGCGGGTTGACTCCGAAATTCGGTTCCTTCGACGATAAGCACTTCGAAGAGGTGCGGGTTCAGCGTCGTTTCTCCAGCAACCCGGATTTGGCACGCGCCGAATGCTGGTATTGGATCCGAAAGGCGCAGGCGCGCTTCTTTGCTGGTGAGCACGCCGCAGCAGTCGACGCGTCGTCGAAGGCGCAACAACTGCTCTGGGCATCGCCGTCGAATTTTGAAGTCGCGGAGCATTGCTTTTACGGCGCGCTGTCCCGCGCCGCATCCTGCGACGCCGCGACCGACGACCAGCGGCAGCAGCATGTCGAAGCATTGGCCGCCTACCACCGCCAGCTCCAGCTCTGGGCGGCAAATTGCCCGGACAATTTCGAGAACCGCGCCGCGCTGGTCGGCGCCGAGATTGCTCGCCTGGAAGGCCGCGATCGTGAAGCCATGGACCTCTACGAGCAGGCCATCCGCTCAGCCCGCTCGAACGGCTTTGTCCACAACGAGGCGATTGCCCATGAGCGCGCGTCTGCCTACTACCGGGCGCGCGGGTTCGACCAGTTCGCCGAACTCTACATGCGTAACGCCCGCTACGGCTACCTGCGTTGGGGAGCCGATGGCAAGGTGCGGCAACTCGACGAAACATATACGTACCTCAGGGAACAAGGGCCGGCGCCCGCTCCGACGAGCACGATCGGGGCGCCGGTCGAGCAGCTCGACCTCGCGACCGTGATCAAGGTGTCGCAGGCCGTCTCGGGCGAGATCGTTCTGGAAATGCTGATCGACACACTGATGCGCACGGCCATCGAGCAGGCCGGTGCCGAACGAGGCCTGTTGATCGTGCCGCGCGGGGCCGAACCGCGGATCGAAGCCGAGGCCACGACCAGCGGCGACACGGTCGTAGTGCAACTACGCGACCGGCCCGTGACCGCTTCCGTGCTGCCGGAGTCGGTGCTCCACTATGTCCTGCGCAGCCGCGAGAGCGTGATTCTCGACGATGCCGCTGCCCAGCAACCGTTCGCCACGGATCCTTACTTCAGTCAGCACCGGGCTCGCTCTGTTCTCTGCCTGCCCCTGATCACCCAGGGCAAGCTGATCGGCGTGCTCTATCTCGAGAACACCCTGACCTCCCGGGCCTTCGCGCCGGCGCGCAGCGCGGTGCTTAGACTGCTCGCCTCGCAGGCGGCAATCGCGCTGGAGAATGCTCATCTGTACCGCGATCTCGAACAACGCGAGGCCAAGATCCGACGCCTGGTCGACGCCAATATCATCGGCATCTACCTCTGGAAACTCGAAGGTCGGATCATCGAGGCCAATGACACCTTTCTCCGCATGGTAGGATATGACCGTGAGGATCTCATTGCCGGTCGCGTAAGCTGGGCGGACCTGACACCGCCAGAATGGCGCGATCTCGATGCACGGGCCGTCGAAGGGTTGAAGACGGCCGGGCGCTTGCCGCCGGTTGAGAAGGAGTACTTCCGCAAGGACGGCGGCCGCGTGCCGGTGCTGATCGGCTCAGCCGCGTTCGACGAACAACGGGACGAAGGCGTCGCCTTCGTGCTGGATCTGAGCGAGCGCAAGCGGGCGGAGGCCGAAGCGCGCGAGAGCGAGCGGCACGTCCGTGAGCTGCAGACGGAGGTAGCACACGCCAACCGCGTCGCAACCATGGGACAGCTCACGGCCTCGATCGCCCACGAAGTGAACCAGCCCATCGCCGCGGCCGTCACCAACGCCCAGGCAGCGCTGCGCTGGCTGGCGGCGCGACCGCCGGATCTGGAGGAGGTCCGCCAGGCACTCGGCCACATCGCCAAGGACGCCAATCGCGCCGGCGACGTCATCGGGCGGATCCGTGAAATCATCAAGAAAGCACCCTCGCGGAAGGACCAGGTGGACATCAACGAGGCAATCCGCGAGGTGATCGAACTTACCCGTGGCGAAGCGGTAAAGAACGGCGCCTCGGTGCAGACGGCCCTCGGAAAGGGTTTGCCGCCCATCGAAAGCGACCGCGTACAACTGCAACAAGTCGTCCTCAATCTCATCGTCAACGCTGTTCAGGCAATGGGCACCGTCGCGGAAGGGCCGCGAGAGTTGCTCGTCACTACCGCTCTAGCCAAACCTGACGGCGTGCTAGTCACGGTGAAGGATTCGGGGCCGGGCGTGGCGGCAGCCAGTCTCGAGCAGCTCTTCGCCCCCTTCTACACGACGAAGCCCGACGGCTTGGGCATGGGGCTGTCGATCTGCCGTTCGATCATTGAAGCGCATGGCGGCCGCTTGTGGGTGACCGCCAACCAGCCCCGGGGCGCGATTTTCAGCTTCACGATGCCCACCCACCCGGGCATCGCCGACACCGGCGCGGGCGACAGTTCCTGAGTGCCGGATCAATGGTCGAGAACTGTCATGTCTGCGCCGGCAATACAGAGAGCAGCTTGTCCAGGGTGATCGGATAGTCCCGGACACGCGCACCGCAGGCGTTGTAGATCGCATTGGCAAGCGACGCACCCGCGCCGCATATGCCGAGCTCGCCGACGCCCTTGGACTTCAGGGGGTTGGATTTG
>Ga0210409_10005865_pt1 | contig 12844 bp, 9 predicted proteins | sample IncBWH17MmetaG_FD_161649 | JGI IMG/M metagenome (GOLD analysis project Ga0210409, IMG submission 161649) | Forest soil microbial communities from Barre Woods Harvard Forest LTER site, Petersham, Massachusetts, United States - Inc-BW-H-17-M | ecosystem: Environmental > Terrestrial > Soil >...
CACAGCGACGCGGTCTCATCAATGCGAATCCCGGTCGGTGCGCGCACGTGCAGCTTGATCTGGCCGGCGTCCACGCTGGGGAAGAAGTCCTGTCCGAGGCCCGGCAGATAGCGTCCCAGGGGAAAGGCGAGCAGCGCGGTGGCAGCCATGGCGGCGAGGAACGGCACTGCGAATCGCCCGCCGGCGGTGAGCGCCTGCCCGAGAAGCTGCTCATAGTTCGCGCGCACGCGCACGAACCAGCGCTCGAAGCCCTGCTGGTAGTGCTGCAGGAAGCCCCGCGGCGGCGCTTGCGCCTCATGGCGCTGCAGCCAGTACTTCGCCAGCGTCGGCACCAGCGTGCGCGAGAGCGCGTAGGAGGCCAGCATCGCGAACACCACCGCCTCGGCGAGCGGCACGAACAGGAAGCGCGCGATGCCGGCGAGCATGAACATGGGGACGAAGACGATGCAGATCGCCAGCGTCGAGACGAACGCCGGCACGGCGATTTCGTGGGCGCCGTTGAGGATGGCCGCTTCCACCTCCTCGCCATGCTCCAGATGCCAGTTGATGTTCTCGATGGTGACCGTGGCGTCATCGACCAGGATCCCGACCGCGAGCGCCAGCCCCCCAAGGGTCATGATGTTGATGGTCTCGCCGAGCAGCGAGAGGCAAATGATGGAGGCGAGGATCGACAGCGGGATGGAGACGGCGATGATCAGCGTGCTGCGCCAGCTGCCGAGGAACAGCAGAATCATGAGCGCGGTGAGCGCCGCGGCAATCACCGCTTCGCGCACCACGCCTGCGATCGCGGCACGTACGAACAGCGACTGATCGCCGATGAGGTCGATGTGGAAGCCGTCCGGCAGCGCGCCGCGGATGCGCGGCATGCGCGCCTTGATTTCCTTGATGATGTCGAGGGTCGAGGCGCTGCCGGTCTTGAGCACGCTCATCAGCACGCCGCGATGTCCGTCGCGGCGCACGATGTTGGTTTGCGGCGGGTAGCCGTCGCGCACGTGCGCGACATCGCGCACATAGATCACACTGCCGTTGCGGGTGGTGACCGGCAGCCCGTTGAGCTCATCCACGGTGCGCAGGCTGGAGTTGACGGCGACGAAGTACTCGCGGCCGCCGATCTTCTGGGTACCGGCCGGGATGATGAGGTTCTGCGCGGCGATGGCGGCGGTGACGTCGTTGCCGGAAAGCCCCTGGGCGCGCAGCGCGTCCGGATCGAGGTCAACCTGCACCTGGCGTTGCAGGCCACCGTACGGGAAGGGCATGGAGGCGCCCGCCACCGTCGCGAGCCCGGTGCGAATGATGTTATTGCCCTGGTCGAAAAGCTGCGCCTCGGAGAGATTCTGGCTTGAGAGGGCGAGCTGCAGGATCGGTACCGAGGAGGCGTTGTAGGCCAGGATGAAGGGCGGCGTCGTGCCCGGGGGCGCAGCGCGCAGCTGCGTCTGCGACACGCCGGTGATCTGCGCGAATGACAGCTCCTCGTTGACGTTGGGCTGGAAGAAGTACTTCACCACCGCGATCCCGGTCAGTGACTGGGATTCGGTGTGCTCGACGTCGTTAACCGTCGTCTGCGCGACGCGTTCCGAGAACAGCACCAGGCGAGTAGCCATCTCCTCGGGCGCGAGCCCCGAGTAGTTCCAGACAGCCGCCACCACCGGGATGCGGATGTTGGGGAAGATGTCGGTGGGCGTGCGCAGGATCGTGAACACGCCCAGCAGCACGATCACGATGGCCACGACGATGAAGGTGTACGGGCGCCGCAGCGCCAGTTTTACGATCCACATCCGCCCTGCACCCTAGCGCAGTGCCACGACCGCGGCCTACTCCCCAAAGGGGCGGGGGACCCTTACGTTCACCGACATCCTCTTATGAGAAATAGCACAAGAGATATCTTGTAACATATTGATAAGAAATAACTAATCTAGCCGACAGGCTTGCGATCCTTAAAGAACTTCGTCACCCGCGCCAGGGCATCCGGCGCCAGCCCCTCGTTCTTGAACAGGCCGAGTGCGTACGCGTCATGCAGCGTCAGGCCATTGCTTTCGATCAGGGCGCGCTTGTTGACGGTGTTCGAGTACCAGGAGTTCGCCAGGATGTCCCTGGCGAGCGCCGCCAGTTCCGCCTCGAACTGATCATCGGCAAAGCAGAAGTTCGCAAGATGTATGTCGTGTGCCTGCGCGCCCGAGTAGCTGCGGCAGGTGAGCATCATCTCACTCGCCTTGGCGGTGCCGACGCGGTGCGGCAGGCGCAGGCTCAGGCCCCAGATGGGCGTCAGGCCCCAGCGCGCATAGGCGTCGCAGAAGCGGGCGCTCGCTGCCGCCACGATCAGGTCACCCGCCAGCGCCAGCTCCAGAGCACCGGTTGAGCAATGACCCTGCACGGCGCAGATCACCGGCTGCGGCAGATTGGCGATCTTCTCGATGACTTCGACGTAGTGGTGGGGCTTGGCGTGCGCCCTGACCTGGGCGAGCACCTCCTGCATGTCATGACCGGCGGAGAAGTTTCCCCCGGCGCCGCGCAGGATCACGAGCCCGATCGTCTTGGTCTCGCGCGCGATCGCCTCGACATGCTCCTCCAGGCGATCGATGAGATCCTTGGACAGGGCGTTCACTTTCTCGGGGCGATTCAGGGTGAGCAGCGCCACGCCGTCGCGATTTTCGCGCAACACCAGAGTGTTCATTTGAAAGTACCTTGCGGGCGATTCCACCAGCCCCCGCCGAGCGCCTGGAACAGGCCCGCGGTGTCGGCATAACGGTTGGCTTGCGCCTGGATGAGAACGATTTGCGCCTGGCGATAGGTTTGCTCCGCGTTCAGCATCGCGATCACGCTGATGGTTCCGAGCAGCTGCTGCCTGCGGGCCAGCTCGAATGAAGCCCGGGCGGCGCGCTCGGCCTCGGCGTCTGCCTTGAGGGCGTCCGCATCCGCACTCAGGGCACGCAGGGTATCGGCGACGTTCTGACACGCCAGTATCACCGCGGCCCGATATTGCGCACCGGCTTCATCCAGCGCTGCCTCTGCCGCCCGGTGCCGGTGCAGAAGCGCGCCGGCGTCGAACAATGTCTGGGTGAGCGAGGCGCCGGCGCTCCAGAAATTGGTGTAGGGACTGAACAGCTGCCCGATCGCGAGCACCGCGGAGCCGGTGTCCGCGGTGATCGCAAACTGCGGCAGCATGTTCGCCACCGCCACGCCGACCTGAGCCGATGCGGCGTGCAGGTTGGCTTCCGCCATGAGTACATCGGGCCGTTGTGCCACGAGTTTCGAGGGCAGGCTCACGGGCAGCTCCGTCGGCAGCGTCAGCTCCTCCAGATGAAAGACTTCCGCGGGCTCTTCGGAGGGCAGGCGGCCGAGGAGGGCGGTCAGGGCATCGCGCGTAATACCCAGTTGCTTTTGCAACGGCGGCAAAGTCGCGGCGGTCTGCGCCTCCGCGGCTTCCTGCGGCAGAAGATCCACGTCGCTGGTGGTGCCAAGGGAGCGCTGCTTGCGGGCAGTGTCGGTGATCTGGTGCTGCAGGGCGAGCAGGCGCTCCGTCGCGATGATCTGGCCACGCAGTGCTGCTTCCTGGATGGCCGTGACCACGACGTTGCTGCTCAAGGTCACATCGGTGGCGATCAACTGGTAGCGCGCGGCGTCGACCTGTGCGCCGGCCGCCTCAAGCGTACGGCGGGTGCCGCCGAAGACGTCGGGGGAGTAGCTGAGATCGAGTTGGGCCGTGTAGAGATTGTAGTAAGGATTCACCTGCGGGAGGCTGGTGGGATTGGCGAGCGTGCCGAGCGGGTTCCTGGCGCGCTCGGCGCTGAAGCCGCCCTGGATCGTAGGCAGGAAGCTCGCGCGCTGCGCGGCGTACAGTTCATGCGCCTGGCGCAGCGCCGCCTGGGCCGCGTCCACGCCCGGGTTGGCCTTGAGCGCCTGCTGCACGAGGCTCGTGAGCGGCTGCGAGTTGAAGAGCGTCCACCATTCCCCCGGGATGTCCGTGTCCGGGGTGAAGTGCTGGGCGGCGCCAGCAGTACCTTGCGTCGCGACCGTGGTGTCTGCCGGGGTGGCTTTGCCATAGTCACTCGCGGCAGGCGCGGCTGGGCGCTTGAAGTTCGGCCCCACGGCGCAGGCGCTCAGTGTGGCGAGCAGGGCGGTGCTCAGGATGCGCGCTGACAGTCTCAGGCCCATCGCGCTTCTCCGTGGCGTCGCTCGGCCCAGTGCTCCACCACATGGTACATCGCAGGCAGCACGAAGAGCGTGAGCACGGTGGAGATCGCCAGTCCCCCGACAACGACGGTGGCGATGCCGCGCTGTACGTCGCTGCCGACGCCGGTGTGCAGTGCCGCGGGCAGCATCCCCAGCGTCGCCACCGTCGCCGTCATGAGCACCGGGCGCAACCGCTCAGTCGCACCCTTCATGATGGCATCGTGCAGCTCCAGTCCCCCCTGGCGCATGCGGTTGAGGTTCGCGACCATGATGATGCCGTTTTGCACTGCGACGCCAAAGAGCGCGATGAATCCCACGCCCGAGGCGACGTTGAGCGTCTGACCGGTCAGGTGCAGCGAGGCGAGCCCCCCCAGGGTCGCCAGCGGCACCACACCGAGGATCAGCAGCGCCTGGCGGAACGAGCGCGTGCCGATGGTGAGGAAGATCAGCATCAGGCCCATGACGAGACCTAGGATCAGCAGCAAGCGCGATTCCGCCCGCCGTTGGTTCTCGAACTGGCCACCCCATTCCAGGCGCACCTTGGACGGATCGAAGTGCACCCGGGCGGCGATTTTTCGCTGGGCCTCCTGCAGGTAGCGGGTCAGGTCCTGGCCGCGGTTGTCGATGCGGATCGTCAGATTGCGCTGGCCGTTTTCGCGGGTAACGGTGCTCTCACCGGATTGCACCCGTATGTCGGCCAGTTGGGACAGCGGCACCTGCATGCCGCTCGCGGTGTGCACGGTGAGGTTGCCGAGCGTCTCTGGCCGATCGCGGCTCGTGGCGATAAAGCGCACGGTCAGGTTGTAGACGCGCTCGCCAACGTAAACGGTGGAGACCGGCGCCTGTCCGACCCCGGTCTGGATGACGTTCTGCACATCGGCAATGTTCACCCCGTAGCGGGCCGCTTTCTCGCGATCGACCTTGATGTTGATCTGCGGGATCGGCGGCTCCTGGAACACCGACGCGCTGGAGGTGTTGGGCATGGAGTCCAGCACCGCGACGATCTCCTCACTCACCTTGCGCAGCATGGAGAGGTCATCGCCGTAGACCTTGATGACGAGCGGACTGTGAGCCCCGCCGATCATGTCGTTCACGCCATCGATGATCGGCTGGCTGATGCCGATGGAGTAGCCGGGCAGGGCGTGGGCAAGCGTGGCGGCGAATTTGTCGACGAACTGTTTTTTTGTCTCCCCGCCAGGCCAGGTGTCGTAGGCCTTCAGACCCACGGGCGCCTCGATGTGCGACATGGTCCAGGGGTCGGTGCCGTCATCGTTGCGGCCGGTCTGGGTCACGACGTACGAAACTTCCGGGAACTTCAGGATCTCGCGGCGCAGATCACTCGCCATGTCGCTCGCCTTGTCGAGGGCAAGTCCGGTCGGCATCTGCACCTGTAGCCACAGCGAGCCTTCGTCAAGATCGGGGAGGAAATCCCGGCCGACCGTGGCGCCGAGTCCCACCACTGCAAGCAGCGCAAAGAGCGCGATGCCGTAGACGATGCGCGGCTGGGCGATGCCAGCGCGCAATACCCGCTCATACCAGTGGGTGAGGCGCTCCAGCCAGCGGTTGTGATAGACACGGCCGGGCTTGCGGTAGGCGAAGTAGGCAAGTCCCGGCACCAGCGCAAGCGCGGTCAGGAGCGCGCCGAAGAGCGCGTAGGCCATGGTGTAGGCCATCGGCGTAAAGAGCTTGGCTTCGGCGCGCTCGAAGGAAAACAGCGGCAGGTAGGCGGTGATGATGATGAGGCTCGCAAAGAATATCGGCCGCGTCACCTGTACCGCCGCGGCCTTGACCTCGCTTTCGCTCAGCTCCTCATCGGGCATGGCTTCGCGCCGGCGCAGGATCGCCTCGGTCACGACGATCGCGCCATCGACCAGGATGCCGAAATCGATGGCGCCGAGGGACAGGAGGTTCGCCGACACGTGGGTGAGATTGAGGAGCGAAAAAACCGCCACCAGCGCGAGCGGGATGGCAACCCCTGCCACCAGGGCGCTGCGCGCGCTGCCGAGAAACAGAATGAGGATCAGGAATACGAGACTGATGCCTTCGAGGATGGTGCGGCCGACCTTATGCACGGTAGCGCGCACCAGATCGTCGCGGTCGATGTAGGGCACGATCCGCACATCCTGCGCGGCGAGCGTGCGGTTGAGCGCCGCCACCTTGGCGTGAATGCCCTTCAAGGTCTCAGACGGGTTCTGATACTTGAGCATCAGCACGATGCCTTCGATCGTGTCCGGATTCTTGTCCTTGCCCAGAATCCCCTCGCGCTCCTGGTGGCTCAAGGTCGTGCGGCCCAGATCCCGCACCAGTACCGGTGCGCCGCTCACCTGCGTGACGACCGTCGAGCCGATGTCGGCGAGACTTCTGATCAGCCCGACGCCGCGGATGACGTAGCTCTGGTCACCGCGCGAGACCCGGCCGCCGGCCGCGTTGGCGTTGTTGCTGTTGATGGCGTTGATGACGTCGGTGATGCCGAGGTTGTAGTGCTGCAGCTGCTGCGGATCCAGTTCCAGCTGGTATTCGGTGGTGAAGCCGCCGAAATTCGTGTCATCGACCACGCCGGGCACGGACTTGATCGCCGGAATCACTGTCCAGCGCTGGATTTCCGACAGTTCCTGCAGATTGCGGGTATCGGATTCGAGCGTGTAGCGGTAGATCTCACCGCCGGGACCTGACACCGGATCGAGGGACGGCGCGGCGCCGTTCGGCAGGGTGACCTGGCTGATGCGCTCCAGCAGCCGCTGCCGCACCCAGTAGTCTTCATAGCCGCCGCGGAACAGCACCGTGATCAGCGACAGGCCGAAGGTGCTCTCGGAGCGCATGAGCAGCAGCCCCGGCGTGCCGTTGATCTGGCGCTCGAGCGGCACGGTGATGAGCTGCTCGACTTCCTCGGCGGCCAGTCCCGGCAGCTGGGTCGTCACCTGCGCGGCGACGTCGCCCAGTTCCGGATAGGCCTCGACGCTTAAGGTCTCCCAGGCGTAAATGCCGAACAGGCTGACGAGCACGGCGATCGCAATGACCGCCAGGCGCCGACGCAGGCAGAAGTCGACGAACTGGTCAATCATTCAGGAGGATTCCGCCCCTGACGACGATCTGCTCGCCGGGCTTCACCCCCGAGGCAATGGTGACCCGGGAGCTTTCCTCGAGCAGCGCTTCGACGCTGCGGCGCTCGAACGTCCAGGGCGCGACCGCGACGAACACGCTGGTGCGGTCGTTGTTCATGAGCAGCGCCGAACTCGGCAGCACCACGCGTTGCAGTGCCGGCCCGTGCAGGGTCACGGTCGCGTACATGCTGGGCTTCAGCAGCCCGTTGGGATTGTCAAACGCAATGCGGGTCTTGTCGCGCCGCGAGTCCGATTCGATTACGTCAGACACGAACAGCACCTTGCCGCGCAGCGTCTTGCCGGGGTAGGCCGCCACGGAAACTTCGGCATCCTGGCCGCGCGCCACGCTGGCAACGTCCTGCTCGGCTACCAGGGCCGTGACCCACACCACCGACAGGTCCGCGATGGTCATGAGCGGCTGGGTGTCATCGTTGATGGTGGCGCCGCGGGCGACCGAGAACGCGGTGACGCTGCCCGCCACGGGTGCGCGCACGCTGAGGAGCCGGGCGTCACCGCGTGCCTCTGGCGGGCCGCCCATGGCCCGCAGGCGAGCACGCGAGCGGGTGTATTCGGCGAGCGCCTGAGCGTTGTCGCTGCGAGCCTGCTCGAGATCCTTCTGCGCGGCGGCGCCGATCTTGAACTGTGCCTCCTGGTACCCGAGGTTCCTGGCCGCGAGTGCGGCGGCGCTCGCCGCCTTGTCGTTGTCGGCGTACGCCTGGGCGAGGTCCGGGGAGTCGATGGTCACCAGCGCCTGGCCGCGCTGCACGTGATCGCCCAGGGCGACCTTGATTTCATGGACACGGCCCGCCCCGGGCGGCAGCACCGTGACGGTACGCGCCGGATCCGATTCCACGGTGCCCGGCGCCGTGATGGTGGCGCTCTGGGACTCCGCGGGAGCCGCCAGCACCGTCAGGCGCTGGCGCAGCGGCGAGCCTTCCGGCACAAAGATCCGCTCGCCCTGGTGAACCAGGGCCGTGGCCTCAGCAGCCTGGTTGCCGCGTCCACCGAGCAGGCCAAACCCATGGGTCAGGAGCAGCACAATCAGCAACAGTCCCAGGCCGATGCCGCCCCACAGAAAGGCGCGTCCACCTGCGGTCGGCGAATGATCGTGGATGTCCATGCTGGCCGCTCAACTTAAAACTGCAAGGTTACCTGGGGCCATGTGACAGTACGTCGTGCGGGCACACTTGCCCGGCCGCGGGTGATTCACCCCCTGACGGCGGCGCTGTTAGGGCGCCGCCCACCGCGGTACGATCGGCCGGACTATACCATACCCCCTACCCTATATAGGAGTGGTTTACACAGACGGGTACTGCGTCAGATTTTCAGGGCGGCCGCTTCTTTACCAGGCAGTCGCTGAAGCGGAAGGTAAATTCCACGCTGCCATCCGCGAAACGTACCGCTGAGGGAAGCTGCAAGCCCTCTACCGTGCGGTTGTCTATTTTGGCTGTCAGGCGTGTGGAAGAGGGGAGTTCGGTGCGACCCTCATATCCGCTCAATAGAAATTTGCCCCGAACCTTGAACCAGGAAGGATGGATGGACACGATAAGCGCAGGCGCGGCATAGAACACTTCCTCGACTGCAAAGTCCGCACCGATGGTGGCGTGAAGCTCAGCCGGCCCGTCGTTGTAGCTGACGACGTACTTTCCCTGGAGTGATTCCACCTTGTAGTCATCCGCGAGCTTGGGTAACGGCGTGTCAACCGCCAACGACGACCAGGTGGCGAGAAACCCGCGTACGGTGTTCTCGATGTCGGCGACGCTGGAACGCGCACTCGCCGCAAGCTCAGGGTCGGCGATGGCGGCGAGCTCGGGGTGATGGGTGACCGTGGCTGAGCCGTCGGAGGCCACGACGACACTCAGCTGCACTGCTCGCAGCGTGGGCAGAAGCTGCGTGCGGCCGACCGAGTCGACCTTCATTTGCCGGTAAAACGCGTCCCAATCGGGCTGAACTTCGCAGCTCAGCCCGTCCATGCCGGCGCCCCGCAAGCTGTAGTGCGCCGCGCGCGCCCGTTGCAGGACGCGCTGGCCCTGGGCGCGCGTGAGCGGCGCGGCGGCGGCATCAGCTGCTGGTGCAGCGGCCGGTTGGGCGAAGCCAGGCGCGGCACCGAGTGCCAGGCCAATCAGATAAGCCGCCCCGTGTCTGGTGAGCACGTTCCAACCTCCGGCTGAACAGGATACCCTCCATACCCAGACGCTGCGTCAAGGGAAGTGTCAGTGCCTGACGTTTTCCGGGGACCAGCGTCTCTGCAACAGACATAAATGACAAGGCATGAGCGGCGCGCGCGAACTGCCACACATATCGGGAGTGAGTCCATGAACGTAGGCAACAGCAACAATCTGCGTGGCACGGTCATCAAGGTGCCTGACGCCACGCCGGGGATCCTGTCGGTTGGCGGTAAGCAGTATCCCTTTACGCTTGAAAGAGTGTGGAAGTCAGCCATCGCCCCGAGCCCCAACCAGACCGTAACCATAGAGCTGGACAGCGCCGGGGTCCTGACCTCGGTCACTGTGCTTGATCAGCAGCAGCTCGCTATGGAACGACTCAGCGAACTCGGTGGTGTGGCTCAGGAGCGCGGCAAGGCAATTGTCGAGCAAATTCGGGGCGGCTTGGGAGGCCTGGGAGGCACGGGCGGCCTGGGTGGACTAAGTGGACTAGGTGGACTCGGCGGGCTCGTGACACGTATCGGGGCAGTGAACCTGGGTGCCCTGGCCGTTATCTGGTTCGCGTCGTATTTCCTCACTGCCGGCGGGGTTTCGGGCGGTGGAGTGGATATGGGATCGTTTTCGTTCCGGACGCTGCTCGGTACTGACCTGGGGGATCCGGGTTCATTGGGTAACCCCGGACATGCTCGCGGCCTGTTGCGATTCCTGGCCTTCGCCGCCATCGCAGTCCCCTTTGCGGTTCCCTTCATCCGCACGGCCTGGTCGCGCTACCTGAATGCGGCGCCGCTGGCGGCCGTTCTGATTGGATGGCTGGTGATTCACGAGAACAGCGCGAAAAGCTTCGGTGGCATACCCGGCATGGACAACCCGTTCTCAATGAAATGGGGATTCTACGTGCTGTTGATTGCCTGTCTGGTGCTCGCCTCAAGTGCCCTGAAGAAGCCGCCAGGGCAGCACCCATGAATCGCCCCTGGACGTACGCCAGCTAAGCGCGCCTTGCAGCGTCACAGCACCTTGCTGAGATTCACGCCTGCCAGCACCAGGATGGTGAGCCAGGTCAGGGTCTGACCGATGGCGCGTCCGGCGCTTTGCCGGTCGCTCCGCCACAGGCCGGCGGCATGCAGCACCCGCCCCAGGATCAGGGCGCAGCCGCACACGTGCAGGATGCTGTGGGCGCCGCCATTGAGTTCGTAGACCAGCATCAGGAGCAGCGCGATCGGGATGTATTCGGCGGCATTGCCGTGGATACGCATCATGCGCAGCATGAGCGGATTGCTGCCGTCACCCAGGCCGACGCGCAGTTTGCGGCGGTGGAGCGTGACGTTGATCGCTAGCGCCGTGAGGATGAGGGTCAGGATCGCGGCGTACAGGCTGGTTACGGGCAGGAGCATTGGCTTGATTGGCTCGTTCAGCCGTGAGGGCGCGGCTTTTTTTCAGACGTGGTAGTCGGCCGCCAGCGTTTCATCCTTCGCCTGCCGGCCGCTGATGGCGTTAAACACCACGGTCAGCACCACCGCTATCACGAGGTTCAGAAGCAGCGTGTAGAACGCCGTATAACCAGGAAACGTGTGACCGGCGAATGCAACCGGATACGTGGGTTTCAGGTCCGCAAGCACCGCGAGGCGCGTGCCCGTGATGATGCCGGCCGCCCAGCCGATCAGCAGCGCCCAGGAGTTGAACCAGCGCGTGAAGACCCCGATCATCACTGACGGGAGCGTCTGGATGATCCAGATGCCACCGAGCAGCTGCAGCTGGATGGCGTACTGCGTCGGCACGAACAGGATGAACACCAGCGCACCGAGCTTGACGATCAGCGACACCCACTTGGCGATCTGCGCTTCCTCTTTATCCGTGGGATTGTGGTTGATGAACTCACGGTGGATGTTGCGCGTGTAGAGGTTCGCCGCCGCGATCGACATGATCGCCGCCGGCACCAGGGCGCCGATGCCGATGGCCGCGAAGGCTACGCCGACGAACCAGGAGGGGAAGCTGTGCAGCAGCAGTGCGGGTACCGCGAAGTTGTTGCCGAACTGCTTGAACCCCGCTTCGAACTGCGGCAGCTTCGCCACACCGGCCGCGATGGCGAAGAAACCGATCAGCGCGAGCAGGCCCAATACGAAGGAGTAGCCGGGGAGGAGGGCGGCGTTGCGCCGGATTGCACGGCCGCTGCTGGCGCTCAGGATTCCGGTGAGGGAATGCGGGTAGAGCAGCAGCGCGAGCGCGGAACCGAGCGCGAGCGTGGCATAGGCGCCATAGGCGCCGGTGGTGTTCGGACCCGGCACCGCCAGCAGCAGCTTCTGTGGCGGCACGGCAGAGAAGATCTTGCCAAAGCCGCCGAGCTGCATGGGGATAAAAATGATGACCGCGAAGGCGGTGATGTAGATCAGGATGTCCTTGACGATGGCGATCGACGCCGGGGCACGCAGGCCGCTTGAATAGGTGAAGGCGGCCAGTACCAGGAAGGCAATAATGAGCGGCAGATCGGCCATGAAGCCGCTCCCGGAGACGCCGAGTGCGCCGATGACGACCTGGATGCCGACGAGCTGCAGCGCGATGTAAGGCATGGTGGCGGTGATGCCGGTTATGGTGATCGCGAGCGCCAGCCAGCGATTACCGAAACGGCCGCGCACGAAATCACTGCCCGTGACGTAGCCGCGCTTGGCGCACACGCTCCACAGTCGCGGAAACACCAGGAACAGGATCGGGTAAATCACAATCGTGTAGGGCACGGCGAAGAACGCCAGGGCGCCGGCGCCGAAGGCGAGTGCGGGTACTGCGATAAAGGTGTAGGCCGTATACAGATCACCTCCCACCAGGAACCAGGTGATCACCGTGCCGAAACGCCGGCCGCCCAGGCCCCATTCATGCAACAGGTCGAGATCGCCCTTGCGCCAGCGGGCCGCGGCAAATCCCAGCCAGGTGATGAAGCCGAACAGGAGAACGAAAACGCTGAGCGCGACCCAGTTGACCTGCTCCATGTCAGTGTCTCTGGGTGGCGAGGTAGATGACCGCCGTGATGACCGCGCTGATGATCACCCACAGCATCTGGTACCAATAAAAGAACGGCACGCCCATCCAGTACGGCTCGGCGTGGTTGTAGAAGGGCGGCCACAGAACCGCGACGAACTGCACGAGAAACAGCAGGTACCACCAGCGCCAGCCGCCGCGCTTGCCCTGTACTTCACTCATGGCGCGTACCCCCTGTGTTCCCCTGCTGCGCGTTCGGCGGCTCAGGCCGCGCGTGTCGCGGTCTCACCACCCTTGCTTCTCAAGGCCGTGAGACCGCTGTGCTTAGCTCTTAGAACTTGAAGCGCACACCGACGGTGGTGCTGGTGGTGGAGGAGTTGAGGAAGCCGCTGGCGAGGCCGTCCTTGACCTGCGTCCACAAAGCCCCCGCATAGCCGTCGA
>Ga0210409_10005866_pt1 | contig 12844 bp, 8 predicted proteins | sample IncBWH17MmetaG_FD_161649 | JGI IMG/M metagenome (GOLD analysis project Ga0210409, IMG submission 161649) | Forest soil microbial communities from Barre Woods Harvard Forest LTER site, Petersham, Massachusetts, United States - Inc-BW-H-17-M | ecosystem: Environmental > Terrestrial > Soil >...
GGCCAGCATGGCAGGAAGGGGTGGCTCTCCGTTGAAGTGGCGTGGTCGGGTCTCGCGGGTGCGGGGTCGAGGGTAAGCGAGGGGGAAAGATCGTTCCCTTCCTGATAAAGCGAGAAGGACACGCGCTCATCCATTTCCTTGTAGTCTTCCTTGTATTGCCGGATGTCCGCGGCGTCGATATGATCGGTGAAGGTGGTCAGCGTGTACTGAAGGGTCATTTCCTTTCCACTCAGCTCCGGTGTAAAGTCGAATTGGTAGGCGCTATTCCGGATATGGAGCGGACCGGAGTTGAAGGGCCATTCTTCCGGAAGGTTGAGGTGGAGGGTGTAGTGGACCTGCAGCGGGTAGGCCAGGGCGAGTGGTCTTGCGGACTGGCCTGCAGGAAGATCGGGAAGGTTGTCCCGGATCATTTTGACGATGAAGTCGAAGGACCGTTTACCTCTCTTATCGACAGTCCAAAGGTTCGGGATGGCAAAGGATTTTTTGATGGTCAGTTCATTCTTCAGGCTGTCGTCGGAATAAACGATGGGGCGGTCCCTTTGTATGCCTGTCAACCAATATCCATAATATTTGAGGTAGCTGTTTTCGATGTCTTTCCGGCTTTCTTCTTCGTACAGGCTTCTGACCTTGTCTGCGGCGCCGCCCGTGTATGTAGTAGTGACGTCAAACCGGGACGTGTCGTAGAACGGCGCATTCAGGTCTTCGCTGATATAATAGTTGTAATTTTTCGATGCTGTTACGCTACGCAGGCTATCCTCTCCATCACGGAGGACAAGCGTATAACCATAGTCGGGGATATAGAGGTCGGACAACTCGCCCCGCTGGCCGGACATGGTCGGATCGATATAGAGCCACCCGCCGCCTGTGCGCTGGATGGCTACAATGGTATGGTCGAAGAGACGGGGTGAGGGCGCCACGTTGGGGAGATTCCGGCCTTCCGCGGTATTGATGAGCGTTGCGTATGCAGGAATCCCTTCGTGTTGGAGAATGACGGCAAGCAGCAGGGCTTTATCCTTGCAGTCACCGAAGCGGCCGCTAAAGATTTCTGCGGGTGGGTGTGGCCGGTGGGTGTTCTCGCCGATCTCCAGGCCGAGGTACCGGATATCATTTTGTACGAATCGGGTGGCGAGGTTAGCAAAGATGTCCTTGTTGCCGGCGGCGGTCTTTTGCCATTCCGAAATCTTCTTCAAGAGTGCAGGAGGCAGGGTAAACTGGTAGTGATTAAAGGTATTGAGGCCCCAGTCGACCACTTCATGCCAATCCTTATATTCCGTGATACAGACGAATGGCAGCGTACTGTACCAGGAAGGGACGTCAGTGCCTTCGTCACCCGCTACCAGCGGAGGGTTGATCCAGCGGTAGATCAGGGTATTCCGGTCGCGCTGTTTCTCCGGCGCGGGGGCTTCGTTGCGGGTTATAATATATAGTGGCCGGTCGGCGCTGCTGATAAGGGTCCGAAAATAATTACAGACTGCGGTCGAGCGGGTGAAATAGCGCTGTGTCGCAAACTTCTTTCCAAAAACGGGATTGAAGCCGACGATCGAGTAAGCTACTTCGATCCTGTCGCCCTTGCGGACGTCGGCGAGGGTGAGAAAGGCGCGTTGGAGACCATTGTATTGAAAGTCGCCGGCGTTGGTTTCTTCCTGGACGACCTTGATCCTCGAAGGTTGGAGCTGGTCGAGTGTTGCGCCGTCGCGCAGGATACAGATGCGGTGGAAGACGACCTGTTGGAATTGGGGGGAGAAGGTAACGGAGACTTCGGATTCGCCCTGGACGCCCGACGCATTCATAATATGTTTAATAAAGTGGGTGTATTCGGTGCTCCGCAGCAAGTTGGTCTGTTGGTCCTGCAGTTCGTAATAGTATCCGTCACTGATCTCTTCAGGCGAGGGTTGGCGATCGAGGCTCCAATGGTTGGTTATCAGCCAGTCCGGGAAAGCACCGATGTGGACGTTGGGATGGGGAAAGGCGGTTAGGGTAGTGAACAGCAATAGGATAATGGGGAATGCGATTCGCATGCAGGGAGGTTATTGGGATTCAAAACAAAGTTAAAAAAAAAGGGCCAGGATAGAAATCCAGCCCCGTTTTTAAATCCAATATCCTATGAAAAACCGAAGTGTATAAGGCAAGGTACGTGCCGGAAGGTCCCGGCAGTGAATGGGAAATCGAAATGATTTTGCAAGTTATTGATTTATAAATGATTGTGGTTTTTGTTCCGGCGGTTGGTTTCGAGTGGCTGGGGGGTCGGGAACTGATTTTCGTCCCATGACCGGAAACTTTTTCCCAGGCATGGAAAGGTGTGAGAAGACCCATGGGGAATTGTGGAAAATAGTACCCGCACTTTTATCTTATAAATAATCGTAACTTAAACAAGGGCGGCAAACTGATGATTGGTAATCGACGTTAATTCTTTTCTAAAGCTAACAAATAAAAAGGCTGTTATATGGGACCAAGGATGATGGCATGCTTGGGTGTCCTTATGTTTGCGACTGGGTATCGGCTTATTGCCCAGGAGGTCACCTTCTGTGAACCTTATAATGACCGGTTCACGATTCGGGAAGAGATGTTGGGGAAGATCGGCGACTATTATTGGGTCTCCATGGTCCGACGACAGCGGCCAATGAAACATATCATCGAACCGGTCGAGGAGAGATCATTTGTCATTTATGATTTCAGGATGAAGGCGGTGAATGAGGTCAGCCATTTTTCCTGTCCAGGGGCGGAGCTAAAGGAATATCTCATCCAGAACCCGGATCATTTCGATCAGCTATATATATCGGAGAACGACAACCGGCAGGTAGATTTTTGGGTGCAGCGGTATTCTCCGGACGGCGAGCCGACGGGAAGCGGCCGCAAGGTAGGGTCGATGCCATTCTTCGAGCCGGGGAACAGCTTCCTGCTGGTGCGATCGGAGGACAGGAGCCTGACATTACTGCTGGGGTTCCAATTTGTTGCAGGCGGAGCGCCGAAGATCCATGCGATTCTTTTTAATGCGGATTGGGGGATCGTGTCCTCCCGGGTATATAATCATCCGTTTCTTACCCAGCCCATGATCCAGGATGATTATATCGGTTATCCGTTGGAAGATTTTGATCAGGGGACGGTGAAGTTGGCCAATAATGGGGAGTGGCTGATGGTGTCGCCCTCCAGGACAAATAACAACTATTTGCTGTCGCATTTTAATGGCTCGGATACGGGGTTCAGGTATGAGGAGATCTGGCTGCCGACGATTGCGGTGACGGAGGATATCGGTTTGTCGATCGACAATGTTCATGGTGTGGCGGTGGCGGGGGTGTTATCGGATTTCCATTACACTCCGCTGAAGAATGTGCGGATCGTGCATTATTCGATGGGGCTCCGGCAATTTGACTTTGATACGACGTTCCGGCTGACTACTTTGGGTGGTGGGAAGGTGCGGAACAATAATATGGTGAAGGAGAGTTTCATGGCGATGCCCGGCGGTGGCTTCCTGTTGTTGAAGGAGTATGGGCGGTTATTCGAAGAGCCGATAGATGATATGACCTTTGATGAGGGGTGGGATCCGATGATCGTGTTTGCGGAGAACAATATCCCTTATCCGGATTCCGGGCCGTCTTCCAATCGGGTGAAGGTCCCGCCGCCACATTATGGGTATGCGCGGTATCCGGCCCCGATCAATATCCCGTATCATGACCGGGGTGATCTGAGTATGTATTATTTTCCCTCCATGAGGGGAGATAGTACCTGGAGCGGGATGATCAGCGAGGAGCAGATCACGGAGCTGAATTCGCCCAATCTTTCGTATACGATCATACCACTTCAGGATAAGCTGTTCTGCCTGTATAATAGTTTTGTCAAGAACGATCAGCTGTATGCCGCGTCGACGGTGCTCAACCGCAAGGGGCAGCTGGTAACGGAGCAGGGGGTGTTATTTTGGGGCTTGAAGGCGCCGTTGGATTTTCAGCGATGCCGGCAGGTGGCCAGGGACCAGGTTGTCATCCCGTATCAGCGGTATAACAGGCCGGGGTTTGCGGTGGTGGAGCTCAATGGGCCGGGGAACTGATTGTTAGCAGTTCCTTGAGGTAGTCGCCCCAGACTGTGGGGTTGGAGTGGGTACCGTGGCCGGAGGTCTTTTCGGACCAGGGCAATAGGATATATTTTCCTTTCGCTACTTTTTTTATTTCTGTTTCCATGATGCCCAGTTCGGGCGGGTTGACTTCGTCGTCGGCAGAATTGATCGCGAAGAGGGGAGCCTTAATTTTACCGAGATTGGGTGAGGGGTCGTAGTTCCGGGAGGCGTCGAAGGCATAGATGAAGTCGTTTGGGTCCGAGTTTTTCAGGAAGGCGGTGACGCCGTTATCCAGCAGTTTCTCTGCTGCTTCGCGGGTAGGGGCGCGTTCTTGCAGGTGCCAGGGGCTGCTGGTCATGAAGAAGAGAGAGGCATAGGCGCCGCGCATGCCTGTTTCAGGGATGCCGGTGTACTCGCCGTTCCTCCACGCGGGGTCGGATTCGATGGCTTCGATGGCCATTTTGCGCATGATGCGGTTGCGGCCGGCGATGGCTACGGGCAGGCTCGCCAGAGGCATCAGCGCGTCCATAAAGTCAGGGTAGGTGTAGCCCCAGACCCAGGTGTGCATAGCGCCCATCGAGGTGCCCATGCAAAGGCGCAGGTGGTTCACGCCCAGGTGGTCGGTGAGAAGGCGGTAGTCGGCCAGGACCATATCATCATAGGTATATTTGGGGAATCGCATATGCAGGCCGTCGCTGGGTTTGCCCGAGTGGCCGTGGCCGATGCCGTCGGGCAGGATGATAAAATATTTGGAGGCGTCGAGGAGTTGACCGGGGCCGAAGAGGTTGCCGGCGAAGAGTTTGGACAGGAAATTGGCGCCGCTCCCGGTTGTACCGTGCATGATGAGGACGGCGTTGGTGACTTTACCGCTGTTATCTTTGACGGGTTGGCCGAGGGTGATATAGTGGATGTTGAGTTCGGGCAGGGTAGTCTCACCGCTTTGGAAGGGGAAATTTTTGATTTTATAGTCGCCCTCTGTTTGATTAGGGTAGGTTGTTGCGGGGTTTTGTTGTGCCGTTGCGCAGGTGGCGCAAGTGATGAGGAGGACGAGGAGGTATTTCATGACGCCGGTTTTGTTTTCAGTGAATGTATCCAAAGTCTGATTCTTTGGGAAACACTACGCAAAAAGTGAGTGATCGAAGTGGGGAAGGAGGCGTAACTTAAACAACAAATTGATGCTTATGAGATTGCTACTTGTTTTATTCATCCTGGGGATGTTCGTGGGTTGTGACCAGCCGGCGGGTACGGGCCCCACGCTGGCCGATTATTTTGTCAGGCAGGATTCCGGTGTGCAGACCGGGAATATCAGGTTGGTCGAGATCACTACTCCAAAGGGGAAGTTCCATGTTTGGACCAAGCGGTTTGGGGATAATCCGAAGATCAAGGTTTTGTTGCTGCATGGTGGACCGGGCGGTACGCATGAGTTCTTCGAGTGTTTTGAGAATTTTTTGCCTGCGGCAGGGATTGAGTTCATTTACTATGACCAACTGGAGTCTTTTTATAGCGATCAGCCGAACGACAGCAGTCTTTGGACACCGGAGCATTTTGTAGAGGAGGTCGAGCAGGTGCGGCAGGCGTTGGGGTTGAATAAGGATAATTTTTATTTGCTGGGGCATTCCTGGGGTGGGATCCTGGCGATGGAATATGCGTTCAAGTATCAGGACAATCTTAAGGGGCTCATCATTTCGAATATGATGGCGAGTATGCCCGAGTATGAAAAATACAATGGAGTGTTGCGGTCGAAGATGCGCAAGACGCTGGTGGACTCGCTGCAGGCTTATGAGGCTAAGGGGCAGTATGACGATCCTGTTTACGGGTCACTGATGATCAGTGAGTATTATAATCAGCATCTATGTCGGGTGGTACCGTGGCCTGATCCGGTGGTGCGGGGGTTCAGACATCTCAGCAAGGGGATTTATGTGAGCATGCAGGGGCCGAGTGAGTTCAAGACCGGCGGAAGGTTGATCAAATGGGACCGGTCGAAGGATTTGGGGCAGATCAAGGTGCCCACGCTGACGATCGGGGGTGAGTTCGATACGATGGATCCGAAATATATGGAATGGATGAGCAAGCAGGTGCAGCATGGGACGTACGTGTATTGCCCGGCGGGGAGTCATTGTGATATGTGGGATGATCAGGAGCATTATTTTCCAGGACTAATAAAATTTTTGCAAGATGTGGATAGCGGTAAATAAAAAAATAATTGCGGCGGCTTTGCTTACGGCCGCGAGCTTTTCGAGTTTGGTGGCGCAGCGCACGGAAAAGCCGCCTTTGCATGGCAATCATTGGATGGCGGTCACCGGCAGGCCCCTGGCTGCGGAAGCCGGCGCGCAGATCTTTCAGAAAGGGGGCAATGCCATCGATGCTGCCTGTGCGATGCTGGGGGCGGTTTGTACGATGCATATTGTCTTAACCTGGGGTGGGGAGACGCAGGCGCTTATCTACAATCCGCATACGGGGAAAGTAATTGCGATCAATGCGCTTGGCTGGGCGCCATCGGGGGCAACGCCGGCCTTTTTCAAAAGCAAAGGCTATGATTTTCCGCCGGAATATGGGCCGTTGGCGGCGGTGACCCCTGGCACGCCGGGTGGCCTTTGTTATATGCTGGCCGAATACGGGACCATGAGTCTCAAGGAGGTGCTGGCTCCGGCGATGGAGATGGCGAAGGGTTTTGCTATCGACGCGCAGGTCGCCAATATGTTTGAAACCAACAAGCGGCGGATAAAGGAATGGCCATATAGCAAGGCGCTTTTCTTAACGCATCCCGGTGAGAAACGGGAGGCGCCGGAGCCAGGGGAGATATTTGCTCAAAAGGACCTGCTGGAGACGCTGACCAAGATGGTGGAGGCGGAGCAAGATGCGCTGAAGCATAAGAAGACCCGGAAGGAGGCGATCTATGCGGCGATGGATAGGTTCTACAAGGGCGATATTGCGCAGGAGTTCGTTCGGGGCTGCCAGGAGCAGGGCGGGTTGATCACCATGGAGGATATGGCCGCCTGGAAGCCTGTCGAAGAAGAGCCGCTGCATGTGAATTATCGCGGTGTGGAGGTTTATAAGCTCCAGCAATGGACACAGGGCCCGGCGATGCTGCAGGCGCTCAACATCCTCGAGAATTTCGATCTTAAGGCCATGGGATATAACAGCGCCCACTATATTAATACAGTATATCAGGCGATGAGTTTGTCGTTTGCGGACCGGGATTTCTATTACGGAGATCCGTATGTGAATACAGGGCAACCGATGAAAGGGTTGTTGAGCAAAGATTATGCGAAGGCAAGGGCTGCGTTGATCCAGCCGGACCATAATGATCCGACGATCGGGCCGGGTGATCCGTATCCGTATGAGGGGCGGACGAATCCTTTCGCGGATTTGCTGCGTCGGCGGGCGGCGATGGCAGCGGGTGGTGGGGCGCCGGTGGCGATGAATGAGGATGTTTATCATGACCGGTTGTGGCGGGGGACGACGAGTATCGAGGCAGCGGATAAGGATGGATGGGTGGTCTCGGTAACGCCGAGCGGCGGGTGGCCGCCGTCGGTGATCGCGGGGCATACGGGTGTAGGGATGAGTCAGCGGATGCAGAGCTTTGTGTTGGATTCGGTGATTGACCCTTTCAATGTGGTGGCCCCGCATAAGCGGCCGCGGGTGACGCTAACGCCGACGTTGGCGTTGAAGGATAACAAACCGTACCTGTGTTTCAGCGTACAGGGCGGGGATACGCAAGACCAGAACCTGCTGCAATTTTTCCTCAATATGGTCGATTTCGGGATGACGGTGCAGGAGGCGACGGAGGCGCCGAATATCAATACCGATCAGCTGTGGTTGTCGCTGGGTGGGGAGAAGCTGCAAGACCGGCGGCCGAGACCGGGGCATATTTTGCTTAATGATGTCACGCCACCTTATGTGCGGCGAGATTTGTTACGGATGGGGTATATTCCCACTTATTTGGAAAGGACCAGCGGGCCGCTGAATGCGATTTTTCTGGATGACAAGCATGGGACCTTCTGGGGTGGGAGTAGTAACTATGGGTTGGATTATGGGATTGGGTGGTAGTTATAAATTTGGTTTAAAGGGCCCTTTGAAAGTTTTGCGGAATTCGATGTAGTCGGGGATAGAGACGTTTTGGACGTAACCGTTTGAAGGGTGGTTTTTGATATATTCCTGGTGATAGTCTTCGGCGGTGTAGAAGGTGGTGAATGGTTTGACCTCAGTGACAATTTTACCGGAGAATTTATGGGTGGCGGTCAGCATGGCGATCTCGTCGTCGATGATCTTCTTTTCTTCGGCGTTACGATAGAAGATGATGTTTCGATATTGGGTGCCGACGTCATTTCCCTGGCGGTTGAGCTGGGTTGGGTCGACGCTGGCGAAGAAGGCTTCGACGAGGGTTTTGAAAGAGATCTTGGTGGGGTCGTAGAGAACTTTCACGGTCTCTGCATGACCGGTGCCGCCGGTGCAGACATCTTCGTAGCTCGGGGACGGGGTAGAGCCGCCGGAGAACCCGGATATGGCGTCGCGGACGCCGAGGAGGCTTTGGAAAACAATCTCGGCATGCCAGAAGCAGCCTTCGGCGAAGTAGGCGGTTTGTTCATTTGGGGAGGGACGGCCGGGGTCTTTGGTGGGGATGGGCGTTTGGGTTTGGCCGCAGGCAACCATGAAAAAAATGGCGGAGAAGGTGAAGAGAAAATGTTTCATATTGAAAGAATGTGAAGATGAATGATTATTTATTGATTTCCTGTTTTTGGGTCGGTGGGAGGCGCGCCGCCTTCGGGGACGAAGATGAGGGCGGCTGAGTTCATGCAATAGCGTTTGCCGGTGGGGGCGGGGCCATCATCGAACACGTGGCCGAGGTGTGAGCCGGTCTTGCTGTCTACGACTTCCCAGCGGTTCATGCCGTCGCTATGATCGAGGACGAGGCGGCCGGCGTCGGGGTTGATGGGCGCGTAGAAACTGGGCCAGCCGGTGTGGCTGTCAAATTTTGTTTCAGAGCTGAAGACGGGTTGCAGCGATGCTGCGGAATAGTAGGTGCCTTTCTGAAAGAAATGGTCGTATTTGCCGGTGCCAGCTCTTTCGGTGCCTGCCTCCCGCAGGATATAGTACTGGGCGGGTGTCAGGCGTGCCTTCCATTGCGCGTCGGTGAGGGACATCGGGTATTTGGCATTCGACGAAGCCTGGGGCGGGTCGGGGTATTTGTTAGATTGAGCTGCTGCGGGCAGGGTGCAAAGCAGCAGGAAAGAGGCTGATAACAGGACCGTATATTTCATAGCAGAGATATTTTACTGTAAATAAACGAAGGAAAGGGTTCGGAGGTTTGGTGCGAACTGTTAAGAAGATGAATCCGGATATATAAGAAAAAGACGAATGCATTTATAGTTACTTGATTATTATTTTGTTGCGGTCCGAATCCGGGCCACTGCATCAGGAAACTGTTATACAATTGTGATAAAGTTAGGCGCCTAATGAGTGCTATTGTTACTTTATAGGATGAAAATCGGTTTTTATTTTCTTTTGTTATGCGGGGTGGGTCAGCTGACAGCGCAGGAGCGTGGAGCGAGGGTACCGTATATCCGTTATGGATCGGAGGCAGGCCGGGTGGGTGGCGCGAGGTTGGTGCCAGATCCCGAGGCGACCGGGCGGAGTTACAGGTGTCTGGACGCCCAGGGTGCGTATATTGAGTGGACGGTCCGGGCGGCGGCGCAGGGCTTCGATCTGCGTTTCACCTTGCCGGACAATGCGGCAGGGACGGGGGTGCAGGGAGTTTTGGGGTTGTATGTCAACGGGAGGAAAATGGAAGATGTGGCAGTTTCGTCTTACTGGGCTTATCAGTATTTCCAGACGGGCGTATCGGATCCGTTTCCCACACGGCAGGAAAAAACGTTTATGCGTTTTGACGAGGTTCATTTTCGGCTTCGGGCGCCGGTGCGGGCCGGAGACACGATCCGGCTGCAAAAGGATGAGAAGGATACGATCGGGTATGGCGTTGACTTTATTGAGCTCGAGCCGTTGCCGGCCGTCATCGGGCCGCCTGCGGGGGCCCTGAGCGTTACCAGTTATGGGGCGGTCCCCGATGATCAGGGGGACGATTGGGCAGCGTTCGACGCCTGTATCCGCGCGGCCATGGCCGGCGGTAAGAGTGTGTATATACCGCCGGGGCGATATCTGCTTAGTGATCGTTTGGAACTGGAGGGAGGGGGTTTAAAGATCCGGGGTGCGGGGGTATGGTATACGCAGCTATATTTTTCAACTAACCGGCAGGCTTATGGCGGCATTGTCGCGCGGGTCAGCGGGGTGGAGGTGGCGGGCTTTTCGTTGAATACGGCCAATAATAGCCGCATGCAATATGGGGAGCAAAAGGCGAGGATGCCGCGCAGCAAATACAAGCAGTATAAGGGCTTTTCGGGAACGTTTGGTATGGGATCCTATCTTCATGATCTTTGGGTGGAGCACTTTGAATGTGGCTTTTGGATAGCGGGGTATGATCCGCCGGGTGCGGTGCCGGTCACAGAGGCGTTGGTGATTGCCAACTGCCGGATCAGAAACAATTATGCGGATGGGGTCAATTTCAGTCAGGCTACTTCGCATTCGGTCGTAGAGAATTGCAGTATCCGCAACAATGGGGATGATGGGATGGCTGTCTGGCCGAATAATGCGGCGGGGGTGCGGCAGCCTTGCGTCGACGATACTTTTCGCAATAATACGGTCGAGGACAATTGGCGGGCTGCCGGCGCTGCCCTCTTTGGGGGCTGGGGGCACCGGATCGATCATAATCTTTTTCTCGGGGGGGTGGGTGGGTCGGCGATCAGGATGACCAATGATTTTTCCGGGTTTGGTTTTGACAGTACGCAAGAGGAGATCACGGTTGTCGACAATACGATTGTCGGGAGCGGCACGACCGCGGATATCTGGGACCGGCCAAAGGGCGCGGTGGAGATCGATGCTTCCAAGGGGGTTTATCAGGTACGGTTTGACGGCACGGTCATCGACAGTTCGCAGTGGCAGCCGATGCATATCGCGGGGCGGCTGGCAGGTGTTGTATTTTCGGGAACGGTGATTGATGGGCGGGCGATGGTGGTGAAGGAATAAAGGATACGTTTAAGTGGATGGCGCGGTTGGTCAGCTGCGGTTGATCAGCTGCGGCTGGACCATTTGAACCATTTGATGCCGAGGTAGGCGAATATTGCGGTGTAACCGATGGTAATGGCGAGGGCCAGGCTGGTTTCGCTCGTCCAGGAGGAGGGTGTCAATGCGCCGGAGACGATGGACTTGACGGTACCGTAGGGGGTGTATTTGACGGCTTTGTTGATGATATCGCCGAGCATCCCGAGCTCGCCGAACATCCCGATCATTATAAATGCGATATAGATCAGGCGGCTGGTGGCGTTGACGGTCTCGGGGTTTTGGATGCGTCCGACGATGGCCTGGCCAAGGGCGAGGTAGACCGCGCCGCCGACAATTGCGGTGAGGATGCCGGCGAGGTAGCCAAGTGCGGACAGGGTGATGTGATCGTATTGATAGCCGACGATCAAGACGATGACGGTCATCAGGATGATCATTACGAGTTGGACGGCGAGGCGGCTGCCCATGATGGTCCAATTGGGAGCGGGCGCTACGCGTAATCGTTGAAAGATTTCTTTTTCGCGGTCGCGGGCGATGGAATTGGAATAACCCATGAGCCCGATGGCGTTGAGGCCAAGTGTGATGGCGTTGGAGAGTACGAAGGCCCCGCCTGTTCTGACGATCAGCGCTTTCCAGGACATACAGATGACGACTGGCAGCAGGATGACCATAACGGAGGCCCGGCGGTTGCGCCATTGGGTGGTGAGGTCGGCTTTAAAGAGGGACATGAAGACTTCCCTGGAGCTGGGCAGGACGCGGGGCGCCGTTTCGGTTGCGGGTTGGTTTATGATCAGGGCGGGTGAAGTTGTTGACATGGCGAATTATTTTTTAAGATGCGTTAATTTCCTTTAGGCGCGGACGTCGGCGCCGGTCAGGCCGATGAAGACGTCTTCAAGGGTGATCTTTCCATGGCGTGAGGCAGCGATGACTTCGGGACGGTCGCGGTTGTTGTCGATGATTGCCTGAGGGGCGTCGGTGGTGATGATGCGGCCGTGGTCGATGATCGCGATCCGGTCGCAGACGGCTTCGGCTTCTTCCATCGAGTGGGTGGTCAGGAGGATACCGTGGCCTTTCTCGCGCATGGCTTCGATCCTTGCCCAAAGCTGACGACGGGATTGCGGGTCGAGGCCGGTGGTGGGTTCGTCCATCAGGACAAGCTTCGGGTTATGAATGGTAGCGATTACCAGGGAGATACGTTGCTGCTGGCCGCCGGAAAGCTGGCCGAAGCGTTTGCCGAACTGGTCCTGCAATTTAATTTCGGTGAGGATCGTCATCACTTGATCTGCGTCGAGTTTGATGCCATAGAGTCCGCCGTATAGGGTAATGATCTCGCTGACGGTCAGCTCCGGCTGGAAGCTCGTGGCTTGAAGTTGGACGCCCATGGAGGCGCGGGCGTAGAGGGGTTGACGTCGGATGTCGTAGCCGGCGACGAGAATTGTTCCGGCGGATGCCTTGATCAGGCCTTCAGCTGCGCTGAGGGTGCTGGTTTTACCCGCGCCGTTGGGGCCGAGCAGGCCGAAGATCTCGCCGGGGCGGACTTCGAAGGAGACATTCCGGACGGCCTGGAAGTTGCCGTAGAAGATGTCCAGGTTTTCGACCTGGAGGACGGGTTGGTCGGTTGCCGTATTCATGATGCTAAGGTAGGCGGTAAAGGTTGGCGGAGCAAGAGGGGGGCGGTTATAT
>Ga0210409_10005868_pt1 | contig 12843 bp, 14 predicted proteins | sample IncBWH17MmetaG_FD_161649 | JGI IMG/M metagenome (GOLD analysis project Ga0210409, IMG submission 161649) | Forest soil microbial communities from Barre Woods Harvard Forest LTER site, Petersham, Massachusetts, United States - Inc-BW-H-17-M | ecosystem: Environmental > Terrestrial > Soil >...
ATTCGGCGTCATCGAAGACATGAATTGCGTTGTGGATCGAAAGGCGCAGTCCACGCTGAATGGTTTTCCCGAGAGAGCGCCATACTTTTCGAGACGAAACGACATGGACGCTTGAGAAGTTTCCAAGCGTCGAAATTTCCTGCGATGCGTGACGAATAGCCCCGACGCCGGCCACGACGAAGTAGTTGCCGCCCGAGGATTTCACAGGAATACGTTTGATTCTCATTGGCGAGGCATTTTCAATGTAACACACGGCCCGCTTGGACCGCATTGCGGCGCCGCGCTTTCCTTGTGGCAATTTCTTCGTGCTAAAATACGGGGCCGCAAGTCCTGCACGCTCATGACGCACTCCCACAAAACCTATCACGCGGACTATGCTGTTGTAGGCAGCGGCGTCGCGGGCCTTCGCGCTGCCATCGAATTGAGCGGGGCGGGGAGCGTTCTGGTTCTCGCAAAATCCAACTTGAACGATTCCGCGACGGCCTGGGCGCGGGGCGGGATCGCGGTGGCGCTTTCCGATGAGGACGAAATTGGACTGCACGCGCAGGACACAATCAATGCCGGGGATGGGCTGTGCCGCGCGGACGCGGTCGCGCTGATGGTGGAAGAGGGGCCGAAGTACATCACGGAATTGATGGAGTGGGGCACGGAGTTTAACCGGGAAGGGACAAAGCTGGCGTTTACGCAGGAGGCCGCCCACAGCCGCTCGCGGATCCTGCATGCGAACGGGAACTCGACGGGCCGGGAGATTACGCGTGCGCTGCTGGCTCGTGCGCATACCATTCCGCATTTGCATTTGCGCCCGCATGCGTTCACCACGGAATTGATCGTGGAGCGCGGCCGGGTTGCCGGCGTTCATTTTATTGACGAGGCCGACGGCTCGCAGCACGAAGTGCGGGCGGGGGCGGTGCTGCTGGCAACGGGCGGGCTGGGGCAAGTCTATCGAGAGAATACGAATCCGGAATTGGCGACAGGCGACGGAATGGCCATCGCGTATGAGGCGGGCGCAGCGTTGTCCGACATGGAGTTCGTGCAATTCTATCCGACGGCGCTGGCCGTCAAGGGTGCGCCGCGTTTTCTTCTCTCCGAAGCGCTGCGCAACGAAGGCGGGATCCTCCGGAACATCAGCCTGGAACGATTCATGAAACGGTACAGCGAGGGGCAGGAACTGGCGCCGCGGGACATCATCACGCGCGCGATTGCGATGGAGATGCATCGCACGCAAAGTCCACACGTGTATTTGGACTTGACGAAGAAGAGCGAGGAGTTTCTGAAAAAGCGGTTTCCGCGGATTTATGAAACGTGCGCGAGTTTCGGTGTCGACCTGGCGAGCGATCTCGCGCCGGTTTGCCCGGCGGCGCATTACGCAGTCGGCGGGGTGAAAAGCGATGTGTGGGGGAGGACTTCCCTGGCGGGGCTTTATGTTGCGGGTGAGACCGCAGCGACGGGCGTACACGGGGCCAACCGGCTGGCGAGCAATTCCCTGCTGGAGGGGCTGGTGTTTGGGGCCCGCACGGGCCAAGCCATGAGCAAGGATGCTCCCGCCGGGAAGCGCCATCCGGGTGCGATGCCGGGAAGTCCGGTGCCGCTGCCGGGCAATTCGTCTGCAGCGCACAAAGAATCGACGAAAGGCTCGGCGAATTCTTCACCAAGCAGCGCGGCGCTGGCGAAGATCCGCGATCTGATGTGGCGCGAGGCTGGGGTTCTGCGGAGCGGGAAAGAACTGGCGGATGCCATCAAGCAACTGGAGACATTAGAGGTGCCAAAGTGCGAGAAGCCTGCGCGAACCGCGTACGAATTGCGTAATCTGCATACGCTGGCTTTGCTGATTGCGCGATCGGGGCTGGCGCGGGAAGAGAGCCGGGGGAGCCATTACCGCGCGGATTTCCCATACCGGAATGATGAGGATTTCGGGAAGCATTCGGTGGTACAGAAGGGGAAGCAGGTGAGGTTTGAGAATTGATGCGCCCGCTACAGAAGGCGGCCGCTACTTGGTCTGGAGCTGTTTTATAGATTCGATGAAAACGTGGCCGACGATGGCTAGCGTTTTCGGGCTGATTTTGTCGAGGGCGTCCTGGGGCGTGTGCCAATAGCCGTTGTGGACGAAGTCACCGATGACGTCTACCGCGGGAACACCGCGCCTCATGAAGGAATCATGGTCGTCTTGGGCCTCTGACGATTCATTTAGAAAAATCGACGAATATCCCAGCCTGGCGGCGGTGTTCCAAACGAGATCGATCAAAGCCGGTGTGGAACTGGATTCGCGCGGGAACTGGGCGGTGCGGCCGCCCACGATGTCCGCGAGCAAGAATGCGCGGATTTTCTTGAGGTCGCTGCTGGCAGCCAGGCGCGCGGCCATTTGGCGGCTGCCGTACCGGCCGTCGGTCTCGCTCCAATCTTTTACAGCCTCCTCACCATCGAGGAAGGCGATCCAGACCGCGTAGCGACCATGTTGAGGGCAAAGAAGGCGAGCAAGCTCCAGCATTAGAGCGGTCGAGGAGCCACCGTCGTCGGCGCCGACAAAGTTTTCCATCTTCTTGGTGTCGTAGTGTGTGCCAAGGAGGATGATTTCGGGCTTCGCGCCGGGGACTTTCACCAGAATGTTTTTCATTTGCAGACGGCCGGCGGGAGTGTCGGTGCTGAATACATCGGTTTCGACGGTGCAGCCATAGCTTTTCAATTCCGAGAGCAGATAGTCCTGGACTTGAAGTATGGCGGGCGAGCCCGAGGGGTGCGGGCCGAACCCGACTTGTTTGGCCACGTGGGCGAAGGCGCGATTGCCGTCGAAGCCGCCGGTTTTGTCTTGCGAGGGAGCGTTGTCGGTGGATTGTGGCGGAGCGGAGGCCACTGTGCTCATGAACGGGGCGGCACTGGCTTCGGCGCCTTTGGACTTGCAGCCGATTAGAACTGAAAGGCCCAGAACGACACAGAGTGTAATTGAGCAACGTTGTCTGTGCTGCGAATTCATTTAACGCGCCTCCACCGGAGCCGCCAGCCGCCGCTCGCGGCGGCGCACGACGACCCAGGACACTGCGACGCCGACGAAGTACAAGGCTACCAGCACAGCCATGAAGACCAGCATGGTCGTGGCGTCGGGCGTGGGCGTGAGGATGGCGGCGAGCAGAGCGATCACCAGAATGGCGTAGCGAAAATTCTTCATCAAGAATTTGGGCGTCACGATTCCAAAAAGCGAAAGAAAGAAAATCAGGACCGGCAATTCAAAGACGAGCCCGAGGCCGAGAAGAATCATGAGAATCAAATCGAAGTACTCGTTGATGCTGATCAGTGGAACGACCGGCCCCTGAAAGCTGATCAGGAAGCGCAGGACATAAGGCAGCGAGACGAAATAACCGAACGCAATGCCCGCCAGAAAAAGAAAAACCGTGGAAAACAGAAAACCGGTGATGGCGCTGCGCTCGTGCTTATAGAGCGCGGGAGCGACGAAAAGCCAGACTTGGTAGAGGATCCAAGGGGAGGCGATAACCAGCCCCAGGTAAACGCTCAAGGAAATTAAGAGATTCAGATACCCGGCCGGGTGCGTGTACACCAGTTTTTGGTCTAAATGCGCCTGAGCAAGCGCTTTGAGCATTGGCTTGGTAATCCAATTCACGAAATAAGGAGCCACAAACCAGCCAATCCCTGCTCCAACGGCGATGGAGATCAGAGAATTGATGATGCGCTTGCGGAGTTCGCTGAGATGTTCGAAGAACGTCATTGCCCCCGTGGGTTCTTCTTCGGGGGGGAGGATCTGCGTGTTGGGGGTAAGTTCAGGCACGGGGTCAGGCTGGCTGGTGGGAGTCGTGCGAGATATCTTGTGAATCGGTTACTACCGCGGGTTCGGCTTTGAGTTCGGCCGACCCTTCCGAGGAGTGAGGAATCGCTTCTGCGACGGGGGTGACGACGGGGGCTTCGGTCGCGCCAGCTTCAGATGGGGCGTCGCTTGGAGGGGTCTCGGTGCCTGCCGGTGTAGCCAACGTGGCGGGCTGGCTTGGAGCGGCGGCTACGGCCGTGGCGGCGGCCTCCGCGGCCTTTTTGCGCTCGGCCTGGAGGGCCTGGCGCTCCAGGTCACGCATTTCCTCTTCAAAGGCACTCTTAAAGTCGGTGGAGGCCTTGCGGAACTCGGCCATCATCTTGCCTAGGCTGCGGGCGAGCTCCGGCAGCTTCTGTGGCCCAAAAACGACCAGGACCACGATAAACACCACGATCATATGAGGGACGCTCAACATTGGGATAAATAGCCGTCTAAAGGTCCATTGGCATCATAGAAAGGGTGATAGTCGCTGTCAAACTAGAGTTTGCGATGTGGTATAATTTTGGGGTCAGAGCTCACGCGAGGTACGAATGAGATCAGAGCGTCGCGGACTTGTCATTGTTGTCGGGGTGCTGCTGTTATCCGCTGTTCTTGGGGGGATTTACGGACCCAACGTCAAGGCCACGACGGCCTCGGCCGATGACTATCAAACGGCCGTGCGGGAGTTCACGCGGGTTCTGGACGTGGTCCAGAACAACTATGCCGAACCGGTAGATGTGGACAAGGCGGTGTACCAGGGCGCCATACCGGGCATGCTGCGCATGCTCGATCCCCACTCGAATTTCTTTGACGCCAAGCAGTTTGCCCTCTTGCGCGAGGATCAGCGCGGGAAGTATTACGGCGTAGGTATGATCGTTGCGCCGCGCGAAAATCACACGGTGGTGATGGCTCCATACGTGGGAGCGCCGGCGTACAACGCGGGGCTGCGGCCGGGCGACGTGATCTTGAAGGTGGATGACAAATCCACCGAGGGCCTTGGCACTCCGGAAGTGGCGGACATGCTGAAGGGGCCCAAGGGCACAGTGGTCAAGATCGTGGTTTCGCGCGAAGGCTATCCGGAACAACTGACGTTCACGGTGACGCGAGATGAGATTCCCCGCCATTCCGTAGACATCGCTTTTCTGCTGAAACCCGGGATTGGCTACGTCCGGCTTTCCGGATTTAACGAGACTACGGACCATGAGATTGCCGAAGCCCTTCGACAGCTCAATGCGCCTTCGCTGGATGGGCTGATCCTGGACATGCGCGGAAATCCCGGCGGACTGCTGAATGAAGCGGTCGCCGTGGGCGACATGTTCCTGGACAAGAATCAGCTGATTGTTTCGCATCATGGGCGGACGTCGCCGGAGCGGAGGTACTACGCGGTGCGCGGCAACCAGGGCGTGACCGTGCCGCTGGTGATTCTGGTGAACAACAACTCGGCATCAGCCACAGAGATTGTTTCCGGGGCGGTGCAAGACCACGACCGCGGGATGATCGTCGGCGAAACGACGTTTGGCAAGGGCCTGGTGCAAACGGTGACGCCGTTGAGCGAGAACACCGGACTGGCGCTGACGACCGCGCGGTACTACACGCCAAGCGGGCGGCTAATTCAGCGCGATTACAAATCGGTTTCCCTTTACGAGTATCACTACGAGCGCAAGGTACCGGATCATCCGACGGAAGTGAAGCTCACCGATAGCGGGCGCCAGGTCACGGGCGGAGGCGGAATCACGCCGGACATCGCGGTGCCGGCCCCCAAGCTGACTAAGTTCGAACAGCTCCTCTATCGCGACGATGTGTTCTTCCCTGCCGAGACCGGAGTGGGCGGGTTTACGCGATTTTTCCTCGGTTCGAAACCGACGATCACCAAGGATTTCGAGGTGGACGACAGCGTGATGCGTACCTTCCGCGACTATTTGAGTAAGCACAATATCCGGTACACGGAACCCGAAATGGCCGAGGGCCACGATTGGATCAAGAGAAAGATCAAGCAGGAAGTATTCATGTCCACGTTTGGGCAGCAGGAGGGTTTCAAGGTGCTGCTGGAAGCGGACCCGCAGGTGCAAAAGGCAGTGGACACGATTCCGCAGGCGCGGACCCTTTACGAGAATGCACGTAAGATCGTGGCGCAGCGCACGGGCGGTTCGTTCGAACATCCATAAATCCGGTCTTATATACGTTTCTGGGAAAGGGGTGCAGCCTGCTGCACCCTTTTTTATGTAACGGGGCGAGATCGCGGATTGGCATCTTCTGGGGCGTTTGCTAAAATTGGAGCGCTGCTCGTGGGCGAGTAGCTCAGCTGGGAGAGCGCCTCGTTCGCAACGAGGAGGCCGGGGGTTCGAATCCCCTCTCGTCCACCAACATCTTCTCCAAGCTCAACAACTTACCCAACCCTGCGAAATTCGATCAGTTGGGCGAGTTGGGCATTTCTCGGATTTTTGCGTTCTGGAAGCGAAAATCCCATGCCCGCTCTCTCTGCCCATCCTAATCTCCATTCGCGCTGCTTCAGAAGCTTTTTGTAAACCTCGGACACGTGGGTTCTGGCGTGTCCAGACCAGGTGTGCTGTAGCGCTTGCGGAACCTCAGCTGTCTCCATAGCGGTAATGCGAAAGCGCCGAAAAATGTTGAGCCCGCCCTGTTCGAGTGCGAGTTTTTTCAGGATGGGGTGCAGGCTGTATTTCAAGATATCCCGCTGCATGAGTTGGGAGCCGTCGTGTTTGCAAAACACCAAACCACTGCGTCGCGCGCCTACAAACTCGCGAAGCAGGGTGGCCAGTGCCACGGGCAAGTCCACCACACGCCCGTGTTTGCTGTCGGCGTTTTTTGTTTTCATGTAGTCCTGAAGCTCGCCGCGCTTGGCTTTCTGGACAATGTCCAGAGTTCGGAAGTCGGGATGGATGGCGCGAATGTCGAGACCGAGTGCTTCTCCGGGCCGCATCGGACCACAACCCGCGAGTAGCGAGTACAACGTGAGGTAAGGTTCTTGCGATTCTCGCAGAATCGCTTCCATTTCTTCCCTGTCCACGGTCGGCTGCTTTTGCTCGTCGATTTCTGGGGCGTCGAGGAAGTCATCGTCCCACTCACGCGGAAACAGCACCTTGCCTTCCGCGTCGCGTGCCGATGCTACCACCGACTTCGCAATGTTCACGTAATCGCGAATGGTGGCAGGCGAGAGGTCCGCAATGTGGTTAACGAATTCCTTCATGGCCGCGTTGTGAATATTGGCGAGCAACTTGTCCCCGAAGAAGGGATACATCCACTTGTCGAGCGCATATCGACGGGTGTCGAGGGTGGTTTGTTCAAGCGGACGCTTTTTGCGGTTGGCGCACGCTTTGAGCCAGATTTCGGCCTGCTCATTAAAAGTGACGTTCGTCGTGGCTTCGATGAACGTCTGCGTGGAATTGATGCCGAGCTGTTCCAGCTTCTCGGCGGCTGCCCGTTCTGCGATGGTGCGTGTTCGGCAGAGCCCAAGATGCACTGCCTCCTTCGTTGGTTGGTCCTGCCCCGGTACGTCCCGCCAGAACTGTACAAAAGCTGGCTCCTCCGGTTGCCACGCATCAGAACGCTTTCTTCCCTTTTGAAAGACATAGCCTTTCTGGTATGCACGTCTCATCAGAGATTTACCTCTCCGACGCGACGCCACAATCACGGGAAGTGTAGCAGAATCAGGCAACGTTCATCTCGCGTTGTTTACAGGACCGATGTCCTCTCTAATTCGTCAGCCCTTGGTCTCACTCACGGACCGGAGTGGAATGACCTGAGGCTTCTGGCTGAGATTGAACATCTGTCCGCGTCGAGTTGAGAGCGGCTTGTGCTTTTTCGAGCGGTAGGCCAGAATCTGCTCTGCGAACGGATACATGCAGCAGCTCATTTTTCCTGACCCGATTGGGCCGAGGATGGCAACGCCGGTGAACAAGCCCCTCTCAGGGATCACGAGCCAGTGGGGGTTCTCGACGAGCACTTGTTTCCGGGGATTGTGAACCTCTCCGACGACCAGGAAAAGATCGTCTCTTTTCCGGGGGTCGGGAAAGAGGGGCAATCGGCCGGCTCGAATTCGTTGCTTCGCCTTGAGCGCAAAGATGTACAAGCCGGAGAGCACAACGGAATAGCCAATATATGGGGTCGAGAATAGGAACAAAGTGTACGAGTACTTCAGGACCTCAAAAGAGGACGGCGACCGCAGAGCCATAATTAGTAGGAAGGTATTGCCCTCCGGAAAAGGCACCCGAAAATAGAGGGTCATACCCGTGGCCGCCGCCAAGACGAGTGCGACGAGGTGCTTGGAGTTGAGGATTCTTTGCATCATGCTTTTCCCGGTGCTTTTTGCGTGGCGGTCGTGGGGGCATTTTTTCGCGCGGCCTGTTGTTGCTGCTTTCTCCAGCTCATGAAGTGCCTGTCTCTCCACAGCACAATCTTCAGGGCTGAATTAACGACGTGGTCCGGGGTGCTGTCGATAAACGTGGCGTACTTCTCGACCACGAGAGCGACAGGCTCTTCCAACTCGTACTCGCGCTTTACGTGTTGCGGGGGCTTGTTGATGATCGACATGTATTTCCTCCCTCTTCTCCTTTTTCTCTCCGCTGGACACAGGCAAAACACTTCGCAAACAGAGTACTTCCCTGTTTGCGGGGCTGGAGCGACCCCACGATTCTTTTGGGCAGCCAAAGGCTCCCAAAAGTGGGGTCGCTCCAGCCCATCCGAGTGTTTTGCCCGCGTCCCAATTGAATGTCGCGCCATGCGCAACCTTCACGCTCCCAATAACTTCCGTTCACCCTTCGGGTGAACGGAACGGTGAACGGGATGGTGCTCATTGTCTTTCACTGACCGTTCACCTTCCCTCGCCCGAAGATCGTACGGACGCCCATGGCCTCTCACCAGGCAGGTGTCAAAGAAGATGGTTCGCTCCGGCCACAGCCGTAAGAACTCCACCCGCAGCTCCTGCTCACTGAGCTCGCCACAGCGCCAGGCGTGATACAGACTGTCCAACAGATGCCCATGGAATCGTTGCCGTGCGTCAGTCAGAAACTCGAAATCCGCTGTGACCGGGACGACGTACTCGTGGTTCTCCCATTTCTTTCGGATATGAAAGTAGCGGAGGATCTCGGCCGATGTGTCCGATTCGAGCGGTCTCTTTACGAGTGAACGAAAACCCTGTTCCGCCATCTGAAAATACGCGTCCTTTGCAGCGATGTACAAAAACCGGAAAGTCGCCAATTGCCGGAAGATCCTGTGGTACGCGGCCAAATGAGTAAGGAAACCAGACGGTGTTTGAAATCCCGAATCTACGTAGCTGAAAGTGACCACAGGAGAACCATCTTCGAGAGGCGGAGCAATAAAGAGGGGAAATTTGTCCACAAAATAACGAACGGTTGGCTGACTGCCGGGACAACCCTCGTAAACCTTGACCGGAAGGAGTTCCTTGGAGATGTTCATCGTTTCGCTGAAGAATCTGACCTTATCTTGTTCGCTCTCGAAATAGGCCAGCCCTTGGTTCGCTAGGATGAAGTCCAAAAGCAGCAATCGTGTGCGTACAAATTCGAATGAGTGCCGCCTGCGGTTGCGGAGATTCTCCTTTTCCATTTGACCGTAAACAGTTCTCGAAAAGAGGTGGAAAACCTGGCCGACGCCTGGGTAGTCACGCGTCGAAGCGTGTTGACTCTGAAGAAGCTTCCGGGCAAATAAGAAGGACCGCTTGCCACGTGCAGCGCGGGTGAAAGTGCAGAATTGACGAAGAGTGAAGTAGCCGGAATGGACGGCTACAATGTAGAGGAAGTGAGCTTCCGACTCGGTGTAGCCGAGACCTTTGATTCGCTCGATTTGTTCAGCAGACATTTTCATCGCGACATAATTTCCGCAGCCGGTTGGGCTGTTCATTGCTTGGCAGCGCCAAGACACACCCGGAGCATTAGCTCCATCCAGTGGGTTCTACCTTCGCGTACGGCGCGTCGTCCCTCGGCCGTCCGCGACGCCTGGTGGTCCGCCCAGGTGATTGGGGTCCACCAAGCTCGGGAGGGGAAAGTAGGCGAGAATCCCCTCACTTATAAAGAGGCTCTGAGAAGGGAAAAAGTACGAAAAAATCTTAGACCAGGAGGTGGGTTACCTCTGGCGTTCCATTGACACCGAAAACATCCGAATGGCAGGCTCTATATGCCACTCCTTCTGTCGGGCCATATGACGAGGAACCCATGGAGAAACCCGACCCGTACGGTGAATGGGTACTCCAGAAAGTTCAGCTAGAAACGGGCGGAAACCAAGCTCCGATTCCGGAGGAGGTCTTGGCAGCTGCTCGAGCGACATGGCCACGCATCGTGATTCATGCCACCCGCGAATTCGACCGGCAGGGTTCAAATCGCGAAGCAGTAGCTCTTGCAGCAGACATTTGGGAAGCAGTTTTGCGGTCCGTCGCCAAAGCGTTTCACAGGAAGCGCGAATACGCATCCACTATCGAAGACTTTGAGTCATATCTTCTCATTGCGTTTCACCACAGGTTTCATAGATTCCTCAAAACGGAGCAGGAACGCCACGAAATCTTTCACTCCGTTTCGGGACCGCTTAATCTGGACCTCCTTGAAACGACCCAAAATGCTGAGTGGGTTTCAGAACTCGAACGCAAGATCGCTGTCAGACAGATCACGGACCGGATGGATGCTTGGACCAGAAAGGTTTGGCAGGCCCGACAATACGGCTATTCATGGAAAGAGATCTCGACGTGGCTCGGGATCACGGAACACCAAGCGAAGATGAAGTTCCAGTACGGAGTGGAAAAGACACGCGCAAGCTTACTTCGATCGTTGAAAACAGCGTGGGCTAAAAAGTCCGGTTGAGATCTATTGGATCTATATTCGCTCAGTAGTAGATGAAGAGAGGCGAACCTGAACGCGAGAGGATATTCGGCTGCGGATGAAAAGCGCATCTTGGATGCACTGGGCCGGGGGCTGCTCATGGAGTTTCCCAATCCTGAGCGTACCGGCTGCCCCGGCTCGGACGTCCTCAAGAGGATCGCTTCTAAAAGGATGCCTCTCGCGGAGGCAGAAAAATGGCTCAATCATCTCGGTTCTTGTAGTCCATGCTACAAGGATTTCTCTGAGTTGCGAAAAGGCCGCGAAGTTCAACGAAACCGGACTCTGCTTGCTATAGCCGCTAGCATCCTGGTTGCAGTGGGCATTGCCAGTTGGGTCTTCGTTCAAAGGCACAATGAAACTCTGGTCGCTCAAACTGCTGTCTTAGACCTGAGAAGTCACTCTGTGTCACGCAGCCCGGAGCCGAATCCGGGAGAGCAACCTCTGGAACTTCGTCGCGGCTTCTCGCAACTTAATATCTATCTGCCGCTGGGGAGTCCTGAAGGCCCCTATGAAGTCCGCATTGTGACTGCCTCCGGGGATTCACTATTGAACACGGGCGGCCCGGCACGGTTGAACGATGGTGTTACCTCACTGCGGGTGAGAGGAGACGTAATCTTTGCGCGACCAGGTCCATACAGTCTGCAGATTCGGAAACCACCTTCCGAGTGGAGCTCTTACCCGCTAGTCTTGCGGTGAGCGACTCAAGACACTGCCTTCTCTGTCTGCTCGTAGGAGAGCGTCACGCAAACCAAACCGAGTTTGTTACGCGCCGCTTTTCCAACGCACTAGTTGACGGTCGCGCGCCAGTTAAGGACCACAGAATAGGTTTCGAGAAAACCCTTGCGAGGTTCTAACACCAGAAACTTAAGTCCATCCTCGGTGACCGCATACTGATTCAAATCTGCCCCCCGGTCGTCCGGCCTTCTAAGTGAAAGAATGAATATAATGCGAGCGAACAATACAAAGCAGGCCCCCGAACCATCCGAAAGTACAAAGTAGGACTTGAAAACGCCGCGTCCAATTCGGTTGTCCTTTACGCATGGAAGTTGGTCAGCCCGTTTGTATCAGAGGAAATCCTCTGATCGGTCGGTTGGGCGAGTTGGGCAATTCACGGCCCTTTCAAAAAGCTAACTGATTGTGGCGACGCGTCTTAGCTTTAGTGATTCCCCGTTCGCAATGAGGAGGTCGTGGGTTCGAATCCCATCTCGTCCACCAAAATCTCAAAAATGTTTAAGGCCCCCTCCAGCACGGTGAATTGCTCCACAAGAGCAGGATGGCGGTGTCCGGTATGCAGATACGGGCCGGATGGCAAGCGGGCAAAGGTGCGGTGGGCCGAGTAGGCCCGGGGAATTTCACCCCGAGCCCCTCCCAGAATTCCGGACTTGAACCTCTCGATTCATCCGGCTCGTGCTATCCGATGAGAGCTGCCGCCCTCCGTCAAAACCGCGGGCCCCTCCTGTTACCAGTTGACCCTTTGAGGTTTCAACGTCGATAGCCTGCCCGCTTCGCTCCGCGGTCATTACTCCGCTTCTCCGCTACTACCAGGCAGTCCGCCCCTCAGCATCGCATTCGTACTCTCGCCCTCGTGGTTCAATCCACTTGTGGCTTCTCCGTTTGCATCGATGCCAAGGTTCTCATGTTCCATACGCCCGCCTCTTCTAGGTTCAGGCCACCTGTATGCCGGATGCCGCCCCGTCCGTAAGCAGGTACCGCCGGAGCTTGTCCCGCGATCTTCTAACTACCGCGGTTTTGACATCGTCTTAGCCATTTTCGACACGGCAGTGGTTCACGCACCCGACACGTGTTTGCAGGATCCTTCTTCGGCAGGACGAAGGTCGTTTCGCCGAAATTGAATTCGCGGGCAATCTTCTACATGCCCTCGGTCGAAATGCTGCTGGCGTCAGGCAGAACCGCGAGTTGATTACCGCCGAACGGTGTCGAACTGAAAACATCGACGATGTGAAACGTGTACTTCATGAGATTAGCCTCCGTGCTTCGCCTCAAGCCTTGACGACGAGGTCGATCTCAACGCAGGCCCCAAGCGGCAGCGCGGCCGCCGCGATCGTTGTGCGGGCGGGAAAGGGGTGACTGAAATGCTTTGCGTAGATGCCATTCATCGCGCCGTAGTCACTCATGCTCGTGAGAAACACGCCGACGCGCGCAACGTCATCGAAACTCTTGCCGGCCGCCTTGAGAACCGCCGAGAGA
>Ga0210409_10005873_pt1 | contig 12839 bp, 12 predicted proteins | sample IncBWH17MmetaG_FD_161649 | JGI IMG/M metagenome (GOLD analysis project Ga0210409, IMG submission 161649) | Forest soil microbial communities from Barre Woods Harvard Forest LTER site, Petersham, Massachusetts, United States - Inc-BW-H-17-M | ecosystem: Environmental > Terrestrial > Soil >...
TACGACCTGAAGCGGATCGCGCAGATCAGCACCGTCAACTTCTGGAGCGTGCCCCACACGCAGCTCTACACGGAGAGCGCCCGGCTCGCCGAGGAGGGTCTGCTCGACGAGCGTCGCGAGCAGACCGGGCGGCGTCGGCGCCTCTACAGCGTCACCGATCGCGGCCGCGAGGCGCTCGAGGCGTGGCGTTCGGAGCCGAGTGGCGAGCTCGAGCAGGTGCGCGACCCGGGCACGCTCAAGCTGTTCCTGGGGGGTGACCCGGCGAAGCTGGCGGCAGCACAGCTCGAGGCGCACAGACAGCAGCTCGCGGCCTACGAAGATCTCATGGACGGCATGACCGACGGGCCCGAGGGGTGGCGACTCGCGCTCGAGGTGGGCATCGGCCACGAGCGCGAGTTCATCCGCTTCTGGTCGGAGCTGGCCACGCGAGCCTCGTGATCGCTGGCGAGGAGCCTGCCTAGCGGAAGAGGTCCTCCGCGAGCCCTCGCAGCAGCGCGGCGGCCCCCGGGCCGTGCTCCGGGGTTACGAACCGCGCCAGCCCGTCGATCAGCACGACGGGCTCGCCCGAGTCCTTCGCGCGCGCCAGGTCGGCCGTCGCGGCCGCCGCGTCGGCGACGGCGAGCCAGGTCGCCTGGAGCTGAAGGCCGCGCGCGTCGCTGCGCCCACGCCAGTCGTCCAGGGGCTGCATGCCCGCGAGGCCGATCACGACGTCGAGCTGCCCGTGGCGCCACGCTCGGCCGAAGCTGTCGCTGATCAGGATCGCCGGGCCCGACGCGTCGCTCCCCCGGCGGCTGCCGAGAAGCTCGCGCAGGCGCCCACGGATAGCCCTCGCCGACGCGTCGGGGTCGCGCGGCAACAGCACTAGCGTGTCGGGCGCGCCGCTGTTGGAGGCGTCCACGCCGGCATTCGCGCACACGAAACCGTGGCGCGTGCGGCAGATCAGGACGCCGCGCTCGGAGCGAAGCACCTCCTCGGACTCGTCGAGCACGACCTGCACGGCGCGCGCGTCCTTGTCCTGTTCGGCCGCGAGCTCACGCGCCCGCGGACCCGGATCGACATCCGCGAGCTCGACGACCGCCCCCTCGGCCTTTGAGACGACCTTGTGGGCGATCGCCAGAACCTGCCCGGACTCCAGCTGCTCGCCGTCGAGCGCCGCGGCGATCAGCTCGGCGATGTCATCGCCGGCGCTCACCTCCGGAATGCCGACGAGGGCGCGTGCTGAGAGCGGGGCCATGAGGGCTGCGCTTCAGGCCGGGGTCGTGAGCGGCAGCCGGCTCACGCCGTCGGCCCCGCCCAGGACGGCGCGCGTGCGGGTCGCGCGCGCGATGCGGCCCTCTGGCTGATCCGCGGCCAATCGCTCACGCAGCGCGGCGAGATCGGCACCCGTGTCGATGTCCAGCAGCAGCGACGGGGGTCGCTCGACACGGCACGGCAGGCCCGCGGCGAGCGCCAGCGCGTGGTGACGCTCGAAGCTGCCGGGGCCGAAGCTGGGCGAGATGGCGTCCGGCGGGCTCAGAAGCAGGCCGTTGGTACCCGTCCCATGGCGGTCGGGCACGATCACCACCTCTCCCGCCCCGCGTCCTCGATCTGCACCCGCACGGCCGCCGGGCTCGAGCAGCTGCTCGAGCTCCTCCGGGTCGAGCGCGGGGCAGTCGCCCGGCACGCACACGATTCGCTCGATCCCCTCCGCGAGGGCACGCCGGACGCCGAGCTCGGCGGCAGCGGACTGCCCGGCATCCGCTACGTCATCGATGACGATGGCCCCCAGCCTCGACGCCGCCCGCGCCACCGACTCCTCGCGCGTCACCACGATCGTGATCTCGTTCGACTCGGTCTCGGCAAGCGCGGCGAGCACGTCTGCGACCATCGCGCGGGCGAGTTGCAACCGCAGCGGCTCCGCCACGCTGGCTCCGAGTCGCTGCTTTGCCACTGAGAATCGCTTGACCGGAAGGATCGCGGCGGTGCGCATTGCAAGAGCGTATCCGGCGTACGTTCGCCGCTCGGCTAGGAGCGGAGGGCATCGGCGAAGGCCAGCGTCTCCTCGGCGATCCGCAGCCGGGCAGCGCTGTCGTCCATCCGCGTGTCCGTCTGCAGCGTCGCCAGCCGTCCGACGTTTTCATCGGCGACGATCCCGTCGAGCAGCTCGCCGTAGAAGTCCGCCACGCCGTTCGCGTTGCGGTCCAGCGCGGCGAACGCCATGAAGGAGGCGGTGGGACCCTTCAACACCTTCCCACCCACGATCGGGCTCACTGCCACGATCGGGCTATCGGTCTCGTGAAGAGCCTCGCGGAAGCCGGGGACGGCGAGGATCGGGGCAATGGAGGCGAGCGGGTTGGACGGCCCGATCACGATCGCGCGCGCGCTCCCGATCGCCGCGATCGCCTCGGCGTTCGGCGTTGCCTCCTCGGCCCCGCGGAACTCGAGGCCCTCGACAGGACCGGCGGCACGCTGGCGGATCATGAACTCCTGGAACGGGCACCAGCCGGTCGAGGCGCTTCGCACCCATGTTCGCACCGGGTCATCGCTCATCGGCAGCACCCGCGCACGAACTCCGATCGCCTCGCACAGGCGCGCGAGCGCTACCGTGGGGGAGAGGCCCTCTGCAAGCATCCTGGCGCGCTCGAGGCACCAAGCAAGGTCGCGGTCGCCCAGGTTGAACCAGACGTCTACGCCGAGCTGGCGCAGCCCCTCCATGACCTCGAAGGTGTCTCCCCGCACGCCCCAGCCGCGCTCGTCGATGGTGTCCGCCAGCCAGAAGGAGATCAGGTCGGGGTCGGGCGAGACGTAGGAGCCGTAGATCTCGATGTCATCGCCGATGTTGGCGATCACGGACAGGCGCTCGTGGCCGACCGCATCGGCCATGCCCCGCGCGAGCTTGGCGCCGCCGGTGCCGCCCGCGAGGACGACGACCTCTCCCTGGCTCACTCCCACAGGCCCTCCGGGAGGCTTGTCAGGCGGACACCCGCATGTGCCTTGTAGCGGGCGTTCACGGCGATCAGCAGGGCGGTCAGCGACTCCGTCGTGCGCGACATCTCCAGGCGTCCGCAGTCGACGCAGCGCAGTCCCTCGATCTGCTCGATCACGGCCGCCGCCTCGCGCTTGTCCTCGCGGGAGTCCCCGCACACGAGCACGTCCTGCTCGAGCGGGTGCTCGGGGTCGGTGAGCGAGGCGGCGCTGATGGTGTGCAGCGCCGAGACGACCCGCACGCCGTCGGGCACCATCTCCAACGCCTGCTGGGCCGCCGACCCCTGCCAGACGCCGAGCATGCGGGTCGCCTTGCCGCTGACGGCGGCAGCGAGCGGCACCGTCGCGTCGATCAGCAGCTGACCGGGCGCGAGCGCATGCCGCAGGTTCGCGAGCGTCTCGGACTGGTTGCGGAACGGCACGCTCAGGATCACGACGGGCGCCGCACGTACCGCGTCCTCGTTGTGGTGCGCGGAGAACGATGCGCCGGGCACGATTTGGCGGGCGCGCTCCACCGTTTCCACGGCCTTCGCGAACTCACGCGAGCCGATCGCGATCGGCACGCCCGCACGTCCCAGCCGGATCGCGACGCCGAAGCCGAGAGCGCCCGAGGCGCCAATGATTGCAACCGGGTCGGGAGGCGGCGGTGGCACGGCGGCCGAGTATAGGCTTCGGTCAAGTTCGCGGACGGAACAACTGCCGCGTGCCAAGTACGCCAAAGGCCAAGGGCCAAAGGCGGGATCGACCCCGGCACCAGACGCCGGGGTCAATCACAGAGCGCCTATGGTTTTTCGCGCGGGTTCTGCGGGTTGCTGAATCCTTTGCATGCTTCGCCGGGGACGCCTGGAGGGGTGTTGCCCAGCCTGTGTTCCGTTCCAGGCGACTGGGTAATGGTTTCGATCTGACCGAAACCTTCGCGGAAGTCATTGAGTCCCGAGAACGCGCAGATTGAGTTCGCATGCGTCGGTGCGGCGGTGTTTTCTTCTGAACCGGAGCCGAAGACACCCGGTGTTCCCGGCGGCCCCTTCACCTCTCCTGCAAAGACGGTGGCTGCGCTGGCTCCCAAGAGAGCGAGCGTGCACACGCAAGCCGCCAGGCTCGTCCTAGTCCTGATCATGATTCCCCCTTTCAGGTGGCATCATTGCCGCCGGGATCGTACTGCGCAAGACGCCGCCGCACGTGTGATACGCCACACAGCCGACACGAGACCGATGGCCAACCGCTGACCGCCGCCCGTTCGCTGATAAAGGGTCGGCGCATGTTTGCCCATTCACGCATTAGCGCGACGAGACGAATGCCAACCGCTGCAAACGGCCACTACTAATTAATACGGAGAGTCCCACCGAGGAGGAGAACATGAAACCAACTGTTGCTGGCGCCCGGCTCCGGCCGCGACCCTGTCACCACATCGACAGGCCGCCACTGACATTCAGTGTCTGGCCCGTGACGTAAGAGGCGTCCGCGGAGGCGAGGAACGCGATCGCCGCGGCGACCTCCTCTGGCTCGCCGGACCGTTTCAACGCAGTGGTGTTGACCATCGCCTGCTTCAGGCGCTCGCCGACCTCCCCGAGCATCAGGGGAGCCGCGTTCAAGAGAGGCGTCTCGATCGGTCCCGGCGCGACGGCGTTGCAGCGCACCCGGTAGCGCGCGGCTTCTCGGGCGACTGCCTTCGTGAACCCGATTACGCCGGCCTTGGCGGCCGAGTAGACGGCCGACCCTTGCGATCCGACCCTCCCGGCCTCGCTGGCGACGTTGACGATGCTACCCGCGCGGCGCTCCTGCATTCGCGGGAGCACGGTGTGGGTGACGGCGAGCACGCCGCGCAGGTTGACACCGAGCACGAAGTCCCACAGCTCCTCGTCGGTATTGACGAAGAACGCGAACCTGTCTGTGCCCGCGTTGTTGACGAGCACGTCGATATCCCCGAGCTCGGCGACCGCGGCGGCCACCGCCGCGCGCACGGAGGAGGTGTCGGCGACGTCCAGAACGCAGGCGAATCCGTCCAGCTCGCCTGCGACCTCGCGTGCACCGTCCTCGTTCAGATCTCCGATGCCGACCCGCGCCCCTTCGGCGGCGAGGCGGCGGGCCGTCGCCGCGCCGATCCCCGACGCGCCGCCGGTCACGAACGCGGTCTTCCCCTCGAGCCTCACGTCGCGAAGCCTATACGCGGGCGTCCGTTGGCATACTGGGCCCGGTGTCCGGATTCGGTTTGTCAACCACCAAGCCGATCGCGCGGGAGGCGGGGAGCGACCGCGTGCGCCGCACTGCGGTGGCGCCGGGTCCGATCGAGGCGCCGCTGATCGACGCGGCTCACCGCGCGCTCGGCGAGGTCGGGGAGCGGTGGTGAATGCGCCGATGGCCGAGCTGCCGCGGAGTGTGCGGATAAGAGAGGTCGGACCGCGCGACGGCTTTCAGAACGAGCCGGAGATCATCCCCACCGAGCTCAAGATCGAGCTGATCGACGCGCTCGCGCGCACCGGCGTGCGGCGTCTGGAGGTCACGAGCTTCGTGCGGCCCGACGTGATCCCCCAGCTCGCGGACGCGGGCGAGGTGCTCGACGGAATCGACGTTCCGGACGACGTATCGGTGGGGGTGCTGGTGCCGAACGAGCGCGGCCTTGACGCAGCGTTGGAGCACCGGGCGAAGATCGATGAGATCAACGTCTTCCTGTCGGCCTCGGAGACCCACAACCGCAAGAACGTCAACCGCTCGATCGAGGAGTCGCTCACGGGCCTGGAGCTGGTGCTCGGGCGAGCGCGCGAGGCCGGTCTGCGGTGCGAGGGAGTGATCTCCACATCGTTCGGCTGCCCGTACGAGGGGCATGTGCCGTCCGAGCGGGTGCTCGGCATCGCGGCGCGGCTGCGCGACGCGGGCGCCGAGGAGGTGGGCTTCGGCGACACGACCGGCATGGCGAACCCGATCCAGGTCCGCCGGTTCTTCACGGACGCGATCGCCTCGCTGGGCTCGGGCGTGGAAGTGACGGCGCACTTCCACAACACCCGCGGCCAGGGTCTCGCGAACGTGGTGGCCGCCCTGGAGGCGGGCGTTGAGAGCTTCGAGTCGAGCTTCGGCGAGCTCGGCGGCTGCCCCGTCCCCGCGGGCGCAACCGGAAACATCGCGAGCGAGGACCTCGTCTCGATGCTGCACGAGATGGGCGTCGAGACGGGGATCGACCTTCCGGCGCTGCTCGCGTGCGCGCGCCGGGTGCAGGAGATCCTCGACCGCCCCCTGGGCAGCCATACGCTTGTGGCGGGACCCGTCGACTGGCGCAGCTAGCCCGCGACGGCCGCCTGCGTCTCGGCCTCCAGACGCGCTCTCTCGCGGGCGGCCGCGACACAGTACTCCTGCACCGCGACCTCCATCTCCAGCGTTTGCGCCAGCGCCGGGCGGGCGGAGGCGTCGATCACGCGCTTGGCCCGGCCGACGGCCACGTGCGAGTTCGCCAGCAGCTCCTCCACGAGATCCTGTGTGGCGCGCTCGAGCTCCTCGGGTTGGGCGACGCGGTTGACCAGTCCGATGCGCTCGGCCTCGGCCGCGTCGATCAGCCGCGCGGTCATGATCAGCTCCTTTGCGCGGCCCAGCCCGACGACGGCCGGCAGGCGCGTGGAGCCGCCGACGTCGGGAATGATCCCGAACCTCACCTCGGGAAGCCCGAGCTGCGCGTCGCTGGAGGCGACGCGAAGGTCGCAGCCGAGGGCGACCTCGAGCGCGCCGCCGACGCACGTGCGGTGGATCTGGCAGACGACCGGCTTTGCCATCGTTTCGCAGAGGTTCGCGCACTCGAGGAAGACGTTGCGGAACGGTCGCAGGAGCTCCGGCTGGAAGGCGGACTCGGCGAGCTCGCCGAGGTCGACACCCGCGGAGAAGACGGGCCCCTCCCCCCGCAGGACGACGCAGTGGACGCTGCTGTCGGCGGCCGCCTCTCGCAGCGCGTCGCCGAGCGCGCGCAGCAGCTCCTGGCTCATCGCGTTGCGCTTCTCGGGGCGGTTGAGCACGACGTGTCGTGCACGCCCGCGATCTTCGGTGAGGACGATGCTCATCGTGGACTCCTGACTGTGAGGGCGCTCGCCGCGCGCCGAGCGATCCGTGGCGGTGTGGCGTGAGCCTACAACCGCCAGATCGCCGAGCGCCCGCCGCCCGTGTATTCCCCCCAACGGCCGAACTGGGGTGCACAGGCGGCGACGGCGCCCACGGGAGCCTCCGACAGCCCCGGCCGACGTGCTCGTAATAGGCTCCACGACTCAAACCGGGAAAGACAAGCGGAGGTCACATGGCGCAGCAGATCGAGAACGTGGGGGTGCTGGGAGCCGGGCTGATGGGTCACGGCATAGCGCAGGTGGCTGCCGGAGCCGGCTACTCGGTCGTGTTGCGCGAGGTGGACGACGCGACGCTTCAGAAGGGACTCGGCAAGATCGAGAAGCAGCTTGCGCGCGCCGTCGAGAAAGGGAAGTCGACCCAGGAGGAGGCCGATGCGGTGCGGGGCCGCATCAGGGGCACCGTCGACTACCAGGACCTCGCCGACTGCGACCTGGTGATCGAGGCGATCACCGAGAGCCTGCCGCTGAAGCTCGAGATGTGGCGCGAGGTCGACCCGATCGTCAAGCCGCAGGGCCTGTTCGCCACCAATACCTCCTCGCTTGCCGTCATCGACCAGGCGGCGGTCACATCCCGCCCGGGCCAGTTCGTCGGCCTTCACTACTTCAATCCCGCCCAGGTGATGAAGCTGGTGGAGGTGGTGCGCTGCGTGACGACCACCGATGAGGCCTTTGCGAGCGCGCTCGAGTTCGCCAGCTCCGAGGGGAAGCTGGCGATCCCGACCAAGGACAAGGCCGGCTTCATCGTCAACCGCCTGCTTGTTCCCTACATGCTCGACGCCATCCGTGCCTACGAAGAGGGGGTGGGCTCGGTGACGGAGATAGACGAGGCCATGAAGGCGGGCGCCGGGCACCCGATGGGCCCGCTCACGCTGGCCGACTTCGTGGGCCTGGACACGCTCGGCTCGATCTGCGACGTGCTGTTCGACGAGTTCCGCGAGCGGCGCTTCGCGCGGCCGCCGACGCTGCGCAAGATGCTCTCCGCCGGCTGGTTCGGGCGCAAGTCGGGGATGGGCTTCTACGACTATTCGGGCGAGGCGCCCACGGCCAACGCCGGCATCTGAGGCGCAGAGGCCCTGAGACCCCTCCGGGCCAGCTAGATTGCGGCAATGAGCGATCCTGGCGAGATACGCGCGTCGGATGCCGATCGCGAGCAGGCGGCGGAGGCCCACCGCCGGGAGCTGCCGTGAGCGCGCACGAGACCGAGGCCGGCTCGGGAAGTTTGCACGCTGCCACCGAGCGCGCCCTGCGAGGGGGTCCCGATCGCCACCGCGAGAAGGCTGACGAGCAGGGCAAGCTGCCCGTGCGCGAGCGCGTGGCGCTGCTGCTGGACGAGGGCTCGTTCGCCGAGGAGGCGCTGCTGGCGAACTGGCAGGAGGACGGGCTCGGCGCAGACGGGGTGGTGACGGGGATCGGCACGGTGGACGGGCGGACGGTCGCGCTGATGGCGAACGATCCGACGGTGAAGGCCGGCTCGTGGGGACCGAAGACAGTGGAGAAGATCCTGCGCATCCAGGAGCGCGCGCTCACGCTCGCCGTGCCGATGGTCTACCTCGTCGACTCGGCCGGGGCCCGGATCACCGAGCAGGTACAGATGTTTCCCGGCCGGCGCGGCGCGGGGCGGATCTTTCACAACCAGGTGAAGCTCTCCGGGGTGGTACCCCAGGTCTGCGTGCTGTTCGGCCCGAGCGCCGCCGGCGGCGCCTACATTCCGGCCTTCTGCGACATCGTGATCATGCGCGAGGGCAACGCATCGATGTACCTGGGCTCTCCGCGCATGGCCGAGATGGTGATCGGCGAGAAGGTCACGCTCGAGGAGATGGGCGGAGCGCGCATGCACACGGGCGTCTCGGGCTGCGGACACCAGCTCGTGTCCAGCGACGCGGAGGGCGTCGCGACGGCACGGCGCTACCTCTCCTACCTGCCGAGCTCCTGGGAGCAGGAGCCGCCGCTCGCCCCGCCGGCACCCGCGCGGCCGCTACGCGACGCGGGCGGGTTACAGTCGCTGATCCCCGAGGACGAGAACAAGCCGTTCGACATGAGGAACCTGATCGAGGGGCTCGTGGATGAGGCCTCGATGCTCGAGATCCATCCGCGCTGGGCGAAGGAGCTGATCGTCGGCTATGCCCGCCTGGAGGGCCAGGTGATCGGGATCGTCGCCAACCAGCCGAAGCACAAGGGGGGAGTGCTGTTCTCCGACTCGGCTGACAAGGCGGCGCGCTTCATCTGGACGTGCAACGCCTTCAACGTGCCGCTGCTGTTTCTCGCCGACGTGCCCGGCTTCATGATCGGCACGCAGGTCGAGCGTGACGGGATCATCAGGCACGGCGCGAAGATGATCAGCGCGGTCAGCGAGGCCACGGTGCCGAAGATCTCGGTGATCGTGCGCAAGGCCTACGGAGCCGGGCTGTACGCGATGGCCGGGCCGGCCTTCGATCCCGACTGCTGCCTCGCCCTGCCGAGCGCCTCGATCGCCGTCATGGGTCCGCAGGCGGCGATCAACGCCGTCTACTACAACCAGCTGCAGGCGATCGAGGACGACGACGAGCGGGCCCGGCGCACCGAGGAGCTGCGCAGCGAGTACGCCGAGGACATCGACATCCTCCACCTCGCATCGGAGCTGGTGATAGACGCGGTGATCGACGCCGATCAGCTGCGTGGCGAGCTCGCGCGCCGCTTCGCGCACGCCGCATCCAAGCGACGAACCTGGCCCGCGAAGCGCAATCCGGTGACGCCGGTCTAGGCTACGCGAGCCCTCTCGGGCAGGGACAGTGGGGGCGGCTCACGACGGAGCCGGGAACTGTGGCATCGACGGGCCGGTCCCGGCAGTGCGGGTCGTCTCGTCCTGGAACGGGGGATAGGTCTCGGTCAGCAGGTAGAGGTATGCGTCGCTCCGCGCCGTGTAGGAGTTCGCGAGCACCATCAGGTCGAACAGCCCGCGCGGCAGCTTGCCCGTGATCACGATCACGACCCAGGCGGCGAAGCCGCCGATCTCGAGCAGCAGGGCCATCACGTAGCGCAGGATCACGATCGGGATCGCGAGAATGATCCGCAGCAGCGTCTTCAGACGGCTGTAGTGATCGAGTGGGGCGAACTGCATCCGGATCGGGTAGGCCGGATCGTCGGAGCCGCCGAACGACGGGTACTCGTCGGTCAGCAGGCTCACGTAGGCGGTCACGCGTGTGATGAACCGCGTCCAGCCGGCGATGAACTCGTAGAGCCCCCCGGGGAAGCGACCCGTGATCACGATCGCGAACCACGCGACCACGATCGCGATCGCCGCGGCGATCCCGTAGAGGTACATCCAGATGTAGAGCGGTATCGCCAGAAGCAGCCGGAAGAACGACGTCAGCCGGCTGTGCCGCTCGACGTAGTCGGCCTCGAATGTGACGGGATATGACACGGTGCTCCCCCTTTTTGCGTTGATCCAGCAATCTCCCGCGCCCCGCAGGCCTCTGACGATTGCTGCCTCGCACCCGCCGGGTCCGAGGGACGCTTCGCCGCGATGCTAACCCGCCTCGCGGCGGAGCGCGAACCCTTTCAATAGATTGCCGATCAGATGGACGCTGTCGATCTCGCCTATGCAGGAATCGCCCGCCAGGCCGAGCTGATCGCCGCGGGCGAGGTCTCCTCCCGGGAGCTGCTGGACGTCTACCTCGAGCGCATCGCAAGGTATGACGAGCGGCTCAACGCCTTCCGCGTGGTGTTTGCCGAGCGCGCCCGGTTGGAGGCGGAGCAGGCTGACGCCCGTCGCGGGGCTGGAGGCGAGCGCCCGCTGCTCGGGGTGCCCATCGCTGTCAAGGACGACATCGACGTGGCGGGCGAGCTGACGGCATGGGGCACGAACGCGAACGAGGGGTCGGCCGCCGCGGACGCCGAGGTGGTTCGCCGCCTGCGCGAGGCCGGCGCCGTGATCATCGGAAAGACGAACGTGCCCGAGCTGACGATCTGGCCGTTCACCGAGTCGGCCACGTTCGGAGCGACGCGTAACCCGTGGGACCTGCAGCGCGCCCCCGGTGGCTCCAGTGGCGGCAGCGGCGCCGCGGTGGCGGCGGGGCTGGTGGGCGCGGCGCTCGGCTCCGACGGCGCCGGCTCGATCCGGATCCCGGCGGCGTGGTGCGGGCTCTTCGGGCTGAAGCCCCAGCGTGGGCGGGTCTCGCTCGCCCCGCGCCCGCGCGCGTGGCACGGCCTGTCGGTGGATGGTGTACTCACGCGGCGCGTTGCCGACACCGCCCTGTTCCACGATGTCGCCTCCGGCGCGATCGAGATCGACGAGGATCGCGCCCCGCCGCCGGCGGTGCCGTTCGCACAATCGGCCGCAACCGCGCCGGGGCGACTCAGGATCGCCTTCTCCACGCGAATGCCGCCGGGGGTGCTCGGCAAGCTCGACGGCGAGGCGGCGAGCGCCCTGCAGGAGATCGTCGAGCTGCTGCGGTCGCTGGGGCACGACGTGTCGGAGCGGGACCCGGACTACGGGCTTGGCGGGATACCGGAAGTGTTGACGCGCTACCTGCGCGGGATCCACGACGACGCCCGCGAGCTCCCGCACCCCGAGCGCCTGGAACGGCGCACGCGGGGGATGGCACGGCTCGGCGCGCTGATCCCGCCGGCGCTGCTGGAGCGCTCGCTCGCCAACGAGCAGGAGTTCACGCGCAGGATGAACCGGGTGCTGGAGGACCACGACGTGCTCATCACTCCCACCACCGCGACGCCGCCGCCGCGCGTGGGGCAGTTCCAGGGTCGTGGCGCCATCTGGACGCTCAACGCGATCGCGGGCATGGTCCCCTTCAACGGTGTGTGGAACGTCACGGGACAGCCCGCGGCCTCGGTGCCCGCCGGGTTCGGCTCCGACGGGCTGCCGCGCGCCGTGCAGATCGTTGGCCGCCCCAACGACGAGGCGACGTTGCTGTCGCTCGCCGGCCAGATCGAGGCGGAGCGCCACTGGGCGCAGCAGCGTCCCGCCGACTTCTCGTGAGTGAGGACGGGCCGCTCCTCGAGCTGGCGGTGGAGGCGGCGCGCATGGCCGGCGCCCTGCTACTCGACCGCGCGCGCGACGGCGGCGAGCGGGACATCTCGAGCAAGAGCACTCCCACGGACCTCGTCAGCGAGGCCGACCTGGCCTCCGAGCGAGCGATCCGCGAGCTGCTCGCCGCGCGCCGCCCGCAGGACGCGTTCGTGGGGGAGGAGGGCGGCAGTAGCGACGGCGCGAGCGGCCTGAGCTGGGTCGTCGATCCGCTCGACGGCACCGTCAACTTCCTGTTCGGCATACCGCAGTGGTGCGTCAGCGTTGCGGTACGCGATGCCGAGGGTACGGTCGCCGGCGCGGTCTATGACCCGAACCGCGCGGAGCTGTTCACCGCCACCAGAGACGGTCCTGCGGCGCTGACCGGTCCCGACGGGACGGTGGAGCTGAAGGGACCCGGAAGGCCGCCGGCGGCTCGCCCGCAAGGCGTCGGGCGCTCCGGAGGGGCGGGCCGCGAGGACCTGCCGGAGGCGATGATCGCCACGGGGCTGGCCTACGACGCGAACGTACGCGAGGCGCAGGCGAGGGTCCTCGCCAGGCTGATCCCGCGCGTCCGCGACATCCGTCGCCTCGGCAGCGCCGCGCTGGATCTGACGTGGACGGCCGCCGGACGCTACGACGCCTACTTCGAGCGCTCGGTCAAGCAGTGGGACATCGCTGCGGGCGCGTTGATCTGCGAACGCGCCGGACTGCGGGTGCTCGAGCTGCCGGTGTTCGACAATCTGCCGTGGGGCATCCTCGTCGCCGGCCCCGAGCTC
>Ga0210409_10005874_pt1 | contig 12836 bp, 11 predicted proteins | sample IncBWH17MmetaG_FD_161649 | JGI IMG/M metagenome (GOLD analysis project Ga0210409, IMG submission 161649) | Forest soil microbial communities from Barre Woods Harvard Forest LTER site, Petersham, Massachusetts, United States - Inc-BW-H-17-M | ecosystem: Environmental > Terrestrial > Soil >...
CGAGTGCCACGTGGGCGCGTCCGGTGCGCAGGCCGCCCCGTCGCGCGAGCCGACCCGCGAGCATCGCCGCGGCGAGCGTCGCCGCTATCGCCGCGATGGCAAGCGCAGCCGGTAGGAGCGTGAGCAGGGCGTTCTGCGAGCCGGGGAGCAGACCGAGCCACATCGGCACGCCGATCAGCGCAACGACGCCAACGTTCACCGCACTTGTCAGCACGAACATGAGGACCGAGCGCTTGGCGATTCGCTCGACGGCTACCCCCTTGGTGCGCAACACCCAGGCCCCGAGCGCGATCCCGCCGATCCCGCCGATCGACACGACCGAGTTGACTCCCAGCTCGGCAAGCGACAACCGTCGGCTGAACACCCGCTCCATCTTGAAGACGAGATCGAACAGCACCACATAGCCGGCACAGGAGCTCAGCTCGAAGCCGATCCCCGCCCCCACCCATCCAAGCTTGGCGTCGGTGATGCGCTCCCCCGCCGAGCGCAACCCCGGCACGGCCAGCAGGAGCGCGGCGACGAGCGCGAAGAAGATCGCCAGGCCGACCAGGCCGTTACGCAGCCGGCGCGACTGCGCCGATATGCCGCCATCGACGCTCCCACCGGAGGACGAGCGCGCCTCGACGTCCGAGCGCGATCGTGCAGCGGTCTCCTCCTCCGAGCCTAAGCGCAATCGATCGTCTCGAATCGCCGCTGTGGTGTCGTCATCGACGATTCTTCGCATCCTCTTCGGCCTCGTTACTAGATTCGTGGCGCTAACGTCACCATAGCCTCACCGTCCGGAACTTCACCGCCCGGTGCGGGTGCGGCACAACCCCATGGCAGAGCCTGCGCGCATACTGGTAGTCGACGACGAGCCCGCGGTTCAGCATGCGCTGTTGCGCGCCCTGAAGCTCGAACGCTACGAGGTCACCCTCAGCGGGGACGGTGGGGATGCCCTGGAGCGCATGACCGACGGGTCATATGACGCGGTCATCCTCGACGTCTCGATGCCGGTGCTCGACGGCCTGGAAGTCTGCCGGCGCGTGCGCGACAGGGGCGATCGCACGCCGGTCCTGATGCTCACCGCGCGCGAGCAGATCGACGACCGCGTCGCCGGCCTGGATGCCGGTGCCGACGACTATCTCACCAAGCCGTTTGCGCTGCGCGAGCTGATGGCCCGCGTACGCGCCCTCCTGCGCCGGGCCGACGAGAGCGAACCCGAGGAGACGCTTTCCTTCGAGGACCTGCGCCTGGACCGTCTCGCCCACGAGGCGCGCCGCGACGGGCGCGCCCTGAACCTCACCCGCACCGAGTTCCTGCTGCTCGAGCTGTTCCTGCGCCACCCCAAGCAGGTGCTCACCCGCTCGATCATCTTCGAGCATGTGTGGGGGTATGACTTCGGCTCGAGCTCCAACTCGCTGGGCGTGTACATGGGCTACCTACGCCGCAAGACAGAGGCTGGTGGCGAGCCGCGCCTGCTGCACACGGTACGCGGCATCGGCTACGTGCTGCGAGGCCATTGATGCCCTCTGCCGGCAACCCCCTGCGCAGGGCAGTCACGAACATTAGCTTCCGCCGTCGCATCACGCTCGTGTCGGCCGCCGCAGTGGCGGTCGCGGTTGTGCTCGCCTCGGCGCTCACCTACCTGCTCGCAGCCCATCAGCTCCACAGCCAGGTCGATAGCCAGCTCCGCGACCGAGCACAGCCCTTGGCGAGCCACTTTGACCACGTCCCCCGGCCGCCGGTGAGACCTGGAGCCCATCACCGCACCTTTGGGGAGATACCCCCGGGCCCCGATCAGGTGCGCGGCTACCAGCAGCTGATCGATGCAAGCGGCAAGGTCCTGTTTCGCTCCTCGCCGAATATCACCCTGCCGGTAGACCCTCGCGCCCGTCTGCTCGCGGCCAGGGGTGGCAGGCCTTTCTATCGCGATGCCCACGCGAGTGGGATCCACCTGCGCATCCTCGCCGACGCGCTGCGCCCCGGCTTCGCCGTGGAGCTCGCCCAGCCACTCACGAGCGTCGACCGTCTTCTCAGACACCTGCGCGTGATCCTCGCCCTGCTCGACATCGGCGGAATTGCACTCGCGGCGCTGCTCGGACGGCTGGTGGCGGGGGCGGCGGTTGCGCCCGTCAAGCGGCTCACGCGGGCCGCCGAGCACGTCAAGCGCACACAGGACCTCTCAAAGCGGATCGAGCCCTCCGGCGAAGACGAGATCGGGCGCCTGGCCGAGAGCTTCAACGAGATGCTCGACGCCCTGCAGAGCTCGATGGGGGCACTCGACGCCTCCGTGCACGCCCAGCGTCAGCTGGTCGCAGACGCCTCGCACGAGCTGCGCACCCCGGTCACTAGCCTACGCACCAACATCGAAGTGCTCAAGCAGGAGCGCGACATGGGCGCACACGAGCGCCAGCGCGTGCTCGACGAGGCTGTGGAGCAGATCGAGGAGCTTACGCTCCTGATGAACGACCTGATCGAGCTCGCCCGCGGCGAGCAGCCACGCACCGGCGCCGAGGACGTGCGCCTTGACCTCATCGTCGAGGAGGCCATCGAGCGCGCCCGCCGCCACTCGCCCACCACCCCCTTCAACGTGGATCTCGACCCGGTCGTGCTCCCCGGCGAGCCGGGACGATTGGGGCGCGCCGTGAACAACCTGATCGACAACGCCGTCAACTACAGCCCGGGTGGAAGCCCCGTCGAGATCTCGCTGCACGGTGGCGAGCTGAGCGTGCGCGACCACGGACCAGGGATCGCAAGCAAGGACCTCCCCCACGTCTTCGACCGCTTCTACCGCGGGGCGGAGGCGCGCGCACGGCCCGGCTCGGGCCTGGGCCTTGCGATCGTGCGCCAGGTCGCAGAGCAGCACGGCGGAAGCGTCGAGGCCGACCATGCCCGGGGTGGAGGCACGCTGATGCGCCTGCGCCTGCCGGGGGCCGGGGCCGTGGAGTCGCTACCGGAGCTCGACGGGGCGCTTCACACTGCCCGCTGAAGTGCGCCCTCCCCGCTTATGGACAACGGCTTGGTGGGTTCGCTCATACCCGAGCGGCTCGCCGCGGTGCTGGCGCGGCAGGTTCGGCGAATCGGCCCGGTCTACGTGCGAACGCTGCCGCTTGCCCCGCGCATAGGCGCGCGCCTCTGCCCTGAAGCTCGCCGGGCTGAGCCCATAGCGCCTGCGAAACGCCTTGGCGAAGTGAGGTGCCTGACGAAAGCCGACCAACCGCGCCACGTCGCGCACGGGGATCGCGGGTTGCTCGACGAGCAATTGGGCGGCGACACCCAAACGGCGAGCCAGCAGGTCCTCGCGGAAGGTCATCTCACCGACCTCGGCGTAGGCGCGCGTGAGCTGACGCGGCGAGCTGGCGAGAGCGCGTGCGACCCCTTCGAGCGTCAGCGGGCGGCGGTAGTGACGCGCGATCACAACCCTGGCTTGCAGATACAGGCGACGGCGCTGCTCGAGGGTGGAGGGACGCATATCCTCATCTCCGACCACATCGTCGGGTGCGGGACACGCCTCGCGACGATCACACGGTCAGCCCACATCGCGAGCCCTACCGTGCGACAGACGAAAACCTCGCCGGCCGGCGGCTCAGCCGGCGTAACGCTTGGCCACGCGTTCGGCCGCCGCACAGTAGGACCCCCCGAACAGCACCGCGTGCACGAGCAGCGGCAACAGCTGCCACAGCTCGATGCGCTCCTCCCAACCGGCTGCAAGGGGCGCCACCTCCTCGTAGGCGGCGAACACGCGCTCAGAGGGTGCGCCGAAGAGGCGCAGCATTCCCAGGTCAACCTCCCGGTGGCCACCGTAGGCGGAGGGGTCGATCAACCATGGGCGCCCATCGCCATCGGCGTGGACGTTCCCGCTCCACAGGTCGCCGTGTAGGCGCGCCGGCGGCTCAGGAGGGCCGGCGAGCCGGTCGAGCCGCCCGCACACTCGCTCGATGCTCTCCACCCCACCGGCGCTCAGCACCCCGCGGTCGCCCGCGATCCTCACCAGTGGCATGAGCCTTCGCTCGGCGTAGAACGAGTGCCAATTGTCGCTCGGCTCGTTGGGAAGGCGCAACGAGCCGATATGCGCCTGCACGCCGAGCGCCTCGCCGAAGCCGGGGTCACCGAAGCAGGGAGCGCCGGCGCTGTGGATCGCCGCAAGCCCCCCGCCGAGCTCCTCCGCACCCGCAGCACTCAGGCGACCGGGCTCGACCCACTCCAGCGCCAGGTAGTCGCCTGCCAGCTCGATCACGCGCGGGGTTTGCAACGCGCCGGGCTCTGCCAGCCACTCCAGGCCGGCGGCCTCCAGCGCATACTCCCCCGCACCGGCGTCGGGGCGCGTCTTGACGAACGCCTCCTCACCATTCAACTGGACCTGCCACGCCTCGTTGATGTCCCCACCGCCGACACGACGTGGGTTTGTCGCACCCGGCGGAAGGCTCACGCTCGGCCGGCTCGCGCTGAGGGGCTCATGCCGGCTCGGCGGCCCGCAGCTGCTCCAGGAGCCCTGCACACGCCGCCTCGATCTGGTCGAGCACGAGCTCGAAGCCACGCTCCCCGTCGTAGTAGGGGTCGGGCACGTCGAGATCTTCGAGGCCCGTGCTCTCGGGGTCGAACTCGCGCAGCAAGCGCACCTTCTCGCGCAAGGGCTCCTCAGGAGCCAGCCGGCGCAGCGCATGCTGGTTGGAGCGATCCATCGCCAGGATCAGGTCGAAGTGCTCGAAGTCCTCCACCTGCACCTGCCGGGCGACACTCTCCAGGGCGATCCCTCTGCGTAGCGCCGCCGAGGCGGCGCGCGGGTCAGGGGCCTCCCCCACGTGCCACCCTCCGGTCCCCGCGCTGTCGATCTCAACGCGCTCACGCATCCCGGCCTGCGCCACAAGCTTGCTCATCACGCCCTCCGCGGTGGGCGAGCGGCAGATATTCCCCAGACAGACAAACAAGACATTCACGACGCGCGGAACTCCCTGGGAACGACCAGCGATCCCAAAACAACCGCCGGCATGTCGAACGCCACCACGAAGCGTGAGCGCCCCGCGGCCGGCTCGCTCACTCCTCTCCAATCTCGAGCACCGCAAGGAACGCCTCTTGCGGTACCTCCACGCGACCGACCTGCTTCATGCGCTTCTTGCCCTCCTTCTGCTTGCCCAAGAGCTTCTTCTTGCGCGAGATGTCGCCGCCGTAGCACTTGGCGATCACGTCCTTGCGGAAGGCCTTGACCGTCTCGCGGGCGATTATGTGTGAGCCGATCGCCGCCTGAATCGGCACGTCGTACTGCTGGCGGGGGATGCGCTTGCGCAGCTTCTCTGTAAGCGTGCGCCCCATCTCATACGCCTTGTCCCTGTGCACCACCATCGACAGCGCATCCACGGCGTCGCCGGCGAGCAGCACGTCGAGCTTGACGAGGCTCGCCGGGCGCAACCCGTTCAGCTCATAGTCGAGCGAGGCATACCCCCGCGTGCGCGACTTGAGCTGATCGAAGAAGTCGAGCACGATTTCCGCGAGCGGCAGGTCATAGGTCATCTGCACGCGCTCGGGCGAGAGGTAGTGCATGCCGGCGGGCTCTCCCCTGCGTTCCTGGCAGAGCTCCATCACTGCACCCACGAACTCCCTCGGGGCGATCACCTGCGCCTTGATGAACGGCTCCCTTATCTCGCCGATCGTGCCTGGATCGGGCATGTCCGAGGGGTTGTGCACATCCAGCTCCTGCCCATTGGTGAGGGTCACGTCGAACTCCACCGAGGGCATCGTCGCGAGCAGCTCGAGGTCGTACTCGCGCTCCAGGCGCTCCCTGACGATGTCCATGTGCAGGAGGCCGAGAAAGCCGCAGCGAAAGCCGAAGCCGAGCGCGTCGGAGGTCTCCGGCTCCCAGGAGAGGGCGGCGTCGTTGAGCGTCAGCTTCTCGAGGGCATCGCGCAGGTCGGGATATCGGTCGGAGTCGATCGGGAACAATCCGCAGAACACCATCGGCTTGACCTCGCGGTAGCCGGGCAAGGGCTCTGACGCCCCCTGTCCACTGCGCCCGGCGGTCGTGAGCGTGTCGCCGACGCGCAGCTGAGTCACGTCCTTGATGCCCGTGATCAGATAGCCCACCTCGCCGGCGCTCAGCTCCTTCACGGGCATCATCGTCGGCGAGAAGAAGCCGATGTCGTCGATCTCCGCGTGCGTTCCCGCCGCCATCGCCCTGATCGCCTCCCCCTTCTTGAAGACACCGTCGACGACTCTGATGTAGGCGATCACGCCCCTGTACTGGTCGAACTCGGAGTCGAAGATCAGCGCGCGCGGCGGTGCGGTTGGATCCCCAGACGGCGGTGGCACGCGCCTGACCAGCTCGTCGAGCACCTCCCGCACGCCCGCTCCCGTCTTGCCGCTGATCTTCAAGATCGACTCGGGCGGCTCGCCGATCAGCTCCGCGACTTCGCCGGCCACCCGCTCGGGCTCGGCACCAGGCAGATCGATCTTGTTCAAGCAGGGGATCAACTCCAGGCTCGCGTCCACCGCAAGGTAGGTGTTTGCCACCGTCTGCGCCTCCACCCCCTGGGAGGCGTCCACGACGAGCAGCGCTCCCTCGCACGCCGCCAATGAGCGAGAAACCTCATACGTGAAGTCCACGTGCCCGGGAGTGTCGATCAGGTGCAGCTGGTAGGTCTCGCCGTCGGAGGCCTTGTAGGCGACCTTGACCGCCTGTGCCTTGATCGTGATGCCCCGCTCGCGCTCCAGGTCCATCGAGTCGAGCACCTGCGCGCGCATCGAGCGCTCGTCCACCGCGTGCGTAATCTCGAGGATGCGGTCGGCGAGCGTCGACTTGCCATGGTCGATGTGGGCGATGATCGAGAAATTGCGGATCTTGTCTTGTTCCATGCGGGTCCAAACTGTAGAGGCGATAGCCTTGTATGTCCGGCAGATCGCCCACTCGACCGGAGCCCTCGGGCTCAAGCCAGGCAACGCGCCGGCCTTCGGGCCGTCGGCCAGTCCAGGTGGTCGGGAGTGTCATAGCCGCCCAGGCATACGACACAAGTCCTGGGACGTAGTAGTAAAACGGCGATCTATGACCGGACCAGGGCCGGGAGGGCGCAAGCTTTCCCGGCCCTTCTCGTTCACGCTCGGCCGAGACGTGCACTGATCAGGCGATGCACCCGATGCGCCTCCGGCACGTGCATCGTGAGCACTGCCCGCGAGTACACCCACAGCCCGGCGAGCGCGGCTGCGACGACGCTCACGATTTGCGCGGCCAGCGACACGCCCAGGACGGAGTCGAGCACGTACCAGACCGCATAGGAGACGCCTGCGAGCAGTGCCGCGGCGACGCCTATGCGAGCGGTGATCATCGTCGTCTGTGCCCCTTCCAGGCGTCCGTTGAAGCCGATCCGCAGGCGATGGAGCAATAGGACCGTCATCACGATATTCGCCACGAGCGTGCCGATCACCAGGCCCGCGATACCCAGGGGCTTGTAGAGGCTAATGCTGACCACGATGTCCACGGCCATGTTGATGCCGGCAAGCGTCGTGGGGATCCATGGCCGCTGCACCGCGAAGAAGGTTCGGGTGAGCAGCAGATTGAGCCCTCCGAACGGCAGGCTGAAGGCGAACCAGAACAAGGCGATCGATACGAGTTCGGTCGAGCGCGCATTGAAATGGCCGCGCTCGAACAGCAACCGTACGACCGGCGTTGTGAGCACCAGCAGGAAAGCGGCCGCCGGAATCAGCAGAAGGTTGATCTGCCTCATGCCCGACCCGAGCGTGCGGCGCATCGAAGCGGCATCGCGACGTGAAGCCATACGGCTCATTACTGGAAACAGGACCGTCGCGACCGCAACGCTGAACATCCCCTGCGGGAGCATGTAGACGCGGAACGCGTTTTCGATGGCGCGTGGCGCTTCGTCAGAGACAAGTGTGCCGAAAGCGGAGTTGATGAGCTGATCGAGGTTCACGATCCCCAAGCCGATCGTGACCGGGAGCATCAACAGGAACACCTGGCGCACACGCGGATCGTGCCAGTCGATACCGAGCTGCAGGCGAAAGTCGATGCGCGCGAGCGCGCCGAGCGCCATCAGGAGCTGCAAGCCAGTGGCCACCAGCACCCCGATGGCGAACGCGTAAATCCCGTTTTCGCCGTGGAAGAGCGGATGGAGCGTCACGAGCAGAACGAGGATCACGATGTTCCAGATCGCCGGCGACACAGCTTGGAGGGTGAAGCGATCGTAGGACTGCAGGATGCCGAGCAACAGCCCGTTGAGCCCAAGCAGCAGCACCACTGGAAACAACACCTGCGACAGCCCGACGGTCAACGTGATCGTGCTTGGGGCGAACTTCGGGCCGATGAACAGCGGCATGATGAGCCCTGCGGCAAGAATGAAGAACGCCGTGATCGCGCTCAGCGCGAGCAGCATAATCCAGAACATGGTCGACGCCAGTCGAAAGGCCTCGCGACGGCGCTCGCGCTGAAGAAGATCGGTGAACACAGGCACAAACGCCGCCGAGAGCGCCGCGTTGGCGAACAGCTGAGCGACGAAGTTCGGCACGAGGAACGCGATCGTGTAGGCCGATGCGGCAGCGCTCGTGCCGAAGTAGCTCGCGAACACAATCTCCCGCAACAGACCCGCAATCCGCGACACGCCCGTGCCTACGGAGAAGATCGCCGTGTTGCGAGCGACTGCGCGCCCCGCTCGTCTTTCGTGGCTCCCCGGCTCAGGGACATCTCCGGTCGCGGACAAGGCCGCTATAGTACGGCGCTGCGCGGCGCGCCCTGGCAGGTCACCCGGCCGCACGCGCCTCTTGACATGGCCAACATCGCATCACAGAAGAAGCGCATCCTCCGCTCCGAGCGCGAGCGTATTGAGAACCGCCAATACACGTCTGCGATCAAGACCTACTTCCGCCGCCTGGAGACGGCTGTGCAGGAAAAAGAGCAGGACACCGCCTCCAGCGAGCACCACCGACTCGTGAGCACGATCGACAAGGCCGTCAAGCGCGGTGCGCTTCACCGCAACACGGGCGCACGCAAGAAGTCCCGCGCCGCTCGAACGCTCGCCAAGCTCGGCTCTTAGCGCATCTCCGTAGGCCTCAGCTGGCGACAGAGAGGATCGCTCGCACCGCAAGCGTGTCTTCCTCCAGTGAGGAGAGCGCCGTGCGCGAACCGCTCAACGGCGCTCCTCCGCGCGTGTCGAGTTCGAGGTCGGCAATGCGGCACACGGCGGCGCGCAGGCGCTCGGGCTCGGTGCGCGCAACGTCTGCGATGAAGCGGTCGGCCGCGCGTGGCGGCATGCGCATGCCGCGCTTGATCTCGCCGGGGGGCTCGCCGGCCTGAAGGCGCACCGACACCCCCTCGGCGTCGCGCAGACGTTGAGCCATCAGGTATACGAGCCCGGATAGACGCTCGCCCTGTGTGCGCAGGCGCAGATAGGAGCGCACCGCTTCTCCGGCGTCGCCCCCGACCAGGGCATCGGCAAGTGAGAAGGCACGCCATGCGGTCGAATGCGCGGACTCCTGCTCGATCTCCTCAGCGCTCACCTTGACCGGACGCTCCCCACTCTCCTCGGCGGCGAGGGCGAGCTTCTCGAGCTCCCGCAAGAGTCGTTGCTGGCGCTCGCCCACTTGCGCAACGAGTGTCTTGGCCGCAAACGCATCGAGCGAGAGCCCGAGGGCCGTGGCCTGCTCGCGCACCCACCCGGCGAGCTCCCACGGCTTGATCGTCGCCTCCGCAACGATCTGCCCCTTGGCAGCCTTGACGGCGTCGTGAAGCGCCGACGGCGCCTTCGTACGCCCCTCCTCGCGCGCGAAGAACGCGATCGTGGTGTCCGGTGGCATGCTCGCCATCGCGGGCACGATGTGCTCGGCAACCTCCGCCTCCTTGAAGCGCTCGGCGCCATCCACCACGATCACGCGCTGCCCGATCGCAAACGTCATCGTCGAGAGCACAAGCGCCACCGCTTCGGGAGTCCCCGCGTCGCCGACGAGAACCTCGACGCTGCCGGCGTCCCCAGCCGCTTCTCCGAGCGCCTTCAAACGAGAGCGCCGCTCCCCGACTGCGCCGTGATCCTCGCCATGGATGAGATAGGCGGGCTTCAGCGCGGGCATGAGGGCGAGTGTAGTCCCAACCAGGACACCCCAACCAGGACGCCGAGCACGGTTTGAAACGCGACGTCGATCGATCGACGTCAATCCAGCACTAGCGTTGTGTCTCGCTCGGCGTCGTCGTCGGGATCGTCGTCGTCCTCGTCTTCGATGTCCGCAAGGCGCTCGAGGAAGAAGCGGTGGTTGGGTTGGTCCACGAGCACGAGGTAGCGCTCGAAGAAGTCGTGGCGACCGAGAAGCGCGATCGGGAGGTTCTCGCAGAACATCACGACCGGCAATAAGATGCGCTCGCCGGCGACTTCCACGTCGAGGCCCTCGGTGTAGGCATAGCGCTTTGAGATCCGGCCGTCGGCGACGCTGGCCAGGGCGGGCTCGCAGTCGACGTGAATGTCGATACCGAGCAGCTTCGCCCAATCGGTCGAGAAGGTGACGTAGTCCGCGCCGCTGTCCACCAGAGCGCGAGCCGTGGTCAGGACATCGCCTGTGCGATCGAGCAACTTTATGCCGATTGCAGGGCGCAGGATGGCTCGGCTGACCGAGCTGCGCTTGCCGGTGAAAAGGTACGGGCGCTCTTGGATCGTGAGCGCTTTGGTCGCGGCGCTGATCAGCGCCGGTTCACTCGCCGGTGGTTGGCCCCTCTTGGACTCGGAAGATTTCAGCGGTGCTCCGCTGTCCGTTAAGTCGGTCAACTAGGCATCCCAATTGCTCGTCGTCATCCACGACTCGATGATCCTGAACCGCGACCCAGCGTCCAGCATATTGGATTAGCTCAGCTCCCAGGTCTTCCTCGGCCCTCACTTGTTCCTGGGTACTCAGCGTATGGTCGTTGATGCCCATCGCATCATCTCCACTGGATCCTGGCGATTGACGCTCGGCGGAGCTGCCCACCGGTGCGATTCGTGTTCCACTCTGCACAACATATCCGAATCATCGGATCAGCACAAGGCATTCTTTACTTTCAATGTCTCTAATTATTAGAACTTATCGCTCCAATGGCACGGTCGGTCTCGGGAAATCGGATGATTGGGACACCCCAAGAACGCGGGATAGCCTCCTGGCAAGACCGCCGGCTCAGCATATCGCGAACTTGGCGATATGTCTATTGGCTTTAGCGCATAGAAGCCAGAAGCTCCATAGGTGGGTCCCCGTGAACGCTTCGCCTCAAATCTCAAGGCGCTGCGCCATGAGCGCGGATGGTCCCAGGAGGACCTGTCGCGCCACTCTGGCCTGCACACGACGACCATCTCCAAGTACGAGATAAACGATCGGGTGCCCCGCTTCCCGACGATCGTGATTCTCGCCGAAGCTTTTGAAGTCCCGGCGGGGCGACTCTTCGACGGCATTCCCTAGTCTTGCGAATACGCAACCCGCGCAATCCGATGTTCAGCGCACGACCAGGTTCACAAGCCGCCCCGGCACCACAATCTCCTTGACAATCTCGTGCCCGTCGATGTGGGCGAGCACGTTGGGCGCGGCAAGACACAACGCCTTGAGCTCCTCAGCTGTGGCGTCCGAGGGCGCCTGGACGCGGTCGCGCAGCTTGCCGTTGACCTGGCAGACGAGCTCGTAGGCGTCGCTTTCGAGCATCTCGGGGTCGGCCAGCGGCCACGGTTGCTCCCAGACACGCTCGCCGGTGAGCAGGTCGTAGATGTCAGAGCTGGTGTGTGGGGCAAACGGGAGCAGCAGCGAGGCGGCCGTGGCGAGGCCGAAGCGCAGGGTGTCGACGTGGAGGGTGTCGCGCATGCGCGAGCAGTCGTTGAGCAGCTCCATGACCGCCGCGATGCAGGTGTTGAAGGCAAAGCGGCGCATGTCTTCGGAGACCTTCTCGATCGCCCAGTGGACCTTGCGTGCGAGTTCGAGGTCCTCGCCGTCGGCGGAGCCGTTCTCGCCGAAGCTGTCGACGGAGGGCAGCGGCTCTCTATTGCCTCGCTCGGCCGTCTCTGCCGCCAAGCGCCAGAGGCGCGCCAGAAAGCGGTGGACGCCCTCGACGCCCTCATCCGACCAGTCGGCGTCCTGGTCGGGAGGACCGACAAACAGGATGTAGCAGCGCGCGGTGTCGGCGCCGTAGCGCTCGACGATCGAGGCGGGCGAGACGACATTGCCCTTGGACTTGCTCATCTTGGCGCCGTCCTTGGTGACCATGCCCTGGGTGAAAAGCGCCTTGAAGGGCTCCTGGAAGTCGAGCCGGCCGAGGTCGGCAAGCGCCTTGCAGAAGAAGCGCGCGTACATGAGGTGCAGGATCGCGTGCTCGACGCCACCGATGTACTGGTCCACCGGCATCCACCTGCGCAGCGCCGCGGGATCCCACGCGGCCTCTTCGTTGTGGGCGTCGCAATAGCGCAGGAAGTACCAGGAGGAGTCGACGAACGTGTCCATGGTGTCGGTCTCGCGGCGAGCAGGGCCGCCGCAGGCGGGGCACTCGGTGGCCACCCAATCCTCGGCGGTGGCCAGTGGCGAGCGACCCTGGGGCGCGTAGTCCTCGATGTCCGGCAGGACCACCGGCAGCTGATCGGCCGGGACGGGCTGCAGCCCGCACCGCTCGCAGTAGACGATCGGGATGGGACAGCCCCAGTAGCGCTGACGTGAGACGAGCCAGTCGCGCAGGCGGTAGTTGACCGACGCGTGGCCCTTTCCTTCGCGGTCGAGCCAGCGCACGATCGCGGTGAGCGCCTCGCGGTTGTGCATGCCGTCGAAGTCGGGATGGCTGCCCACGAGCGGGCCGTCGCCCGAGTAGGGCAACCCCTGCTCATCTCGACCACCTTCGGCCGCGCCTTCGATGACTCGACGGATCGGCA
>Ga0210409_10005876_pt1 | contig 12834 bp, 7 predicted proteins | sample IncBWH17MmetaG_FD_161649 | JGI IMG/M metagenome (GOLD analysis project Ga0210409, IMG submission 161649) | Forest soil microbial communities from Barre Woods Harvard Forest LTER site, Petersham, Massachusetts, United States - Inc-BW-H-17-M | ecosystem: Environmental > Terrestrial > Soil >...
GAGAAACTGGATGATCGTGACGCGGAACACGCGATCATATCCGATCTCCGCCGGCACCTCGACCAAAGGCAGGCAGCACAGCACCTCGCGCAGCACGTTCGCGGACTGCTGCCCGGCGCAGGACAACGACAAGAGCTCGATGAGCAACTTGCGCAACTCCACTTGCCCTTCGAGCGTGATCGAGTTCGGCGTCGCCTGCACCACGGCATCGCGCGGAAAGAGCCGCGTGACGGGCTGCACCGTCGCCCCCGCTCGGATGCCGTAGCCGATCGAGATCGCCTCGGGATTACACGGCAGCGGAATCAGATCGTCCTCGCCAAACACCCCCCACTGATCGATGATCGCCCGTCGGATTTCCGTGAGCACGATGCGATTGGTCGCCGGATCGTATCCGTCGTTCCGCCCCGCATCCTGGACGGGCTGAAACGTCACGCCACGCACGCACGACCACTGTTGCGCGTACCGGAGCACGTCGCCGATCTCGCCGTCATTCACGCCTTTCCGCACGACGCAGACCAACGTCGTCGAGATGCCATGGCGGTCGAGGTTGGTGAGCGCCTGCTCGCGCACGCGCCGCAGGTCGGCGCCGCGAATAGTCTGCAGCGCGTCTCGCGACAGCGCGTCGAATTGCAGGTAGACCTCGAATCCACGCTTCGACTCGGCCAACGCTTCGACGAACGCGGGATCGTTCGCCAGCCGAATCCCATTGGTATTGATCATCACGTGGCGGATGGGCCGCCGCCGGGCCGCGGCCAGAATCTCGAGGATGTCGGGATGAATCGTCGGCTCACCGCCTGACAACTGCAGGAGATCCGGCTGCCCTTCGCTCTCGACCAGGAGATCCAGCATGGCTTCGATCTCCTCGAGACTACGCTGCCCGGCGAGGTGCGGCGAGGAGCTCGCGAAACAGGTCGGGCAGGTCAAGTTACACGTCTCGTTCACCTCGATCAGTGCGAGGCAACTATGCTGCTCGTGGTCGGGACACAGGCCACAGTCATACGGACATCCCTTGTCGATCGGCGTATGGAATCGCATCGGGATGTCGCCGGGCTTGAGATAGTCCCGGCACCGCTTCCAATACGCGGCATCGCTCGCGATCAACGTCCGTTGCAGGCCGTGCTCCGCGCAGCGCTTCCGATAAAAGACCTGGTCGCCCTCCTGCACGATCTTCGCCGGGACCAACGTCAGGCAGGTCTCGCAAAGGGACGTGGTCTGCCCGAGGAAGATATAGGGACGCGAGTGACGCATAGAGGATGAGAGCGGCGGAGAGGAGATGAAACGTATTGAACGGTCCCACGATCGTTCCGTACGGCTTGAAGAACTCCCAGACGAACCGCTGCGCGGCGTAGACTCCGACGAAGAAATAGAACCCCAGAAGGGTCGCAAGGGGATGCCGGCGGCGTCGCAACACCAGAAACGTGACCACGAACGCGATCATGACGGCCGACTCGTACAACTGCACCGGGTGCCGCCGCACGCCGTCGCCGAAGTCGACGCCCCAGGGCAGCGTGGTCGGCGTGCCGTACGTACGGTCGTCCAATCCGGCCAGAAAGCAGCCGATCCGCCCGACCGCGATCGCCGCCGCGAGCGGCACGGCGAGTCGCACGCCGGTCGATCCACGAATCCCGGCGCGGGCTTTGAGCAGCTCGATACCCGCGATGCCGCCGGCTAAGCCTCCCTCGACGCTACGCGCGAGACCGTGCACCCCGCTGATCCAGAGGTTGAACGAGCCGAACGCGTACGCGCCGATCGACGCGCCGATCGATGCGGCGACGAGGTAGTCCGGGTGCGTGCGCCACGGTGCACTCGGCCCGACCGGCACGAGTCGAAACGCCATGCCAGCTGTGATCAAAGCGAGCAGGTCGAAGACCGCGTGCATGACAGTGGTGGTTGTCACCGATCGTCGCTGTCCGGTCGCCGCCGTCGCTCGCCCTTGAGTCGCGCGCGACGACGTTTATCGTCGAGTCGCGCAGCGACCGACGCTGCCGTAGGCCGAGTAGCGCGCCGCGGCCGAGGAACGGCGAGCGCACGCCGGATGAGCGCAGCCAATCGCGCCTCGGCCTCGTCGCGATTCCGTCGCTGACTCCGCGAGTCCGACGCGACCACGCGCACATTGCCCTCGGCATCAACGCGACCGCCGAGTCGCTGACGCACCCGCGCGCGCGTCATGTCATCGAGGGCCGTCGTGCGATCCACGTTCCACACCACTTCGATGCGCGTCGACGATGTGTTGACGTGCTGGCCACCCGGGCCGCCGGACCGCGTCGCGCGCACGGTCAACTCGGCCCGGGGGATGCGCACCGCGTCGTTTACTTCGAGGGCGTCCCGCACTCGTTCGTTAGACGTGCGCCGCGCGCAGGACGCGAAGCGCGGCCACGCGCCGTGCTTCCATGGCGATGACCTCGAGCTCGCCCGCGGGGAAGGGCACTCGATCGCCGAGCTTCGGCAGCCGTCCGAGCCTGGCGAACGCGTATCCACCGATCGTCGTCCACTCTCCGTCGGGGATATCGAGATGATGTTCCGACCGCACGTCGATGAGCGAAAGGTTGCCGGCCAGCTCTAACACCCCCTCGAACTCGAACGAGCGCCGCACGGCGGGCTCGTCCTCATCGGCGATGTCGCCAATGATCTGCTCGATGAGGTCTTCCATGGTCACGATGCCGGCTGTCCCCCCGTACTCATCGAGCACGATCGCCAGGTGCTGCCGTTTCCTGCGGAGATCATTCAAAACGCGCTCGGCCGGCACGCTGGCGGGCACATACACAGCCTCACGAATCAAGGACTCCAGGTCGAAGACCGTGCCGGAAGGAAGCGCCCAGAGGTCCTTGGCGATGAAGATGCCAACCACATCATCGAGCGACTCCCGATAGACGGGATACCGCGAGTAGCGCTCCGTGCGAAGCACGGCCCGCACCGCGTCCTCATTGGCGTCGATCGGCAAAGCGACGATGTCGGTCCGAGGCCGCATGACGTCGTGCGCGCGTTTGTGCTGAAAGTCGATCACGCCACCGAGCATCCTGGCATTGCCGGCGCGCGCGTCGCTGAGGAAACGGCGGAGCCGTTCCGGTGGCAATCCGCGGACCCACGCCGACCCTACGTTACGGCCGATCCGCCAGATGACACCCTGCGCCGCAGCGACGATTGCAGCGGAGATCGACCTCGCGAGGTCGGTGAAAGAAGTCGTTGGGCTAATTGGAAACCCTGTGCCGTCGTGCCGTCAAGCTCGTCTCTTGATAATAACCCCTTGCCGTTGTGACGTCGATCAGTCCGTCGTTGAGCCCTCCGCGGGCTAAGCTCCAGCAGGCGATGACCGATCCGCGCCGCATCATGCGCGGCGTCTACGTCGGTCGCTTCACCATCTCGGTCGCGATCTTCCTGGCCGCACAGCTCGTCTGGGAGCGAACGCCGACCGAAGACGCGCGACTCGCGTCGCTCATCTTCGCCGTCGCGATTTTGTTCACGGCTGCGTCAGCGACTTATAGCGAGGTCGTACACGCCGGCGCCCGTCCGATCCCTCGGACGTTCTTCTCCATCCAGACCGCGTTCGATATCGCGCTGGTCACGGCCGTCGTGCACGTCACCGGCGGCAGCCTCTCACCGTTCGTCTGGCTGTACATCCTGGTCATTGCCTCGGCCGCCTTGCTGTTGCCCGTTGGCGCCGGCCTGTTGATCGCCCTCGCCTGCGATGTCTGTTACTTCGCCGAAGTCCTGTGGCTGAGTCACACCGCGCCCGACGTCGGCGTCTGGCTCCAACTGGTCGTCTTCGGCACCGTCGCCCTCGGCAGCGGCTACATCGGCGCCCGGTTGCAGCAGGCGGGGGCCGGCACGGCGGCCGAACTGGTCTTCGTTCGCCTGCAAGCCGAGGACATTCTCAGGAATATCCGCAGCGGAATCATCACGATCGACGCGCGCGGGTACCTGTTGTACGCCAACCCCGCGGCGACCGAGTTGCTCGGCATGCGCCCCCGGCGGTCCACGGGCGCACCAGTGGTGCAGCAGATCGCGTCCGTCGCTCCGCGATTGGCGCGTGCGTTGGAGGAGGCGGCGACGCATCGGTTCCGGACGACGCGAGGCGAAGACATCGTCACGCTCCCGGATCGCGCCTTCCCGATCGGCGTCACGACGACGTTCAGCGACGGCGACGGCGACCCGGGGACGGCAACCGCGACGGCGATCTTTCAGGACATCTCCGGCCAGAAACGCCTGGAGAGTCTTCACGTCCGCGCCGGCCGCCTCGAGGCCGTCGCGGAGCTCGGCGCGTCGTTGGCGCACGAGATCAAGAACCCCTTGGCGTCGATCCGGAGCGCCGTCGAGCAGCTGGCGCGCATGCCTCAGGCCGATGAGGATGCGCGCACGCTCGGCGGGTTGATCACGCGCGAATCCGACCGACTGTCGCGACTTTTGACAGAGTTCCTCGATTTCGCGCGCGTGCGCGTGACGCGACTGCAGGCCGTGGACGTGGGCTCCATCGCCACCGGTGCCGCGAACCTCGTCGCCACGCACCCGGACCGGGCGTCCGGCGTGTCGATAACCTGTTCCATTCCGGACACTCCGCTCGTCATCGACGGGGACGAAGATCTGTTGCACCGCGCCGTGTTCAATCTCGCACTCAATGCGGCGCAGGCGGCGCCACCGAACGGGAAGGTCCGGGTGGAAGTCGCGCCGGTCGCGGCGGATCAACTCCCCAGTGGCGTGTCGTTCGACTCGGGCGCGGTCGCGCTCAAAGTCAGCGACGATGGACCCGGGATCGCGCCGGAAGTGCGCGAGCGCATGTTCGAGCCGTTCATGACGACGAAACCAGGTGGAAGCGGATTGGGCCTGTCCGTCGTGCATCGCGCGATCGAAGCCCATCGCGGGGTGGTGCTCGTCGACTCCGATCCCACCGGAACCCGTTTCACAGTGCTCTTGCCTTACTCTCAGAACGAGGACGCGGCGTGACCGAAGGGAACGGAAAGCCGAGCGTTCTGGTGATCGATGACGAGACGGGGATTCTCGACTCGTTGCGCATCCTCCTCAAGAACGAAGGCTTTCATCCGCACACCGCGCTCGGCGGCAAGGTCGCGCTCGAGCAGATCGACGCGATCAACCCCGACATCGTGCTGAGCGACGTCCGCATGCCGGCAGTCGGTGGCGTGCAGGTGTTGAGCGCCGTGCGGTCGCGCTATCCCGAGACGCCGGTCATCCTGATGACCGCGCAGGCGACGCTCCAATCGGCCATGCAGGCGGTCAACGAAGGCGCGTTCTACTATATCCAGAAGCCATTTCGGAACGACGAGCTGATCGCCATTCTCAAGCGCGCGGCCGAACATCGCCGGCTCCGGATGGAGAACACGTCGCTCCGCCAAGAGATCAAACGCCGCGAGCGTCGCACCGATGGTCGCCCGGTCGGCACCAGCAAGACCTGGCTCGATGTCGTCACCCTGGCCGAGACCGTCGCCCCAACCGAGTCGACGGTGTTGATCCAGGGCGAATCCGGGACCGGTAAAGAAGTCATCGCCCGCTATATCCATCAGCTCTCCAATCGGGCCGACGCCCAGTTCGCGTCCATCAACTGCGGCGCGCTACCGGAAAGTCTCTTGGAGAGTGAGCTCTTCGGTCACGTCAAAGGCTCGTTCACGGGCGCCGTCAAAGACAAGAGCGGTCTGTTTACGGCCGCCGCCGGCGGCACCTTCTTTCTCGATGAAATCGGGGAGACGACGCCGGCGACCCAAGTCAAGCTGCTCCGAGTCCTGCAACACCGGGAAGTGATCCCCGTCGGCGCGACGGATGCGCAGCCGATCGATGTCCGGCTGCTCGCGGCGACGAACCGTGATCTCGAAGAGGAGATCAAGCGCGGCGCATTCCGGAGTGACCTGTTCTATCGCTTGAACGTCATCGCGCTCCACCTGCCGCCGTTGCGAGATCGGCGCGACGACATTCCGCTGTTGGTAGACGCCTTCTTGCACCGCGCCGCCGAGGCGCGAGGCGAGACTCCGAAACGCGTGAGCGACCCGGCCATCGAGGTGCTGCGGAGCTTCTCGTGGCCCGGCAACGTCCGCGAGCTCGAGAATGCCCTCGAGCGCGCGGTGATCCTGACGCCCGGCGACGTGATCGAAGTCCAGGCATTGCCCGACCGCGTGACCGAGCGTCGGGCCGAGCCGCTCGTCTCGGACCGCGTCCCATCGACCCCGACGCTCGACGTGATCGAGCGCGCGTACATCATGTGGGTCCTCCAGAGCGAAGGCGGCAACAAGACGCGCGCCGCCGACGTCCTCGGCATCGACCCGTCGACGCTCTACCGCAAGCTGTCGCGCTTCGGCGTCGAGGCGTAACATGAAACGGTGGTGGCCGGCGGTCGCGATCGTCGCGCTCGCGATGGCCACGTCGGCGTCGAGTCTCGCCAATGGCTTTGCGTACGATGACGTTCCGCTGATCCTGCAGAATGCGCCGTTCCATGCGCTGGGGAGCATCGCGCATCGGTTCGCCGAATCCTACTGGCCCGTCGACCAGGGACACTCGCTCTACCGGCCGTTGACCACGGCACTGTTCACGCTGGAGTGGGCGGTCGGCCGCGGTTCGCCGCTGCCGTTTCATCTCATCAACGTGCTGCTGTATGCGGCGGTCTGTCTCGCGATGTATGGACTGGCCCGTCGGCTCGTCTCGCCTACCGTGGCGCTGATGGTGGGCTCGCTGTTCGCCGTCGATCCGTTGCACGTCGAGGTGTTCGCCAACAGCGTCGGCCTCTCGGAGCTGCTCACGGCGCTCAGCGTCATCGGCGCCACGATCTGGTACATCGACCGGCGCCGCGCCGGCGACCTCCGTGGACGTGATGTCGTCGCGCTGTCGTCGTGTTACGCCGTCGGATGTCTCGCCAAAGAGTATGCGATCGTCCTCCCCGCCATATTCGTCGCTGCCGAGCTGACCATCATCGCGGACCCACGGCCGCTCCTCGAGCGGGCGCGAGCGCTCCGTCTCCTCATGCTCTCGCTGACGCTGGTGGCGGTCGTCTATGTGGCGGCCCGCATCCAGGTCACGGGCTCGTTGGTGGCGGAGAATCCGGCGATTCCGCTGCGCGATGCGACATACGCCACGCGCTGGTGGACGATGTTGAGTCTCGTGCCCGAATGGGTGCGTCTGCTGGTGTGGCCGGCGCATCTGGCCGCCATGTACTCGCCGCCGGGCACGCCGCTCTTCGAGCACGCCAATCCGCGATCGATGATCGGGGCCGCGCTCCTCGTCGCCGTGGCGGCGCTGGCGATCGCCGGACGCCGGCGCCTGCCGGTGGCATCGTTTGGCATCGCGTGGATCGCCCTCGCGCTCCTGCCCATCAGCAATGTCGTGGTCAAATCGGGTGTACTGTTGGCCGAGCGGACGCTGTTCCTGCCGAGTGTGGGTGCCGCGCTGATCATGGGCGCCGTGATCCCGGTCGCGGCCGCCTGGTTCCCATCGTCGCGCCCGATTCGTCTCGCGGCCGCGGCCGTCCAGGTACTCGTGCTCGGCGCCGGAGTCTGGCGGAGCACGACGCGCGCCGGCGTCTGGCGCGACAACCCGACGTTGTTCGCGGCCTCGATCGTCGACGAGCCGCTCAGCTACGCCGCGCACTTCGGCCTCTCCGGCGTCATGTTCGAGCACCAGCAATACGGGACGGCCGAGCGCGAGTTGCACGTCGCCTTGCGCCTGTATGATCGCGATCCGCGCGCATTCCTGGACCTCGGCACGGTCTATGACATGGCGGGCCACTGCGAGGCCGCGACACGATTGGCGCAGCGCGCGCTCGAGCTCCAGCCGGACTTCCTGATGGCTGAATTCATGATCGCGCGCTGCCTGAGAAAAGCCGGAGACTACGCCGCGCTGCGCTCGCTCGCCCTCGAGGGCGTGGCGTCCGGATATCAGCGGCAATTATTCCGCGAGATTCTGTTCACCGCCGACAGCGGCATTCGTGCGGCTGCCACTGGACGCTATTAATGTTTCGCCATGACCGACACGTTCCGCCCAACCACCGACCCATTGACAGGTCCCACGATTCAACGGCTCCGGGGCCGAACGCCGCTCAAGCGCAGCGAGGTGCGCCTGTCGGTGTTGATCCCCGTCTACAACGAGCGACCGACGATCCGGCTGATTCTCGACCAGGTACACGCCGTTGCCGTGCCGAAGGAGATCATCTGTGTCAACGACTGTTCGACGGATGGCACGAAGGAGATCCTGGATGCGCTCGCGGCCGAGGGCAGGATCGACCGGCTGATCCACCAGCCGGTGAATCGTGGCAAGGGGGCGGCAATCCGCACGGCGCTCGCGGCCAGCACGGGCAACGTCGTCATCGTGCAAGACGCGGATTTGGAGTACGATCCCGCCGATTGGCCGGGGCTCCTCGAGCCGCTGATCGATGGGGTCGCCGACGCGGTGTTCGGCTCGCGGTTTATGGGTGGCCCGCACCGCGTGCTCTATTTCTGGCACTCGGTCGGCAACGCGTTTCTGACGACGTGCAGCAACGTCCTGACGAATCTCAACCTGACCGACATGGAGACGTGCTACAAGGCGATCAGCGGGGACCTCGCGCGATCGCTGGTGCTCACGTCGGATCGCTTCGGGTTCGAGGTCGAAGTGACGGCGCGCTTGGCGCAAGCGCGGGCGCGGATCTACGAGGTGCCGATCAGCTACTCGGGGCGGACGTACGCCGAGGGCAAGAAGATCGGCTGGAAGGACGGGCTGGCCGCGATCTGGCACATCGTGCGGTACAATCTCCAGTCGCCATCGCGATTGCCCTCGCGCTGATCGCGGCGCTCGCCTACGCGAATAGTCTCCCCAACGGATATACGCTCGACGATTCCGCGATTGTCCTCTCCAACCCCCTGGTCCATAGCCTGACCGGGGTGTGGCGGGCGTTCGCGCACCCGTATTGGCCGGAAGCGTGGGGACGGGGCCAGTATCGCCCGCTCGCCATCGCGTCGTTTACCGTGCAATGGTGGGTCGGCGGCGGCGCGCCCTGGGTCTTTCATCTCGTTTGCGTTGCCTGGCACGCGGCCGCCTGCGTCCTCGTCTGGCGACTCCTCTCCGCCTGGCTTGCGCCGGCCGGCGCGGCATTCGGGGCCCTCTGGTTCGCGCTCCACCCCGTTCACGTTGAGGCGGTGGCGAGCGTCGTCGGACAGACGGAGCTCATGGCTGCCGTCTTCGTCCTGGCGGCGTGCCTCGCGCACCGGCGCGGGCATCGGATTGCCGCCCTCTGGTTCGCGCTGGCGCTGCTCTCCAAGGAAAGTGGGATCGTGTTTCTGGGCATCGCCGTGGCGATGGATCTCTTGGACGGCGTGCGCCGACCCCGCCTGTACGCGCGCTACGGAGTGGTGGCGGCGTTATATGCCGCTGCGCTCGCCATCATGTTCTCGAACCAACCCTTGAGCAAGGTCGCCCCTACCTGGGCGGCCGCGACGGTCGGACAACGGTGGCTGACGATGCTGACCGCGGTGCCACAGTACGTGCAACTGCTCGTGGCGCCGGTCGTGCTGCATATGGATTACGGGCCGCGAGTGATCGACCTCGCGACCTCGATTACCATGCCAGTCGTGCTCGGCGCCGCGGTGCTCATCCTGACCGTATTGGTTGCGGTGTCTGCCCGTACCTGGGCTCCGATGGTCACACTGGGACTCGCGTGGTTCGCGATCGCCATCGCGCCCGTGGCCAACGTGTTCTTTCCCTCGGGCGTCGTGCTGGCCGAGCGCACGATGTACTTGCCAAGCGTCGGTGCGGCGCTCATCGCCGGCTGGGTGGCGTACTGGGCGCTCGAGCGCGCGAGGCGCCCGGCCGTAGCCCTCGCCGCCGGTTGCGCCGTCGCCTTCGCGGCCCGGACGTGGACGCGAACGCCCGTGTGGCACGACGATGTCGCGCTGACACTCGCGTCGCTGCGCGACTCGCCGACGTCGTACAAAGCACACCATGCCGCCGGCGTGTTGTTCGCGCAATCGGGCCACTGGACCGAGGCCGCCAACGAGTACCGCTTCGCGCGGTGGCTGTTTCCGCTCGACGTCGAGCCCTATCGGGGTGGCGCGGAGGCCGCGCTGGTCGCGCACGATGACGACGCCGCGGCGGCGCTCCTCGACAGCGCCCGGCGTTTGGCACCCCTCCGGCTCTCCCCATGGTTGCGTCTGGCCGATGTCCGATCCCGCCAGCAGCGGTGGCGCGAGGCGGGCGCGCTCGCGTTCGGCGCCTATGAGATGTATCCCGACACCGTGCGCGCGCTCGCGATCGCCATCAAGGCCGACTTGCAGGCTGGGGATGTGCGGGGCGCCGCGGCCGCCATCAAGCGCGGACTCGCCGATCACCCGGATGACGAGTGGCTCCGGAGGCAATCCGTGTACGTCGCCGGCTTACCCCGGGACCCATGAGCGAGCCCTTCGACGACGACGAAGGCTGGCGGCGCTGGGCCGTCGCCAGCATCGTGATCATCGCCGCCCTCTGCTACGCCAACGCGGTCGCCAACGGGTACGTGCAGGATGATCAGTACGTCATCCACGACAACCCTCTGGTCAAGACCGTGTCCGGGTTGTGGCGGGCGTTTGCGCACCCGTACTGGCCGGACCGGATCGGCGCGGGTCAGTACCGGCCGCTCGTCATCGCGTCGTTCGTGTTCGACCGCGCGGTGCTGCACCTGGGCGCCTGGTGGTACCACCTGGAGAACATCGCCTGGCACGCGTTCGTCTGCGTGCTCGTCTACCGGCTGCTCTCGCTGACGCTCTCATGGCGTGGGGCTTGGCTCGGCGCCGCCTGGTTCGCGCTGCAGCCGATACACGTCGAAGCCGTGTCCAACGGTGTCGGTCGCTCCGAGCTCATGGCGAGCGCGTTCGTGCTGCTGGCCTTTTTCGCGCACCGCGAGCGAAGGCGCGTCGCCATTCTCTGGTTCGCGCTTGCCATGGCCTCCAAGGAAAGCGGTATCGTTTTCCTGGGCCTCGCTGTACTGAACGACGTAATACTTGGTCGCGCTTCGCGCGTCCCACGTTCCGTCAACGCCACGAGTGCCACGAGTGCCACGAGTGCCACGAGCGCCACGAGCGCCACGAGTGCCACGAGTGCCACGAGTGCGGCCATCACGACGCGAGGCGCGCAGCGCCTTCGCGAGAGTTATCTCGCGTATCTCGGCGTCGCGTCAGTCTACGCGGGCGTGCTGACCCTGATCTTCCAGCACGAGCCGTTCGTCGTGACCGCGATCACGTGGGACAACGCGAGCACGGTCGATCGCTGGCTGACGATGCTCCGCGTCGTGCCGGAGATCGCGCGGCTCCTGCTCGCGCCGGTCGACCTCAAAGCCGAGTATACGCCGCGCACGATCGATCTGGTCACTACCGTGACGCCGGCCGTCGTGCTCGGTACGAGCTTGCTGGCGGCGTCGCTCGTCGCAATGGTGTCGGCCTGGCGGCGCGCGCCGGCGGTCGCGTTCGGCATCGCGTGGTTCTTCATCGCGTTCGCTCCGGTATCGAACGTCCTGTTCCCGTCGGGCGTAGTGCTCGCCGAGCGCACGTTGTATCTGCCGAGCATCGGCGCGGCGATGGTGGCGGGCTGGGTCGCCGAACGCGTGCTGGCGGTTCGTCCTCGCGCGGTCGCCGTGTTCGCGACTGCCCTGTTCGTGGGGTTTGCGGTGCGGGTCTGGACACGCACGCCCATCTGGCACGACAAGCGGAACTACCTGATCCAGCAAGTGTCCGAGCAGCCGGAATCCTATGCCGCCCACTACACGCTCTGCGTCGTGATGGTACTGGAGCGGAACTTCACCGCTGGTGTGCACGAGTGCCGGATCGCGCGCTGGCTCTATCCCCAGGCCGTTGGCCCGTATGACGCGGGCGCGGACGCCGCCATCGGTCTCCACGACACCGCGACGGCCGGCGCGTTGCTCGACAGCGCGCTGCACAGGCGCCCCGACGATTACGCGACGCTGCTCACCTTCGCGCACCTGCGCCGTGTCCAGGGGCGCGACCGCGAGGCGATCGCGCTCGCCTTCTCGGCCTACGAGTCCCGGCCGGACAGCCTCGACGCGATCGACGAGTTGACCGGCGCGGCGCAGCGCATCCATGACTTCACGGATGCCGACGCCGCGTTCCATCGCGCGCTGGCGGACCACCCGACGAACACGCACTTGCGCGAGAGTTATGCGGCGATGCTCGCGGATCGCGGGGATACGGCGGCTTCACGCCGTGAATTGACGGTTGCCAGATCTGGCGCGATCAATTCGCTGTTCAACCAGTAGCTGTCACGAAACGCGTCAGCGGTGGCAAGAGGCACCGCAGACTGCAAGGCGTCGTGCAAATCACGCCCCCAATTCAAACGTTTCGTTGGATTGGCAGTCTCTTATAGTGTTGAGTAGCAACGAGATACACGGTCGAGTCCGTCGTGGCCTGAGCGTTGCCTTAGTACCGGCCAGACGTCGGTACACGGTGACGCGTGGTCACCGGGCCCTCAACACCCCCTCCGGAGTATCTGCACATGAAGACGGCCAAGAAGGGTTTCACACTTATCGAGCTTCTGATCGTTGTGGTTATCATCGGCATTCTTGCCGCGATCGCGATCCCGAAGTTCGCCGCGACGAAGCAGAAGGCGTATACCGCTTCGATGAAGACCGACCTGCGTAACCTCGTGACGGCTGAGGAAGCGTACTTCTCCGACAACACGACCTACGCTGGTACGACGGCGCTTGTCGCGACCTCGTTCCACGTGTCGGCTGGTAACGCGGTCACCTTCATTGCCGCGACCCCCACGGGTTGGAGCGCGACGGCCACGAACACGTTCGTGCCCGCGACGGCGACCGGTCATATCTGTGGCGTGTGGGTTGGTGGCGCCGCGTCGCAGCCGGGGGGTGTGACGGCGGACTCGGTC
>Ga0210409_10005877_pt1 | contig 12833 bp, 9 predicted proteins | sample IncBWH17MmetaG_FD_161649 | JGI IMG/M metagenome (GOLD analysis project Ga0210409, IMG submission 161649) | Forest soil microbial communities from Barre Woods Harvard Forest LTER site, Petersham, Massachusetts, United States - Inc-BW-H-17-M | ecosystem: Environmental > Terrestrial > Soil >...
TCGACCAAGGCTTGTCCGAGGTCGGTGGTCGTCTTGCAATTGTTGGTCAGACCGCCCGTGGTTGGGTCCTTCTTGCACACAGTGATTTCCGGCAAGTAGCTCAAATCCAGACCACCCAAATTGACGGAGGGGTTGACGGGGCTGGGGTCGCCGGTCCCAATATTCAAAGGCGTGGGGAACGAATGGTTGCCGAGATTCGGCGTGTCGTGGCAGGTGCCACATGTTCCCTGGAGCATCGGAATTCCTCCAGGCACCAGGCCGCCAGCCGCCACATCGTCGTTGATGCCGGCCACGCCGGATATGGGGATTTGCAGAGTGTTAAAGAGCTGTTCGCCGCGAGCGACGGATCGCCGGGCGACAGGCTGCTCGTGGTAATCACCCTGCGCCCATTTGTCGTAGAGGTTGAATATGTTGGAGGTAAACTGACCGTCCCCAGGGGTCACCAGCCCTCCCGGCTGCTCAAAAGCCGGGAGTAGAAAATGGACACTGGAGTTCACGCTGATGAAGAATGGCTGTTTGACTAGCGCGTTAGGCCCGCCTTTCGCACCGTCGTCATCAAGATCGCCGGCACGGCGGTCGTGTGTCTGCGCAGTGAACAGTTTCATCTCGAAATCCACGATCTGCTGTTGTTCTTCGGGGGTGGGCCGCGTGCCGTCTCCTTGCGCGTGGATGATGGTGGCGTCGACTGACTGGTGCAAAAGATCGCTGAGGAGCGAATTCGGATAATTACTGTTCAGGATTTTAGTTGTGCCGGTAGCCGGAGAAGATTCCCGGCCATCGAACATCACGGTGCTCAAGAAGCGAAGGTTCGTGGTCGGGAGAGGCCGGCGATACATGGAAATGACATCCGTTGCGTTGCATCCGTAGCGGTTGTAGACGCTGATGACCTGGTAGTCCGCATTTGGCGGAACAGCAATTCCGATACGTATCAAGCCTTTGGTCAAGAGCAAGCTATAGGCCTCGCGTCGTTCTTCTTGTGTAGAAACATCCGCAGTCGGGCAATTCGCGCCGTCAACGGGGCGAAAGAGTGGATCGGCACCCTGAGTAGTTTCGAAGCGATGACGAATGTGCGGCGGAGTGATTGAAAAGGCGTCGCTAGCCTGGTGGCAGGTGACACACCGGCGGCCGTTGCTGCCCAAGTCCTGGAAAAAAGGATTGATGGTGGTGTCAGTCGGCCCGCCAAGATTGATATTGGCGAAACGCCCGTCTGGATCGGAAAACTCCTGAAACGGGGGCACGATTAGATCAGAGTCTGAAGCAGAGGCGATAGCCAAGCCTGTTGCAGCGAGCACGATGAGCGCAACGATCACGACGAAAGGCGCGGCTCTAGGGAAGGGCCGGTTGACTCTCGTAATTGACGACATTATTTGTTCCAGAAAATTGGAGTTTGCGCGGTTCGTTTTCTTTTGCATGTTCCTGGACACCTTTCAAGAGTGCATGGGACGTTTATAGAATGTTGATCACCTTCGCAGACTGACTAGAAACCGAGTCGTTCCTCTGGTCACCGCATCGCTATTGTTTTTTTGGAATTTTCCGCCAGCACTTTGCGCCTGCGCTGAATAGTTGACGCTGTGACTGACCGCGTACCGGTTTGGCACTTACGGGTGAGGAGAGTGGGGTGCGGGCCTAACTCGTGACGGTTGGCTTGGGTCGCCGCTCCCTCGTGCTGGGATTTGGACCCGTCGACCTTGTGGCGTGCCGCGGCCTCCCAAGAATCGGTGCCATCGAAGTGGTCCGGGGCGATCTCGGACTGAGCTTTGGAGGTTGGAGAAAAGACCAAACATGCGGCAACAGCAACGAGGACCGCGAATATCTTGAATAAAGCTAAGGACCTCATGAGAGACCTCCTCTTCGGCCTTGGAGTCGCGTCCGCGCAAGGCTCGGGGTCAGTTTCGCTGGTTACACTGCGAGCATCCCGCGACGACTTAGAACTACTTTACGTCCTACTTATATATGCGGGAATTCTAGGGAAAAAGGTTCAGGAAATCGCTCTTGTTTAGTGGCAGTTTATCTACCCGCGGGAACAAGAATTCGCTTGATTCGAGCCAATGGCGGGAATATTGTTCCGTCAATCCCAAGGCGTGAATGGCGTGTCAGAATTGCCTGCCGAATCCGTCAACGAGCTTCTCTCAAAATGGAGGGCGGGAGATCAAGACGCCCTGAGCACCTTGATGCCGCTGGTCTATAAAGAACTCCATGATGTGGCGCATCACTATCTCCGGAAAGAGCGCCCCGATCACACCTTGCAGACCACCGCTTTGGTTCATGAAGCGTATTTGCGGCTCAGTGATCAAGGACCGTTTAGGACCGAGAATCACGCTCACTTTGTGGCCATCGCGGCACGTCTTATGCGGCAGATTCTTGTGGATTACGCGCGGAGTCGCGGCGCAGCGAAACGCGGGGCTGACTGCAAAGTGGATTTCGATATCGGCTTAGTGTTGCCGCAGAAGTCCCACGCGGAGCTCGTAGCCTTGGACGACGCGCTGAAGGAACTAGAGACACTAGATGAGCAACAGTGTCGAATTGTGGAGCTCAAGTACTTCGGTGGATTGACGAACGAGGAGATCGCGGAATTGCTAGGAATTTCTGTCTCGACTGCAAAGCGAGAGTGGAATGTGGCAAAAGCGTGGCTATCCAGACAGATCAAAAGGGGCAGTGGTGAAAAGGCCTGAGCAGTGGGACAAGATCAAGGAAATCGTCGGCGCAGCGCTGGAAAAAGAGGCTAGCGAACGGCCCGAGTTTCTTGACGCGGCATGCGCGCAAGACGGCGCGCTGAGAGCCGAAGTCGAATCTCTGATGGCCGCGTACGACGAGCCGGAGCACCTGCCGGAAAATCCCTGGATCCGCCAATTGGCTACGGCGCAAGAAATTAACGTCATCGGCCCGTACAAGCTTGTCAGGAAACTTGGCGAGGGTGGGATGGGTCAGGTATGGCTGGCGGATCAGACCGCTCCGGTACGGAGACGCGTCGCACTGAAGCTGATTCGACGGGGCGTGTACGACCAGTCCGTCTTATACCGGTTTCAATCGGAACAGCAGTCGCTTGCGATGATGGAACATCCGGCGATCGCCAAAGTATTCGATGCCGGGACAACTTCAGAGGCTCAGCCGTACTTCGCGATGGAGTATGTCGAAGGTTCGCCGATCACAGTCTACTGTGACCAAAAGCGACTCAGCGTCCAGGAGCGTTTGGAGCTATTCGTCCGCGTGTGCGAGGGTGTGCAGCATGCACACCAGAAAGCCATTCTTCATCGCGATCTGAAGCCGGCCAATATCCTGGTGGTGGAGCAGGACGGAAAGCCGATGCCGCGAATCATCGACTTCGGCCTGGCGAAAGCGACAGCGCCTGCCACAGAAGCGGGGACGTTCTTTACTCAGGTGGGAGGGTTCCTGGGCACGCCGGGCTACATGAGCCCGGAGCAAGCGGATCCAGGGATTTTGGACGTGGATACGCGGACCGACGTCTATTCTCTTGGTGTAGTTCTCTACGAGTTACTGACGGGAGTCCTGCCATCCAGCGTTTCCTGGAAGAAGCTCCGGCTGGATGAAGTGCTGCGAAAGCTACGCGATGAAGATCCGCCACGCCCCAGCACAAAGGTAACCGCGGACCGCGAAACGGCTGAGGCAAGGGCACTCGCGCGTCGGACCGTACCTGCTCAACTGGCTGGTTTGCTCCGCGGGGATCTCGACTGGATCACGCTAAAGGCTGTCGAGAAGGAGCGCGAACGAAGATACGGCACGCCATCGGAGCTCGCGGCGGATATTACCCGCTATCTGCAGAACAGGCCCGTAGCTGCGCGGCCGGCGAGTGTGGCGTACCGCGTCCGGAAATTCGTGCGCCGCAATCGCAACGTGGTCGCACTTGCCGGTCTGGTTGGCGCAGCTTCCATTACAGGCGTGGTTGGAACGCTGGTGCAGGCGCGCACGGCACGCGTGCAACGCGACTTCGCCTTCAGACAACTGTCACGCGCGGAAGCTATTAATGATCTCAATTCGTTCTTACTTTCCGACGCGGCGCCTTCCGGCAAGCCATTCACAGTGAATGACTTGCTCGAGCGCGCGGAACATGTCGTCGAACGCCAGCACGGAAATGACGTTAGCCGTGTGGAACTCCTGATGTCGATAGGGCGCCAATACACGGTTCAAGGTGAATATGCGAAAGCGCGCCTTCTCCTGGACGAAGCGCACCGTCTCTCACGTTCCCTTGCGGAGCCGTCGACACGTTCGAGAGCGTCGTGCGCTCTGGCGCAAACGTTATCGCGAGGAGACGACCTTCCACGTGGCGAGGCCCTCTATCAAGAGGGGATGGCCGAGCTTTCTGACGAACCGGTGTTCATTGTGGATCGAGTCTTTTGCCTGGAGCGCGGGAGCGAAGTTGCGCAAAATAGCGGGAACGTCCAGGAGGGAATAGCGCGGGCAGAGGCCGCACGGCGTCTTCTGAAGCGCTCCCTTTTCAAATCTGAGCTGCTGGAACTCGACGCGATGATCATCCTGGCTGGCGCATACAGCCATGCTGGCCAGCATCGGGAGGCGATCGCAACGTTCGAACAAGCGGCAACACGAATGACGGAAGTTGGGCGCGATGACACGCAAAGAGCGGGCACTCTGTTCAACAACTGGGGAGTTGAGCTGACTGTGGCGGGGAGACCGCTTGATGCGGAGAGAGTTCTTCGCCGTTCGATTGCCATCGGTGAGGACAATCGGGGAGAAGAAACGGTTTCACCGATGCTGCTGGTCAATTATTCCCGCGCGCTGCGGGATTTGGGGCGGCTGGACGAAGCTGCCGACTATGCCGAACGCGGCTACGTGAAGGCACAGCAGTTTGGGGACGCCATGGCGACGGGCCAAGTGCTGTTCCTGCGCGCATCGATATATCGTGCCAAAGGCGACCTCAAACGCTCCGCACAGATGCTGTCGGAGGTCGAGCCACAGCTGCGCCGCCTTCCGGCAGGGCACATCGCACTAGGGGTTCTCGCGTCTCAACAGTCCCTCAATGCGGAGGCGCGGGGCGAAACCGCCGCGGCTTTGGAACTGGCTAACAAAGCAGTGGCCATCGCAGAGAGTTCGTCCAATGTCAGGGGTTCCTACTATTTGCAAAATTTCCTCGTGGGCCGGTCAGATATTGAACGGGAACTCGGTCGGATCGACGAGGCTGCGGCTGATGCGGCCCGCGCACTAACGCTATCCCGACAGGATACGCAGCCAGGGACTTTTTCGAGTCAGTTAGGACAAGCTTATTTGACGCTGGGTCGCGCGTTGCAAGCACAAGGCAAACAAGACCAAGCCCGAGCGGCATTTCGCACCGCCGCACAAAGCTTTGAGAGCACGCTGGGCGCTGGCAGTCCCGACGCTTACCGCGCCCGCCAGCTTGCAGGTATGGATTCTCAACCTATCCCGAAGTGACTGCCGGTCTGCTAGTCTTGGCCGCTGGCCGCGGCTGTGGGTCTTAGCCTTGTGTACGGCCCCAATCCTTTAGCCTCGGCACAACACACATCGCGGTGCTGAATTAGTCCCGAGTTACGGGCAACTCTGACGTAACGCGATTAGGTAAGGGTTGCCGACCATCCATCCAGAATCGGCTAGATGCGCGTTGCGCTTCCCAGAGCACCTTCTATAATGGTCGGCCATCGTGGACTGAGGTGCGAAAAATCCTGGACTCGAAGCAGCAATGGGCGGAGTCGCGGCCGATACTGCGTGGCATGGGGCTGATCCTCCTAGGCGTAGGCTTCTTTCTCCTTGTGAATGGTCTCTATGTGGCGGCGCAAAAATACAAGAGAATCGGTCAGTGGACGCCCGTGGAAGCGTCGGTGCTGGATTTCGGCGTTGTGGACGAACGGTGTGGGCGCGCGAGTAACTGTTACCGTGCGTACTTCACGTTTGAGTATGAAGTCCAAGGCCGTAGGTTCATCGCTGGAGCCCAAAGCGACCACCGAGGATCCTACTCTTCGGAAGCGTCCGACTGGAAATGGTATCAGAAGGGCAGCCATCAACAGATCCACTACAATCCTGCACAACCTCAAGAAATCACAATCGACGATGTCAATGTCAGGTCATTTCGCGAGCCAATCAGGCTAGGCGGCTGGGGAGTCAGCCTGATCCTGGTCGGGTTGGTTCTCAGAAGGTGAGTCCCCATTGGGCCCGGGTGACGAGCTAACCGGCAGTTATTCCGGGCTAGAAGTCCCGTTCGAGGATACGCACTTCGTTTTGTGGACCGCATGCCAGTTTTCCGTGTACGCTGCACGAAAGAATCAAAAACAGCTATATCGAGTTTCAAGGAGGGAAATCCATGATTACTTGCGATCTCTGCGGCGAGGCAAAAGATTGTTTGCAGAAGGAAATTGAAGGCAAGGAATACGATATCTGTTCCGAATGCTGGAACCCGTTCGCACAAAAACTGCGGGGGAAAGGCAGAGTGAAGAATCGGGAAACTGTGTTCCTACCAGCGACAAGAATAAACAAAGAACGCGAAGATGAAGAGCCGGGGCCGCTACCAGGAGAGCCGCCTAAGATCTGGGGAGCCGTGGAGAGGCCACATTAACAGACCGTCCAACGAGCCGGTACGAACCTTGATTGAGACTCGTCGACTCACCCTCCGTCCGTTTGAGTCGGACGACGTTGAGGCGGCGTTCGCATGGTTCGGGGACCCGAACGTGATGCGCTTCACTCCTAGCGGTCCTGATACTTCCATCGAGCAGACGAAAGCCCGGTTAGCCAATTATCAGGAGCACCAGACCGAACATGGCTTCAGCAAGTGGATCGTCTTGCATCGTCACTTGGGCCGTCTCATTGGGGATTCGGGACTGCTCGTGCTGCGGGAATACGGTTGGATCGACCTGGGCTTCCGCCTTGCCCAACCCTATTGGGGCCAGGGGCTCGCGACGGAGGCAGCATGTGCTTGGGTTCGCGCAGCGTTTAATGATTTTCACATCGACCGACTGACCGCATTCGTTCATCCCGAAAACGTTGCTTCGATTCGAGTCCTGGAAAAGCTTGGGTTCCTTGCCGAGCGGCGTGACACGATAATGGGCATGAATTCAATTGTGTTCTCTCTCAGGGCCAACGAAGGCGTAACGGATTCATATTTCTCCCGTCGCATGTCACTGTATTGGACGCAAGGGGACTTACACGAGGGACTGCGCTGTTTCCATTCCGGCGCCTTCTTCGAGGCTCACGAACACTGGGAATCCGTGTGGCTCACGGCGCAAGAGCCGGAAAAGACGTTTCTGCAAGGGCTGATTCAGGTTGCTGCTGCTTTCCACCATTTTCAGCGCGGCAACTACGCCGGAACCACTTCGCTGCTGCGATCAGCGTTGCGCCGCCTCGACGCATACCCAGAAGCCTTTGCCGGAGTCGCGGTCGCCCCGCTCCGAGCGACGATCCGCCTGTGGCTCGGCGCCCTTGAAACACCATCACACTCTCCTCTGCCGCTTCTTCCGCAGCTCCAAATCAGTAGCACGGAGTAATTATCCTCGAACCCCGTTTCTCGGGTGTTTGATTTCGGCCATTTTTTCGTATAGCCGACGTTCGTCCAAGTGGCTCTGTGGCATTGCGCGAAGCGTCAATAAGCGGCGCTTCAATGCTGCCGTGAGCGATGATTCACGGGACCTATCAACTCGAGGCGCTTGGCGGGAATTCTACGTTTGGGCGTATGCGGCCAAGTGGCCTTGGATGGGTTGATGCGTGTGGCTGCGTTCTCGGTCATTAGGCCCCGCCCTGCTTTTCCTTTGTCCGTCGTGATGCTAGTTCGTTAATCAGCAGGCCGGTGAAAATGATGCTTACGAGGACCTGGAGGCAAACCAGCATACGTATCTGAGTCGAGTTGGGAGAAATATCACCGAACGTTGCCGTCGTGGCCGCTCCAACGCTGAAATACAGGAAATCCCAATAACCAAGGCGCGCATGGATGACGGTTATGTAGTCTACAAACGCGTCGTAAAGTTGTCCGTGCAGCTTATTCGTTGATATTTGCTCGTCGAAAATCGATCTCTGAAGGCCCTCTAACTCTCTCCCGCGAACAAGATACTCCTGCTGAGAAGGCTGCTTCTGAAAATCCGTCAGATGGCCCATCCCGTACTCTCTGGCATTCGCCTCGGCTCTTGCTCTTTCCAACTCCGCGCGGGCATGTTCGATATTCAAGGCATAATAGGCGTTGCGTGGTGCCGGAGGAAGGTCATCGGCGGACGTAACTGCTGAGGCCGAAAGCATACTTTGCATGCGTTCCCGGATCTTATTTGCTCGGTCGGCGAAGGGAGCGGTCTTCTGGGTGATGAATATCTCGTACTGCGCCCATTGAGTTTGTTCAAATGACTTGTGTTCCCGTGCATCCACCTGACGCCGCTTCTCATATTCTGCCTTCTTGTTTCCTAGAGAAACCGATGCTAGCCGGAACTGCTCATATATGCCCCTTATCTTTTGAACTGCAGCTTCTTCGCCTGGTCCCCGCAGTAAGTCCGGCAATGGCTTACTATCCGAATACGCCGAATATCCGCCCGCGATCTGAACTAGGTCGAGGGGCAGAAAGTTAACACCGGCCTGGACGCGAAAATAATCGGGACGATATTGCCAGATAAGGTCGTAAACGACCGCCATCCCAAAGATCGAGAGCGCGAGAACTACGGGCATCAGAATTCGACGGAGCATGGCCAATCCTCCTCAAGTTTGCATGTCCACGAAGGCGCCACATTACGGGCTTGCACGTCATTATCCTTCACGGAAACGTATCGATCTAGCGCACCTCTCGTTTACGTGGTCATCTAGGTCGGAGCCCCGTGAGATAACTCCCGAGGAGTCCGATTGGGGGAAGCGAGATTACGTCGAAGGTCACTTGCGTTCTCGTCTTCGCGGACCCCGTTTCTGGCCAACTTCGGGTGTACCGACGATTCGGGAGTCACTGACGATAAGTGCGTTTATCGGTACTAATTCAAAAATAAGTTGATTATTTCCGGATTGCCTGTCATCCAGTTACAATTCCAAACCGGCCGCCAACGACGCCGCTTCTACGCACCGACTCCATAGCCAAGTGGTTCTGGCCCTTCGTGACGGCGCCCGGTTACTTTCATGAATGCGTTTATCGTGCTGGATTCTGATTCGCTGTTTGCCGAAGCGAGTTCATTGCGGGAAATTCATCCGGCCGAGCAAATCCTGGAATCGCGGGTCGGACTGGAGCACATCGAATTCGCGCGCACAGCGAATGTCCAGAAGCGCATAGGAGTGTTCTTTGTAGGCTTTCTCCAACCAAGCCATTGCCAGATTCTTTTCGCCTAGCGAAGCGTATTGCCTTGCCAAGTACACCGGCCAGTCAACGTTCTGCTCAGGCAGTTTCGCTAGATCGCTTAGAATAGCGCTGGCCTCGGTTCGATTGCCGCTCACGGAGTCAGCCGCAGCCAACGCGAGCCTGCCGAAAGGATCACCGCCCTTTAGCTGAGCGACTTTCCGGTATTCGGCCGCGCTCTCCGCTTGCATTCCTTTATACAAGTAGATGTCGCCCAAAACCTCGTGCACGTGAGAATCGTTGGGTTTGAGATCGGGAGCATCCCGCAACTGTTTAATTGCCCGATCGTACTGACCAGCGCAAGCGTAAATCCTGCCGGCATCTACTTTCTGTACAAAAACGATCGGATCAACCTCCTGGGCTCTTTGAATTTCCGCAATCGCCTCGTCATGTCGCCCGGCTGAATTCAAATAGAGTGCATATCCGTAGTGCGCCTCTCCGAAGCTGGGGTTTAACTCGATGCCACGCCGGAGTTCCTTCTCGGCGCCCGACCAATTCCAATCGTAGTACAGGGCCACGTAGCCCAGCATGTAGTGCGCTTCCCCGAGAGTGTCGTCGATTTGCAACGCCTTGGCAGCGGCTTCCTTCGCCTTCAAATTGACTTTTCTGTCAGACCCAGATTGCCAATCATAGGCTATGGCCATTCCAGCGTACGCCGGGGCGTAATTCGGGTCCATCTGGGTAGCTTGCGAAAAGTACTCAACGCTGCTTCTCAGGAATTGGTCATATTTGCGGGGGTCCGCCTCGTCGTGGCCGACACTGTAATAATAGAGGCCCTTCAGATACGCATCATGGGCTTCCGGGTTGACCGGGTGGGCGGTTTTCAGGCGCCTCTGTTCTTGTGGCGTCAGCTTTGCTTTGATCTCATCCGTGATGGCATGGGCGACCTCGCTCTGGAGCGTCAGGACATCGCGCAGGCCGCGCTCATACGATTTAGCCCAGAGATGGCGGTCCGACGGAGCGTGGATCAGCTGCACTGTGATCCCGACTTTGTCCCCAGAGCGCTGTACTGCGCCCTCCACCACGGCGTCCACACCCAGCTCCTTGGCGATTTGCGGCAGCGATTTCTTTGTTCCCTTGAATTGCTCCACGGAGGTATGCGAAATCACCTTGAGTGCGCTGATCTGCGCCAACTCGGTGGTCAGCGCCTCGGTCATGCCGTCAGCAAAGTATTCCTGCTCAGGATCGTGCGATAGATTTTCGAGCGGCAGCACGGCGAGTGATCGAATGGCACCGGGATCGGCGCCTCCCCAAAATAGCCGCCGCAAACCGCCGCGGTTGAAGCTAACAAATAACGCAACCAGAGAAGCGCAAGCGAGGAAGGCGAACCAAACTCTCCGCCATTGAGTTCGCGTTCCGGTTGGTGCGGGAAACTCAGCGGCAGGCTTCTCGGTCGTCAGGTCTATTACTTCCTGATTGGCAGTCGGAACATCCAGATTTTCAGAGTCCGGCGCAGACGCCGGCAACGCGCCTTCAAGCGGAGCAATGAAACGATAGCCGCGCCGCGGCACAGTCTCAATGAAACGGGGATTGTTGGCATCGTCGCCGAGCGCTTCGCGGAGCTTATTTACGGCGGCATTCAGGCTGTGCTCAAAATCGACGAAGGTATCCTCCGGCCAGAGCTTGGCTCGGAGCTCTTCACGCAGCACGACGCCCGCCGGACGTTCGAGCAGCAGCCCGAGAATCTCCAGAGGCTGCCCGTGGAGCCGGATGGTGTGTCCGTGCTTACGAAGTTGCCTGGCGCGAGAATCAAACTCAAAAGGACCAAAACGCTTGGGCAGGACCGATTGCGAAGTCTCTGTCAAGACTCACCCCGATTCGCGCGCAGTCTAACACCCTAAAGTGCAAGCAGGCAAAGACTGCGGACTCGCCCGCGTCCACTTGATTAGCGGCATCTGGGAATCCCTCGGTTCGTTCAAATTCTAGTGGGCTTGCTCTCTGCTGCACATAAGCTACTTGGTTTCAGAGAGATCCGCGATGACCTTGTCTGGCCATCAAATGAGCCGCCGTGCATTGAGGTAGCGTCGGAATCCCATCAGAGTTGCGGCCATCGCGCGAGCCCCAGGGCCACAGCACGGCGTTCGCAAGCGAAATTCAATTTCAACGAGGGTTTCACCCATGAAAGCCATTCTGCGGTTCCTAGCTACAGCACTTGTGACGATCCTTTTCGCGAGCATCGGCCTGCAGGCGCAAAACGTCGTGATCGACTGGAACAACATCGCCTCGACGACAATCATCACCAACGCGAAGGAGGCGTCCACCACTTCCGGGGTCTGGTTCGCCTATGTGCAACTGGCCGTCTATGACGCCGTAAATGCGATCGATCATCGTCACCGGCCCTATCTGTTTACCACTGATGCCCCGGATGGTGCCTCCAAGGACGCCGCTGCCGTAGCCGCTGCGCACCGGGTCCTTGTGAACTACTTCCCCGCGCAACAGGCGAGCTTGGACGCGCAATTCACATCCTCTCTGGCAGCGATTTCCGATACTCCCGCAAACATCTCAGCGGGTGTAGCAGTCGGAGAACAAGCCGCGCAGGCTCTAATTGCGACTCGCTTTCACGACGGCTTGCTCGCCAACGTCCCGTATATGCCCCCTGTGGGGCCAGGGTTCTATCAGCGCACGCCACCGGCTTTTGCGCCTCCGATCGCACCTTGGTTAGGGCAAATGGTGCCGTTCACAATGTCCAGCGCCACACAGTTTTTCCCCGACGAAGGTCCCGATGCTCTCAACAGCGAGGTTTGGATCGATGACTACAATGAGGTAAAGACACTCGGCGCTCTCAATAGCACCGTCCGCACACCGCAGCAGACCGAAATCGGCCTTTTCTGGACCGAGCACACCGGCCAACAATACGCACGTGCCTTCCGCAACCTGGCGACACTGAAATCGCTCGATACCTCGGATACCGCGCGCCTTATGGCGATGCTCTGGACTGGCTACGCGGACTCGGTCATCGGCTGCTGGAATGCCAAATTCTCCTTCAGTTTTTGGCGCCCCGTCACTGCCATACGAGCGGGCGGCGGTAATCCCCAGCTCATAGGCGACCCCGCTTGGACGCCTTTAGCAGCGACTCCTGCACACCCGGAGTATCCCGCCGCACACGGCTGCGTCACCGGCGCTGTCTCGACAATTCTCGCGGGCTATTTCCGTACACATAGAGTGAAGTTCTCCGTAGACAGCCTCGTCACCCACACCACACATACATACGACAGCACAAATGACTTGATGGAAGAAGTGGAAGTCGCCCGAATCTATGCTGGCTTCCATTATCACCACTCTGTGGTCGAAGGGCGAGAGCTGGGCCGCAAAGTAGCACATCAACTGCTGAGAGAATTCTTCCGGCCAAGCGATGAAGACGACGAGGTGAATGTGGAAAGTGGCGGCGGCCCGAACCCGAAGCAAAGAAACTAGGCCGCTTTCGAAGGAAGAGCGCTGCCCTCGGCGGGGAATGGTTTGAAAGAACGCACCTCCGTCCGGCCATTCCCACTTCGCCGGGAAGATTCACTTCCCCAGATCAAAGTGGTTACTCGAACGTCGGGTGGGCTCCGAGTGCTGCTAC
>Ga0210409_10005878_pt1 | contig 12831 bp, 9 predicted proteins | sample IncBWH17MmetaG_FD_161649 | JGI IMG/M metagenome (GOLD analysis project Ga0210409, IMG submission 161649) | Forest soil microbial communities from Barre Woods Harvard Forest LTER site, Petersham, Massachusetts, United States - Inc-BW-H-17-M | ecosystem: Environmental > Terrestrial > Soil >...
AGACATCGCGCTTGCCGTGATCGTAGACGGCCTGCACATCCGGGGGGAACACCGATTGATACTGGTCGTTCACGTGGACCGCCGGGTTAGTCCACAAATGGAAACTCTGCGGCAGCGGCGTGGGATTGAACAAGCGGATGTTGATCTCCAGCAGCGCCCGCTCAGGGTACAAGGTCATTCCCAGGGTCCCTTTCAGATGCCACATCGGCTCAAGTTCGCTCAACCAGAGCGTCATACTGCCGTCGCCGTTTTCCGTAATGGTATAATCTACGGGGCAGTAGGTGCCCGGCCGGTGATGTTGCGGCCAGTTGAATTCAATCCCGCCCGAAAGCCAGGGTCCGGCCAGCCCAACCAGAGCAGGCTTGATGACGCGGTTGTGATAAATGAACGGGTAGTCGTTCGTCTTATCGTAGGCGTATTGAATGCGGCCGCCAAATCCGGGCATCACCATCAGCTTGAGATACCGATTTTCCAGGAATACCACGCGATGGCTTTCCTCGAGCTTCTCATCACAGATCTTGTCAATGACCGGGTAAGGATAAACGCGTCCCGAACTGCCCTGGTACACGCGTTTCTCCAGGAACATCGGATTGCGATTCGGCTCCCCGGCCAGGTACGTGGGCAGGATTATGTCCTCGGCCCAGATCCGGACTGGAGTGTGGTGGCTGGTTGATTCGGGAAACGGCATGAAAGTCCAATCCGCTTTCGTAAATTGTTTTTAACGTTTTAACGTTTTTAACGCCGCACGTTTCAACGATTTGATGGGGCTTCGCACTGGGTTTCTATCGGCCGAGGTCAATGGCTGCGGGCGGCCGCGCCTTCCAGTTCCTCAGGCTTGGTATACAGACCCTCTGCTTTGCTGAATTTGGGCCAGTTGAATCCGTAAAAAGCCACGAACGCAAAGCAGAATAGCGGCACGATGAAGCCCCGAGACATGTCGAACTTGTCTGCGACGTAGCCCATCAGCTTGGGCAGGATCGCTCCTCCCATGATCGCCATCACAATGTAGGCGGACGCCTTTTTAGCTCGCGCGCCCAGGCCGAAAATACCCAGGGCAAAAATCGTGGGGAACATGATCGACATGAAAAAGTAGCTCAGAAAGACGCATGCAACCGAGAGCCAACCTAACTTGCAGAAAATCAGCAAGCAGGTGATCACATTCAAGAGACCATACAGACCCAGTACTTTGTGCGCCGAGAATTTCTTCAGCAACATCGCCCCAGTGAACCTTCCGATCAGGAAGCACACAAATCCAAGCGAGGCCAAGGTGGCTGCTCCCTTATCGCTGAGCGCCAACAAGCCGGTTTTGCCGGTTTCAAACCAGCCCTGCATCCACCCCGAATTCCACGACACAGGGATTGCCGGAACTTCCGAGGTCATATAATTGATGAAGAAACTGAAGATACCTGCCTGGGCGGCGACGTAGAAGAACTGGGCGACAACTGCCAATACGAAATGCGGATGAGACCAGATTGAACGGGACGGGCCCGGTGCCGAATCATCGAGGTGATAGTCATCCTCCGCTTTGATGTCAGGCACGCTCGCAAAAAAGAACGTCAGCGCCAAGAGGATGACGACCACCGCTACACCGGCATAGGGAATGTAGAGGGTCTGGCTGCCGGTGCTGTGGCCAGCGGAATCTTTCGAGTAAAAGAATAAGCTGCCCAGGATAGGCCCGAAGATCCAACCGACCCCGTTACAGGACTGCGCCAGGTTGATGCGCGCCGCCGCATAACGCGGGTGGCCCAGTACCGTGGTGTAGGGATTGGCCACCGTCTCGAGGAAAGTAAGGCCGGACGCGATCACACAAACGCCCAGTAGAAACGCCCAGAAAGCGGCAATGTGAGTCGCCGGGATGAACCAAAAGCCGCCTACCGCCACCATCAACAGCCCGGCAATGATGCCACCCTTATATCCAAGCCGAGTCGCCAGCCATCCCGCCGGCAGCGACATTAAAAAGTAACCAAGGTAATGCGCAAACTGCACCCAGGCGGATTGGGCTTTGTTCAAGTGCAATTCGTCCTGAAAGTGCTTATCCATCACGTCGATCATTCCGTTGCAAACTCCCCACAGCAGGAAAAGCGAGCTAACGAGGATGAAGGTGAAGAGTACGTTCCTACCATCTTCCGTGACAAAAAAACCTTGTTTGTTTGAGTTCATGATGATTTGAGGGTTCTAACCGGAAACCAAAATCGTATTGGCGTATTGGGTCGTGTCTCCAGTGCGAATCAGGCCGATTGTCTTCGGCACCCGCTTCTTGAATTCCACATGCGGTTCGTGCTGGGTCGGAATGCCGGTCAGAGCCTGGGCAAATTTCTGACGCGTTTCCTCCGTGTTCTGCGCCAGGAACTCCTTGGCCATGAACGCCGCCGCCGCATGGAACTGGGTGCGGACAGCCATAAGAACCTGCAGCACTGTGGGGACGTCATCCGTCAAAGAAATATCGATCGTTTCGATTTCAGGCCAAAAAGGGAACCCGCGATCGGCAATCACTAAAGCGTTGGTATGCCGAACTCGAGCCAGGAGCGAAAGCAGCTGTGGATTGAGGATTTTCGTGGTTACCATAGTGATCTGCCGGGCAGGAGGATACAAAGAGCTCAAGCCTCATTCCAAGGGAATATCGCCGGACAGATTTTGGCTTTTCGCGAACAAGACGTGGCATGAATGGTGCTCTTTCTCAAACCGTGTAGTTTCGCGCTACACCTCCTGAGAAGGGCGGAGCATGGGATGTGGCCCGCCCTCCTTTCATAGTGGTTAGGTTGGGGGCGGCTCGAAGGGATTCCCTTCGAGCCGCCTTTTTTTGGGTTTCAAACCCCACTTCCGCGCACCCCTTTTTCAGCTACGGTTCAGACCGGAGTGCTTATGATTTCTTTCGTTCGATTGCCCTATCACGGAGGGCAAAGTGCGCCCTCGAGAAGAGAAATCGGGCCGCTGGCCACAGCGATCATTCTGGCCCTGATTCAGTGCTTTCAGCTTGGACTCTTGCTTTGGGTCTTTCTAAAAGATTGGCGCGCCTGAGCCCTGGGAGCGCCGGCAACGATTTAGGGGCCGCTTTTGAGAATCGTCCAGGTGTTCTGGCGCACATCCAGGATGCGGACGATTTGCACATGCGTGGGCAGCACTCGGTAACAAATCAGCGATTTCTTAACTACGATTCCGCGCAAGTCCGGAAAAACAGCCGATTCGATTCGGTGGCCGCGCCCAGGGTTTTCTGCGATGGCAATGCGCGCAGCTCTAACCTGGGCGGCGACGGTCTTTTCGACCTGGCGCCCAAATTGGCGCCTAAGGTAACGACGAATGTTTCGCCAGTCTTCCTGGGCCAGTTCGGTGAGAGTTACTCTCAATCGTCCAGAGGCTCGGTGAAGAAATCAGGCGGGCAGTCCAGTTCCTTGGCGCCTTTGGCTTCTCTTAATTTCTTCTCCAGGGCGGGAGTAGCTGCGTAGGTGCGCTTGGTTTGGGGCGCTGGAATCGCAATAATCGAAAGATGGCCCTTGCCCTCTCGAATGATATATTCGCCATAAGGTGCCTCCGCGACAAAATCGTCGGGAAGAACCAGGCGTTTGCGTTTGTCATGCTTGGCGATCGTAACAGATTGTGCCATAATGGGAACATCCCACGCTCACTGTAGGCGAGTCAATCTCCAAAAAAGGCCGCGATAATTGCGGCCGCAATCGACGCTGCGGTCCTGGGAGCGCCGAGGTCCCGCCGGCGAGTTGCTAGTGTCGAACCAGCGATTTTCCAGGTGGCAAGAGTGTCGGGCCATCACTCTGCCTTAAGCTCAATCACCGCGCTGGTGTATTCCGAGCGAACCGGCGGTACCAACCCTTCGCTCATCAGCACGCTGCCCGCGAGCGCCTTTCCCTCTGTAGCCAATTGCGAGCCAGCGCCCGGCAGAAGATTAACTTCGTGCATGGTATAGCGTCTTTGCGGATCGAGACCCGCCAGCTTGACGGCCTCGCCCTCGCCTGCCTTTAGTTGATAGACAAACAGCACTGCCCGTGAGCGCTCGCTCGACACGAAATCCAACGCCGCTCGCGGACCGTGATAGGGTGATTCCAAACGATACAGGTCGCCCTGAAGGACAACGTCTCGCAACTCCTGCTTATAAAGCGAGACCGCGTTGGCGACCGCTTTGCGTTCCTCGGGCGTCAATTTCCCCACATCCAAATCCAGACCGAGGGCGCCGCTCATCGCCACGTCGAGGGTAAACTTCATCGGGCGATGGCCCGTTCGCGTCACATGCGCAGCCAGGGCACCGGCAGGGAAGAAATGGCTGAACCCCCATTGAATGAACACGCGCCTGGCAGCGTCGGTGTTGTCGCTCGGCCAGAATGAATGAAAATACTTCAACGCTCCGTAATCGGCGCGCCCGGCGCCGCCTGAGCAGAGCATGGCCATTACCTGAGGATAGTTAGTGACCATGCGGCCCATTACCTCGTAAAGCGAGCGCTGATAATCGATCAACAGATGAGACTGTTCTTCCGGGCCGAGCCAGGTGGAACCCGGCTGCGTGACGTAGCAGTTGCAATCCCATTTCACGTAGCTGATGCCCGGATTGCCCCCCAAAGTATCCTGGATCACTTTCCACGTGAATTCGCGGACTTCGGGCCGGCTGAGATCCAGCACCCTTTGGTTGCGTCCCAGGATAGGTTCGCGATGGGGCTGACCAATGGCCCATTCGGGGTGCTGCTCGAACAGGTCGCTCACTGGATTGACCATTTCGGGCTCGATCCAAATGCCGAAATTGACTCCCCGCTTCCTGGCTTCGTCGGCCAGGTAAGACAGTCCCTGCGGCAGCTTGTTGGTGTTTACCTGCCAGTCGCCCAAACCCGCCTTGTCGTCATTGCGCGGGTGGCGATTGCCAAACCAGCCGTCATCCAACAGGAACGTATCGGCCCCGAGCTTCCTGGCTCCATCAAAAAGAGCCACAATGCGAGCCTCATTGAAGTTAAAGCCTGTCGCTTCCCAGTTATTCAACAGGACGGGCCGTGGCTTAGCTCCATCCCTCATGCCGTAACGCCGCGCCCAATTGTGAAAGTTCCGGCTGACCTGGCCTTTGCCCTGGTCGCTCCAGCTCCAAAGCAAAGCTGGGGTGACGAAAGACTGTTCCGGGACCAGCCGATATTGCGAGCCGAACGGGTTTATCCCGCCCAATGCGCGCAACCTGTTCTTCATGTCGACTTCAAATGCGAACTGGAAACTCCCTGACCATTCCAGTGATCCGCCCAGGACCTGGCCCTTGTCCTCCTCCGCTTCATGGTCGAGCGAAATCATGAAAGAAGGCGTGCGAAACTGAAGCGCGCGGACGCCGATTTTCGAATCCAGGACTTTGATGCCCGAGGTCAGCCGTTCCTCGACCAGTTGCGCTTCATCCACCCAATCTCCATGAAGCTGGGTGAGCCAATACTGGTCCGCTTTGGGCATGAGCGGCCCGCTGGACGCAAAGCGATACAACGTCACTGGTCGGCTCTCATCGTGCCGGATTTCAGCCCATTGTTCGATGATGTCTTGGGATTGGTAAGCCTTAAAGCACAGGGTGACGAAAAACGGGTAAAAGCTGTCTTTTAGCTCGATGCGAGTGAGCTGGATATTCTTGTCCAGCGACGTCACGGTTTGCTTTTCGAAAATGAGGTCGGTGGACGTGTTGCCATCCGAATGTGTCACCTGGAGAACCGGTTCAAGGATAAACCCGTTGCCGGAGGGGGGATAGAATTCTATTTCGCGGACGGGATCTTTCTCGGGGATGGAAACGGGGACGCCAGCGGCTCCGTATCCCAATTGGTACAGCCGTTGGTCGGGAGCGACCCAGAGAGTCAGGGCGGAGTGCGCCGTCGTAATCCTGGTCACAGGACCGTTGGTTGAGGAATTCACAGTGGGAGCACCCTGGGAGGCAAGCGCCATTCCAAAACCCAATGCCACTGCCCAACAAATGGCACGGTCGATCATCCCATGACTAGTTTTCTCGGTAATGAACAGAACTGAAAAAGTCACGCCCTCGACGTTACTGATCGCGATGAAGACCGTCGAGACCGGAATCGGAGACAGGGGTCCAAATTAAAAAAACGGAAGTGCGCCGGCGGGGGCGACCGCCGGCGCACTCCGTGCATTCAGGAGAAAACCGGCTTTGTCCCGCCTCTCCTCGCGGAACCCCAGCCGGTGGGGTTTGGTCATGTGTCTTACTTGGAGATCGTGGAGATCATTTTTCGGCCGAACGGCGTTACATTGATGAACACGGGCTTGGAGTAACCTTTGTCACCCGTGCTGTCGACCGCTACCGCTCGCAAAGCAAACAGGCCGCCGGGCGCATTGCTCCAAACCAAAGAGTAAGGCGCCTTCATCGCCGTGCCCAGGAGATGGTCATTGGCATAGAAACTGACCGTGGCGATGGTCGAGTTGGTGTCGGCAGCGCTGGCATCGGCCGCCAGCGGAATATCCTGGTGAACCATGAAGTTCTCACCATTGGTCGGGCTTGTCAGTTTAACCATCGGATCCAAATCCGTGACCGTGATGTGCACCGGGGCGGAAAGTGTCGAGCGGCCAAACTCATCGACGGCTCGTGCAAACAAAACGAAGTGACCCGACGGCGGGTTGCTCCAGACCAGGGAATAAGGACTGTTGGTGGCGCGTCCGAGGAAGTCGTCGTCCGCGTAGAAACTCACACTTTTGATCGTTACGCCAGGATCGCTGGCATCGGCCATCAGGGTGATCGAAGGGGGATTGGTGAAGACGCTGTTGTTGGTCGGCGAGGTCAAAGTGACGCTCGGCGGAAGAAAATCAAAAGTGTCAAAGATGATTGTCACTTCGGCCATGTGGTGCCCCCGCACGCTATAATTGCTATTCGTATCGAGGGAAAGAATGACGGTTTTGTTGCCCGGATTGGGGGATTTACCGACTATCGGGTCGACCTTCACATCGGTGGCCAATGAGCCGGCGGGAATCGTGATCACATTGGGGATTTGCACATAATCGACCCCATTGGAGCCGGTGCCCAACAGTTGCACGTTTACTGCAAGGTCGTTGGTGGTTGGGCCATAACGGATGAGCGTGAATGCTCCCGAACTGGTTCCTGCCAGTGCGGTGGGATCCGGTGCCACAACCACAACCAGCGGGGAATCCTGTGCGTGCACAGGCGTGCACGCCAAAACGGCGCTTGTGATGGGAATGAGAAACTTCCATTGCTGCAATAGGTACGACTTCATAGACTCTAACCGGTTTTTTGTTACTACTTGGTTTACTTGGGTTGAGCTGGTGCTCGCCGGACTCTATGGCAAGACCTATGCCAAGGGGCTCACGCACACTCGAGAGCGTGATGGAAACCACCCTCTGCCGCATTCTCACATCTAACTATCTCGCAGTGGTTTCCATCCCACTGAACTGGCCGTCCGATGCCACGGCCCGCGGCGTTCGGCGGGACGCACGATCGGTTCGAGCTCCGCTCTCGGATGGGTGTAGTTCCCCAAACCATTTGGGCTTTTTCGCCCACTCCTGGGAGATTCCATGCCCTCCTGGCAGGTCAAGGTCCCCGTCGGCCAGACGCCGGCCCTCCCAGGTAGGCCGCGATCAGGGCAAAGAAGTGTTAGCACTTGTCAATTTCTGGTAGGCGCCCGATGGCAGAGGTTTTATCTTTAGGTTAGTTTGACGAGTGAGCATCCATTAGCCGACCAGCGAAGATGCAAGCCTAAGGCTTGCTCATTTAAATAAAGTTTATAGTAAACGAATAGTGAATTAAATTGCATTAATTGTGAGCGCGAAACCAGTCCTCTTCAACAACACCGTCCTGCGCGATGGCCACCAATCCATGGCCGCTACCCGCATGACGACTCAACAAATGCTGCCCGCCGCTCCGATCCTCGACGAGATGGCTTTCAACGGTCTCGAAACCTGGGGCGGGGCAACGATCGATTCCTGCCTCCGCTATCTCAACGAGAACCCCTTTGATCGTTTGCGCTCGCTCAAGAAAGCGGCCCCCCGCACCCCTCAAATCATGCTTCTGCGCGGCCAGAATATTGTCCAGTACACAAGTTTTCCTGATGATATTGTTGAAGCCTTTGTGCGGTCGATGTGCCGCAATGGGATGGATATCATCCGCATTTTTGACGCGCTCAATGACACCCGGAATCTCCAAACCGCAGTCCGGGCCGTCAAGAAACACGGCAAACACGCCCGGGGCGAACTCTGCTACACGATTAGCCCGGTCCATACTGTGGATAATTTTGTCAAAATGGGGGTAGAGCTCGAAAGAATGGGCTGCGATTCGCTCGGGATCAAAGACATGTCCGGCATTATCCAGCCTCAGATCGCTTATCATATGGTCAAGGAGCTTAAAAGCAGGATTGGCATTCCGATTACGCTCCATACGCACGATACGGCCGGGCTGGGCGCCGCCAGTTATCTCGCGGCGATCGAAGCCGGAATCGACTGCGTCGAAGTCTCCATCGTGCCGTTTGCCAATGGCACGTCGCAGCCTGACACCCAGCGGATGCTGGCGTTGCTCGAGGGCCATCCGCGCTGTCCCAGGTTCGACACCCAGAAGCTCGCGGGCCTGCGCGATTATTTCGAGGGGGTCTACAAGGAACTCGCCAGTTTCACCAGCCCGGCCAATGAACGGGTCGACAGCGATATTTTGATTTACCAGGTGCCCGGGGGTATGTTGTCGAACTTCCGCACGCAACTTAAAGAGCAGGGGATGGCCGACAAGTTTGACGCCGTGTTGAAGGAGATTCCGATTGTCCGCGAGGCGTTGGGTTGGATTCCCCTGGTCACGCCAACCTCTCAGATTGTCGGCACCCAAGCCATGATGAACGTCAAGTTCGGACGTTGGAAGATGATTTGCCAGCCCGCGCAAGACATCGCCCTGGGGAAATATGGCCGCACCCCGGGCCCTATTGCGCCCAACGTCCTCGCGCAGGTTGAAAAGCAGACGGGCAAAAAACCGGTCACTGAACGCCCGGCCGACCTGCTCAAACCCGGTTTGGAAGCTTGCCGCGCCCAATGTCGTGACAAAGGTCTGCCCGATGACGAGGAGACCGCTGTTCTCTTCGCCATGTTCCCTCAGCAGGTTGAAGGGCTACTCAAGCCCAAAGCCGGCACGTCCACCGCCGTCGCCAAGGCTGCTGTCCCGAGCACTCCGCCGGCTGCCGGCGCTTCCGCTCCGACCATCCCCGCGAGAGCCGCTGGCGTAAACGGCAGGCGGTTGTTCGTCACAGTCAATGGCAAACGCCACGACGTAATGGTCGAGACGCTCGAATAAGCCCGGGCACAAACTTCAAATTCAGTCTAGAAAGCGCGAAAGTTTATGAGTTCACAAGGTCCACAACCAATGCCAGCCAAGCTGCTGGACCAGTTCGCTCCGGTCAGCTTTGAAGATTGGCGTAAACTCGTTCAAACCGAATTGAAGGACGCTCCCTTCGACAAGAAGATGTTCTCCTCCACCCCGGAGGGAATCAGGCTGAAACCCATTTACCGGCGCGAAGATATCGCCGGTTTACTGCACGTGGACTCCCTTCCGGGCTTTGCTCCGTTCGTGCGTGGCGCGCACGCCTCCGGATATGTGCGGCAGCCCTGGAACATTTCGCAGGAAATCGCGTTTTCGAGCTCGAGGGAATTCAACCATGCCGCGCGCAATTCCATTAGCCGCGGGCTCAACGCGCTTAACATGGTGTTGGACCAGGCCACCCGTGACGGACACGACCCGGACTGGGCGCTTCCGGAGCAGGTCGGTTCTGGTGGACTCTCGGTTGCCACGCTCCAAGATTTGGACCAGGCACTGGATGGTATCGATTTGCACACTACTTCCTTATTCATCCGTTCCGGCGCTTCGGCGATGCCCTTCGCGGCGGTGCTCGTGGCCCTGGCGCGCAAGCGAAAGAAAACTCCAACGGCCTTGCGGGGCTGTATCGAAATGGATCCTTTGGGCGTGCTGGCCCACCAAGGCAAGCTCCCTCAATCGCTCGAGGGCGCCTATCGTGAAATGGCGGCCCTTACCCGCTGGGCAACCAATCACGCCCCTCATCTGCAGACCATCTGTGTTCACTCCCGCGCCTGGCACGAATCCGGCGCCAATGCCGTTCAGGAACTCGCCTTTGCCCTGGCGACGGCGGTGGAATATCTGCGCGCCCTGGACTGCCGCGGCCTCGGAGTTGACCAGGTCGCTCCGAGCATCCGGTTTGCCATCACTGTCGGTGTCAATTTCTTCATGGAAATCGCCAAACTTCGCGCCCTGCGAATGCTCTGGTCCCGAGTGACCGCCGCCCTGGGGGCGAGCTCCACCTCTCAAGCTCTCTCCCTTCACGTTCGCACCTCCCAGTGGAACAAAACGGCTTACGATCCCTACAACAACATGCTGCGGGCTACGGTGGAAGCATTCGCCGGCGTGCTCGGCGGTTGTGACAGCATGCAGGTCGGAGCTTTCGACGAGGTCTTCCGAAAGCCCGACGATTTCAGCCTGCGCATCGCCCGCAACACCCAACTGGTTCTCCAGAAAGAATGCCACCTTAACCACATCATCGACCCGGCCGGCGGCTCCTGGTTCGTCGAAAACCTGACGGCCGAGTTGGCTCAAAAGGCTTGGGGATTGTTCCAGGAAGTGGAAAAACTCGGCGGGATGGAAGCCGCCATGCGCGCCGAATTCCCGCAAAAAACGGTTGCCGCGATGGCGGCGGAAAAAATCAAATCCGTCAATCGCCGCCGCGATTCCATTGTCGGCGTCAACCAATACGCCAACCCAAAGGAGAAACCTTTGGAAAGGCCTGCCGAAGACGCTACCGCCTTCCATAAACGCCGCGTCCAACAAGTCGCCTCCCACCGCACCTCACTCGAGGAGGACCAAAGCGAGATCGTTTTGGAAAAACTGGCCAAAGTCGTGGAAACCAAAGGCGCTGATTTGTTTGAGGCGTGCGTCGAAGCGGTCGGAGCCGGCGCGACCCTCGGTGAAATCACCCGCGCGGTGCGGATCAGCGACAGCCCCTGCGCTCCGGTTAGCCCCGTTTGCATCACCAGAGCCGCTGCGGCGCTGGAAAGCCTGCGCGCAGCGACGGACCGTTTCGTCGCCGCCGGCCGGGAGCGGCCCAAAGCGTTTCTATGCAACATGGGATCCCTTCGCGACCACAAAGCCCGGGCTGATTTCTCGCGCGGGTTCCTCAGTGTCGCCGGTTACGAAGTGCTCTCTCCCGCAGGTTTCAAAACTCCTCAGGAGGCCGCCGAGGCTTTCGCCAAAGCGAATGCGAAGATCGCGGTGATTTGCTCGACCGATGATAATTATCCAGCCTTGGTCCCTCCCCTGGTCCAGGCATTACGGGCAAAGAAGCCTGAGACTCTCATCCTTTTGGCTGGCTATCCTCAAGACCAGCTCGAAGCGCACAAGAAATCCGGCATCGATGATTTCATCCACATCCGCGCTGACGCCTTGGAACTACTCAGCCAAGTTCACCAAAAATTGGGAATTGAATTATGAAAAGCTTCCCCGACTTTACCCAAGTATCCTTTGACGCCGCTCCCGCGCGGGTGAGCTTCGAACAATGGCGCGTCCAGTTTGAGGAAGAAACCGGCAAATCTCTGGAAGAATGGGCCTGCAAAACCCTTGAACAGATCGATTTGAATCCACTCTACACGGCCGAAGACATCAAGTCGTGCGAGCATCTCGACACCATGCCGGGCCTGGCTCCGTTTCTGCGCGGTCCTTACGGTTCGATGTATGTCAGCCGCCCTTGGACGGTCCGGCAATACGCCGGTTTCTCAACTGCCGAAGAGAGCAACGCGTTCTACCGCCGCAATATCGCCGCCGGGCAGCAAGGTTTGTCGGTTGCCTTCGACCTCCCCACTCACCGCGGATATGATTCGGATCACCCACGCGCTTTCGCCGACGTCGGCAAGGCCGGCGTGGCCGTCGATTCCGTGCAGGACATGAAGGTGCTCTTCGACAGCATTCCGCTCGATCGCATCTCCGTGTCCATGACCATGAACGGGGCGGTACTGCCGGTCCTGGCCTTCTATATCGTGGCCGCCGAAGAACAAGGCGTTAAGCTCGAGCAGCTCTCCGGCACGATTCAGAATGACATCCTGAAGGAGTACATGGTCCGGAACACCTACATTTACCCGCCCGCTCCGTCTATGCGCATTATCGCGGATATCTTTTCGTTCACGTCGCGGAACATGCCGAAATTCAACTCCATTTCCATTTCCGGTTACCACATGCAGGAGGCCGGAGCGCCTGCCGACCTGGAAATGGCCTACACGCTGGCCGACGGTTTGGAGTACGTCCGCACCGGGATTAAAGGGGGCATCGATATCGATGCCTTTGCGCCGCGCCTCTCGTTTTTCTGGGCCCAGGGCAAGAACTTCTTCATGGAAGTTGCCAAGATGCGGGCCGCTCGCGCGCTTTGGGCTAAACTCATCAAGCAGTTTAATCCCAAGAACCCGAAATCGATGGCTTTGCGCACCCACTCGCAGACCTCCGGCTGGTCGCTGACCGAGCAAGACCCCTTTAACAATGTTGTGCGGACCTGCATCGAAGCCATGGCCGCCGCGCTGGGTCATACTCAGTCGCTGCACACCAACTCGCTGGATGAAGCCATCGCCTTGCCGACGGATTTCTCCGCGCGCATCGCCCGCAACACCCAATTGCTGCTCCAGGAAGAAACGGGCATATGCAAGGTAATCGATCCGTGGGGTGGTTCCTTCTTTGTCGAAGCTTTAACCCAAGCGCTCATGCGCCGGGCCTGGACACACATCCAGGAGGTCGAGTCGCTGGGCGGGATGGCCAAGGCGATCGAGACTGGCCTGCCCAAGCTGCGCATCGAAGAAGCTGCCGCCCGACGCCAGGCTCAAATCGAT
>Ga0210409_10005879_pt1 | contig 12831 bp, 7 predicted proteins | sample IncBWH17MmetaG_FD_161649 | JGI IMG/M metagenome (GOLD analysis project Ga0210409, IMG submission 161649) | Forest soil microbial communities from Barre Woods Harvard Forest LTER site, Petersham, Massachusetts, United States - Inc-BW-H-17-M | ecosystem: Environmental > Terrestrial > Soil >...
GGCGGCGGTACGGTGAGGACCATGTTAATGGGATCGCTCTGCGCGGCTCCGTTCACCGTGATCACCACCTGGCTGCCATTCGTAAAGCTGGGGACGGTGGCGTCCACTTCTGTCGCCGTCGCCGAGGTCGGCGTGAACGGTCCCTGCATGGTCGTGGAACCAGGAGCCACCAGGTACACCGCAGTGCTCTGGTCGGCCAGATTGACACCCTTCACCACCAGTTGGCGGGTCGCGGTGTTCAAAGTGGCGGAATCCAGACAGGGCCGGAAGAGGCGGTACATGGCGTAGAACGCGCCGCTGCCATCGATCGCGCCGATGTCCGACTTAGTGGCGAACTCCACCTGGCACCCGTGCGCGGTCACGCCTTGATAGAACGCCTTGACGTTGCTGGTCGTGGTGTCCGGAAGAGCGGCCTTGGCCAGTACCGAGGTCCAGGTGCCTCCGGTGTAGTACAGCAGGCTCTGGATCGGCCAGGGCGCTCCGCCTTTCTGGAGGGCGTTACTGGACGTGGAGAATGGCGCTACGCCCGCAAGCATCAGCCGGCCGCTGGCGGCGAAGGTTCCGAGGGTGGTTTCCTGGGGTGTGCCTACCGCGGTTTGGTAAATGGGCGTCCATCCATTCCCGGGGGGGCCAGTACCACTGGGGAGCGGGCTGATGCCTTGCTGGAGGAATTCCGGGGGCGTCAACACGTTCAGCGCAGTGCTGCCGGGAATGTTGCCCCAGGACATGTAGAACGAGTTCATATCGACAGATGACCGGAAGAACGCGGAGAGCAATAGATTGGGGACGAAAGTCTGCGGCGGCGGAGGAAAGACCGGGCAAAGGCAGCCCTGAACGGCGATCGGGTAGGGATTGGGGCCGCCCTGGATGTTCAGGTCAATGCGGTCGACCACCGATTCCGGCAAGCCCTGCGCGAAGACCAGGCCGCCGTGATCCTTGGTGTGATCGAACGTGAAGCCGCCCATGCCCCACGGCGTGTCGATCATGGTTTGAGTCTGGCGGCCGACGTACAGAGCGTTGAAGACGCCGGGGCTGATCAGCTCGCAAAGGGCATAGAAGTTGGCCGTAGTGGCGTTGCCCGTGGCCGCTTCGATGTAAATGAACTCACGCCCGTCGCTGTTCTGGTCCATGGGTCCGGCCGCGGTCAGCGTCCCCTTCAGCACCGGGCTGCCGGCCTGATTGACCTCATTGATGGTGACCGTATCTCCCGTCCCGGCGACCCTCTCCAGAGTCTGATAATTGCGATACCGGAAGGCGGCGATGTGGTTGAAGGGCGGCGTTTGCCCCGCCTCCGTGAGCACGGTGGTGAAGTACAGATTCGTGGGACCGGGCCGCACCGAGGAACTGATGTAGCGCCCATACGGGCTGGCTCCGCCAGGGCCCGAAAGGAACGTCGTGGGAATTGCCAGCCGGCCGGCGTTGCCCAGTCGGGCATCGCCTTCGGTAACCACGATGTTGAACGGGCCGCCCGCGACGTTATCGCGGCAGACCAGACTGGCCTTGCCCCCGACCAGCACGATGGGACAGGTGTGGCCTTCCGATCCCCACATGTTGTCGGTGAGATCGGTGACGCCCGCGGGCAGGTCGGCGGTGACGTTCTTGCCGTAAAACCACTGGCCAACATTGAAGCTCTGGGTTTGGGCGAGAGCAGAGGCGCCCAGGAGCAAACTCCAGGCGGGGATCGAGAACAGACGGGACATTTGTACCTTTCCAGTATGAGCCAGCAAAACCCGTGGTGGAAGGACGCCACCCCGGCGGCGGTGTCACCGATGCTGCGCTGAGGGTCCGCCGCGTGTTACGGGCTGACTGGGGAAGCGGCACCCCCTCGCGCCGCTCCCTCGATTTCGGAGAACCTATTTCTTGCGCTTGGCGGCTTTCTTTGCTTTCTTCGCGGCTTTCTTGTCCGCTTTCTTGGAGGACGCTTTTTTGGCGACCTTCTTGGCTACCTTCTTAGCGGCCTTTTTGGGGGCGGCCTTCTTCGCTGCTTTTTTGGGCGCGGCTTTTTTCGGAGCTGCCTTCTTCACGGCTTTTTTCGGAGCTGCCTTCTTCGCCGCTGCTTTCTTGGGGGCGGCCTTCTTCGCAGCCGGAGCGGGAGCTTTCTTGGGAGCAGCGGCCTTGGTGGCCGGCTTCTTCACCGGAGGAGGCGCCGCAGGCGGTTCGGGCGCCAGGGCCGGTATCGGCACGGGCACGATTACGGTTTCGGTTACGGTGAGGACTTCTTCTTCGTCGTCTTCGTCACCGTAGTCGCCGATGTCCTCGCCGACGTCGAGCGTGTCTTCCTCATCGAAATCGTCCATATCGTCGACGGAGAGTCGATACTCAATCATTCAATCTGCCTCCTGTTGTGTACCCCTTGTTATACAGCGCAGTGACGGCCAGCTTCATGTAACGGCTTTGCAACCCCAAGCCAAGACTTAGAATATCGCGTTTTACTCAGAAGGCAAGAAAAAATGCGTGTACGACGCGCAATCGACGGCGTGAGCCGGTGCAGAGATGCATTAGAGAGACGCGTAAGCGGCGGCCATCGTTTCTTTGGGGCGTTTCGTTGGGGCGTTTCGTCAAGCGCCCGCGACATGATGCGCAGTGGGACGCGCAGCGTTCTTGCGCGCTGCGGCGGAGGTGGACGCTGTTCGCGCCGACGTTGCCGCCTTCACGGGAGTGCGGGTGTGATTCGCAGCCCCGTTAATGGGCGCTTTGGCGGGCGGCTTCGCGGCCGTCTTTTGCACAGCCGGCGGCTGGTGCACAGCCGGCGGCTGGTGCGGAGCTCCCGTTTGGTGGGCAGCGGGCGATGCGGGAGCGGCGCTCGGCGCGGCTCCTTTTGAAACCCCGGTCTTGGATGTGGACTGGCCTGCCGCCGCATGGGCGGGCGAATTCGTCTCGGTAGCCGGCGTGGCTTTCGATCCCGGCCTGGTCACAGACTTCGCGGTGGGTTTGGTGACTGACTTAAGGGCTGGCTTGGAAACGGGGCGGTCTCCACCGTACGAAACGGGGACCGCCACCAGATTGCCGACCTCCGGGAGCGCCTCGCCATTCACGCTGCTGACTTGCGTCGAGGTCGCGCCGTAACGCTTGGCGATGGTGGCGAAGCTGTCGCCCGGCTCGACGCGGTGCACGCGCCAGGAATCCCGGCGTCCCGTGGGCACCACGTTAAACGCCGCTTCCAACTGGGGCAGCGTACCGCTGGGAACGTGCAGAGCGTAGCCGGCCGGCGCGATAGTGTGCAGAACCGCCGGATTCAGCTCCTTAATCTCGCTCACCGGACGGTCCAAAGCGGCGGCTACCAGCGCCACATGGGTGGAGCTGGCGATCTGCACGGTTTCGTATTGCAGCGGCGGCACGAATTCGATGTTGTCCAGGCCATAGTCCTTGGCGTTTTTGGCGATGATGGTCATCGCGAGAATGGCCGGAACGTAGTTGTTGGTCTCCTGCGGCAGTACGTTCATGCGGCGCAGGGTCCAGAAATCCGCAAATCCGGTGCGGGCCACGGCGTGATCGATGCACTGGGGGCCGCAATCGTAAGCCGCCATCGCCAGGTACCAGTCGCCGAAATGCGAGTACAGATCGTGCAGGTGGCGGGCGGCGGCGCGGGTGGCCTTCTCGGGGTCCATGCGATCGTCCGTGTAGGGGGTCTGGAGCAGCCCGTATTCGATGCCTCGGAACTTGGCGAACTGCCACAGGCCGACGCACAGCTTGTTGGAGAGGGCACGCGGCTGGAAGCCGGATTCGGCCTGGGCCAGGAAAATTAACTCCTGGGGCACGCCTTCCTCGGCCAGGATCCGCTCGATCATGGGCTTGTAGCGGCCGGAATAGCGAAGCCCGGCGGCCAGGATGCGCTTGCCGCGCTCAGAGCTGAAGAAATTGATGAAGCTGATGACGGCGTCGCTTTCCTCCAGGGGCAACTGCGACGCGGTGGCCTGAATCTGCTCCTTTACCCGGCCACGCAGGCCTGGTTCCACTGGAAAAGTGGATTCGAGGATCTCATCCAGGGGGCGCTTCTCGTAGGACACCTTGTCGCCGGATTCGGCCGGGTTCTGCTGGTCCAGATCGTAGCGGTAGATGCTGTCGGTCAGCTCTTCCAAGCGGCGCTCCAGCGCGGTCCGGTCCCCGATGTTCTCGGGAGCGGCCAGCATGATCTCGATGGCCCGGTTAAACTCACGGCGCGAATCGGCGGCGCGGCCCTCCTGCAGGGCTCGCTTGCCCGCGTTGAAGTGATCGTTAGCCTGGCGGATCACAAATTCGCCGTCGCTGGGGCGGGGCAGGGACGGAAGGGGACTGGTGGGTTTCTCAAACGCGTACAGATCGAGGGTCGGAACCGAGCTGGTAAGCCGCGGTGGCTCCGCCAACGGTTCCGGCGGAGTAACCTTGGCGGCGCGGACGGGCGGGATGAAAAAACTACGATACTGCTGCTTGGGCGGGGTGGTGAGGGCGCAACTGGCCATCACAAGGACGGCTCCCGTCGTCAACCCAGCCGAAACCCATATCCGGCGATGTTCGGATCTGCACATTCCGATATGGGGTCAAGTTTAACAGAATCATGACGGTCCAAGTCAAATGGGCCGCCACTCGAAGCCGCCGGTCCCAGCCCGCTATTGCACCGCCACTGTGATGAGGGACTGGGAACTCTGCCCGCCGATACTCACCAGGAGCGGAACTGAACCGGAGCCCGCGCCCGCAGGGATCTTGACGTTGACCTGCAAAACACCGGCTACCAGTCCGGGCGCGCCGCCCGCATATTGCACCGACGCGCTGATGCCCGCGACGGAGGCTCCGACGGGTTGCACTATCGGTATCGGAGCGGGCGGCACTCCAGGCTTTCCATCGGTACCTGCGGGATTCGTTTGCCCCTCTCCAGTGGCATAAACGGCGACCACGGTTCCCGCCGGGGCCGGATTGCTGGCGGAGTTGATGGTTCCGTCCTGGTTGATAATGGCACCTTGTCCACGCCCTGTCGAGTCGTAGGAAAACACACCCGGCATCACCGAGGTCACGGGCATCGACACGGTGTTGGAAGTCTGTCCCTGATAGGAAACCTGCACCTGGGTGGCGCTCCTGCCGTTCACCTCGTAGGGAACGACGGCCGCCATTTGGCCGGCTTTCGCATAGATCATGGGCGCGGCGACTCCATCGAAGAGCACTTGAGCTCCGCTCAGGTTGTTGGACACGATGCCCCCAACCAGTTGCAGACCGACCAGCGTGGCGGGGCCGGGGAAGGAACCAAAAAGGGTGATGATTTCGCCGGGCGAAACGGAGCCGCCCGCGTAACTGGCGGAGTTCACGATTCCGCTCGCGGCGAGCGTGGCGGTGCTGGCGACAATCGTCAAGTTGAACTGTGCCGTTCCGGTCGAGCCCGCGGTGTCGGTTACCTGGAGGGTGAACTGGAAGGTACCGGCGGCTGCCGGGGTGCCGCTCAGCAGTTCGGTGCCAGCCGCGGAGCCGGCGGACAGCGAGAGTCCTCCAGGCAGGCTCCCGGCCGTTACGGCCCAACCCGTGTACGGAGTGGTGCCGCCCGTTGCGGCGATCACTTGAGAATAGGCCGAGCCGACGGTGCCGCCCGGTAATTGAGATCCAGTGGTAATGCTGGGTGCGTTTACCTGCGGCGCGGTGACGGTGAACGTAAGTGCGTTGGAAGCACCTCCGCCCGAGGGATTCAGGACTGTGACGCTGGCGGTGCCCTGAGAAGCAATGAAGTTCGCGGGGACCGTAGCGCTCAACTGCCCGGTGCTGACATAGCTGGTCGCCAGCGCGGAATTGTTCCAATACACGATGGAACCGGTGACGAATCCCGAGCCGTTGACGGTCAAGGTGAGAGCCGATCCTCCGGCCGCGGCTGAGCTAGGCGAGAGGCTCGACAGCCCGGGCGGCACCGAGCTGTTGATCGTAAACGTAAGGACATTGGAAATAGCTCCACCGGGATTCTGTACGGTGATGGTTGCGCTGCCCACGGCGGCGATCAGACTGGCGGGGACGGTCCCCAACAATTGGGTGGAGGTGATAAAGGTGGTGGTCAACCCGAAGCCATTCCATAGCACCGAAGCGCCACTCTGGAATCCGGCGCCGCTGACGGTCATGGTAAATAACGGACCGCCAACCGTGGCCGAGTTTGGAGATAGACTCGTGAGCGAAAGCGAGCCGTTGCCGTTGATGGTGAAGGGTATGCCGTTGGTAGTCACTCCTCCGGGATTCTGTACGGTGATGGTGACGGTGCCTGGGGAAGCGATCAGATTGACCGGAACGGTGGCGTACAATTGCGCGGGACTGACAAAGGCGGTCCCCAGCGGGGAACCATTCCAGAGCACCGTGGCGCTGTTCGCGAAGGCCGCGCCGTTCACGGTCATAGTGAACCCCGCCCCCCCGGCCGTGGCCGCACTCGGAGAGGTGCTGTAGAGCGAAAGCGTGGTGGAGCTGTTGACGTTAAACGTGACGGAATTGGAGGCGCTTCCTCCGCCGGGATTCTGCACTGTGACGTTTGCAGTGCCCACGGAGGCGATCAGGCTCGCGCTGACAGCCGCGGTCAACTGGGTGCTATTGATAAAGGTGGTGGTCAGCCCGGAGCCGTTCCACAGTACCATTGCTCCGGAGAGGAAATTCGTTCCATTGACCGTTAATGTGAAGCCCGGTCCCCCGGCGGTCGCGCCAACGGGATAAAGGCTGGAAACGGACAGCGAGCCCAAGCTGATGACGAAGTTCAGGGCGTTGGAAATTACTCCGCTGTTCGGATTCTGGACTGTGATGGTCGCAGTACCCACGGAGGCGATGAGGTTCGCGCCGACCGTGGCGTTCAACTGCCCGCTGTTTACAAAGGTGGTCGCCAGCGCGCCGCCGTTCCACAGCACGGTTGCGCCGCTGAGGATATTCGCGCCAAAGACCGTCAGAACGAACGCCCCGCTTCCGGCTGTCGCGGAATTAGGAGAAAGGCTGGAGATCGACAGCGCCGTCGCGCTTTGGATGGTAAAGGTCAGCCCGTTGGAGGTAATGGGACCGGGATTCTGTACGGTGACGGTCGCAAGACCTTGGACAGCGATCAGGTTCTGGGTAACCGTAGCGGTCAACTGCGTGTTGCTGAGGAAGTTGGTCGTTAGCGAACCGCCGTTCCAAAACGCCGTTGCTCCGCTTTGGAAGTTCGATCCGTTGATGGTCAACGTGAACTGCGCCCCTCCGACCAAGGCTGAGTTGGGAGACAGGCTGGTGAGCACCGGCGTATTCGCGTTCGAGTTGATGGTGAACGTGACGCCGTTGGAATTGACCGGGCCGGGATTCTGCACGGTGACTGAGGGCGTGCCCGCCGCGGCGATCAGGTTCGCGCCGACCGCAGCAGTCAACTGAGCCGCGCTCACGAAGCTGGTGGTGAGCGGGGTGCCGTTCCACAGAACCTTGGAGGTGCTCACGAAATTCGAGCCGTTGACGGTTAGCGTGAACGCCGGTCCTCCGGCGGTGGCCGAGGTGGGAGAGAGGCTGGAGATCGTGGGCGTGCCGGCAGTGGACGTCGTGGCGAAGTAACCGTGGCTCTGGCTGGCGAGGCCCTGGCTGGAAGACTCGCTGCCCGCTACATCGCCCAAGTTGTTCAGCCCATTAGCGCTGGTGGTTATACTTCCCGGAAAGCTGATGGCAGTAAACACTCCGCTGGTGACGATGAAAGCCAAATAGGAGGAACCGGCCGGATTGCTCAAGGTGAGGGCCAGCTGACCGGCATTATTGATGGCGATCGCCGAACACGAGTATCCGGGATATGCGCCGGTATTCACCGGGGTGAACGATCCATTGGTCCCGAAGAAGCACGAGACCGCGCTTCCGAACTTGAATAACCCAGCCATTTGGCCGGAGTCGTTGATACTGGTTAACGTTGTGGCTGTCGCGCCCGGGTAATTGATGGTGGTATACGTCGTGCTCCCGTCGAAAAAGAATCCGGAGCTGTTGGAGCTGCCCGTCGGCTGGAAGCCCCCCACGACCTGGCCAGCAGTGTTGATCCCTGCCGCCGCAGTAGAAACGGCGTTCGGAACGTTAAGAGCGTTGTAGGAGCCCTGGGAGTATATAAACCCGTTTTGCGTCTGCGTCCCGCCGCTGACGATTTGGTACGAACCCACTACTTGACCGCTGTTGTTGATTCCATATGCGTTGGTTCCCTGGCTTCCAGGAAAGTTGATCGTCGTGAACGATCCGCCAGAGTAAACAAACCCGTAGGGAACGCGGCAATTAGAAGCCCCGCACCCTTGGGTGATGGCATACCCGCCCAAAACCACGCGTGAGTCGTTAATAGCGGCCGCGCTGGTAGAGCCCGCGTCCGCTCCTGGAGCGTCGAGGACGGTGTAATTGTACGACGGGGCTGCGATGGACAGGGCGCTGATAGCGCTCAGAAGGAAGAAAAGATGGAAGATTTTCACGTTGCGACCTTGTTAAACATCCTAAGTGGACGCAGTTTAGCACGGATTTCGGCTGTGGTGTGGCGCCAGGGGAACCGCGGGGCGCGGAACGCTCCCTCCACGATCCGCCGCGCGGTACGGTTACGGACGCATCACGGTCCCCCAGAGGCCGCTTGCCGCCGGACAGCGCCGCACGTTACCTTAGAATATCGACGGTCGTTCGATAGAAATTCCCCTCATGCTGAAAGCAAAAGTCGATGCCCCAGACGATCTGAATCCCCAGGAAACCTCGGAGTGGCTGGAGGCCCTGGACGAGATTATCGACGAAGCCGGGCCGGACCGGGCCGGCTACCTGCTGGAGCGCCTGATGGAGCGCGCCGACAACCTTAGCGTCAAGGTGCCCCTGCGGTGGAATACCCCGTACTGCAACACCATTCCACCGGAGGAAGAAGTCGCCTATCCGGGCGACCGCGTCCTGGAGCGCGCCATCAAGAGCCTGGTCCGCTGGAACGCCACCGCCATGGTGGTCCGCGCCAACAAACACGACGCCAATATCGGCGGACACCTGGCAACGTACGCTTCGCAGGCCACCATGATGGAGGTCGGGTTCAATCACTTCTTCCGCGGGTCATATGGCGGCGCGGACGGAACGCCCCAACCAGGAGATTTCGTCTACTTTCAAGGCCACGCTTCGCCCGGTATGTACGCTCGCGCATATATAGAGGGCCGGTTCAACGAGAAGCACCTGGAGAATTTCCGGCACGAGTTGCGCGATCACCCGGGGCTATCGTCGTATCCGCATCCCTGGCTGATGCCGGATTTCTGGCAATTCCCGACGGTATCGATGGGCCTGGGGCCGATATGCGCCATTTATCAGGCGCGGTTCATGAAGTACCTGGAGAATCGCGGCATCGTTCCGGCGTCCGGGCGCAAGGTGTGGGCATTCCTTGGGGATGGGGAATGCGACGAGCCGGAATCGCTGGGCGCTCTGACTCTGGCATCGCGCGAGAAGCTGGACAACCTGATCTTCGTGGTCAATTGCAACCTGCAGCGGCTGGACGGGCCCGTGCGCGGAAACGGGAGCATCGTTCAGGAATTGGAAGCTGCGTTCCGCGGAGCCGGATGGAACGTGCTCAAGTGCCTGTGGGGATCCGGCTGGGACGCGCTGTTCGCGCGCGATACCGAGGGGTGGCTGCTGAAGCGCATGCACGAATGCGTGGACGGCGAGTTCCAGGCGTTTCGGGCCAACGACGCCGCCTACCTGCGCAAGGAATTCTTCGGCAAGTATCCGGAGCTGCTCAAGCTGGTGGAGCACCTGAGCGACGAGGAGCTATGGGCGCTACGCCGCGGCGGGCACGATCCTATCAAGGTCTACAACGCGTACAAACGCGCCATGGAAACCAAGGGCCAGCCCTCCGTGATTCTGGCCAAGACGGTGAAGGGATACGGGCTGGGCGGGGTAGCCGAGGGCCGCATGACCGCCCATCAACAGAAAAAACTGAGCGATACGGAACTGTCCAAGATCCGTGAACGCTTCGACATCCCGATCTCCGACGACGCGGTTCTCCACATCGATTTCTTCCGCCCGGCGGACGATTCTCCGGAAATTCGCTACGTTCGCGAACGGGTCCAGGCCATGGGCGGGCATCTGCCCTCGCGCACTGTGAAACCGATCCAGCTTACGGCCCCGCCGCTCGAGGTGTTCCACGACGCCATCGGCGGATCGCGGGGGCGCGAAGCCTCCACCACGGCCGCTTTCGTCAGCGTGATTAAAACCCTGATGAAGCATCCCGAGTTGGGCAAGCTGACGGTGCCCATCGTGCCGGATGAAGCCCGCACGTTCGGCATGGAATCGCTGTTTCGCGAGTTCGGCATTTACGCCAGCCAGGGCCAGCGCTACAAGCCGGTCGACGCCAACGTGCTGCTGTATTACAAAGAAGCGCAGAACGGCCAGATTCTGGAGGAAGGCATCACCGAAGCCGGCTCCATGGCGTCCTGCATCGCGGCGGGCACGGCCTACGCCAACTACGGCGTGCCGATGATCCCGTTCTTCATTTACTACTCGATGTTCGGATTCCAGCGCGTGGGCGACCTGATCTGGGCGTTCGCCGATTCGCGCGGAAAGGGCTTCCTGCTGGGCGGAACCGCGGGGCGCACGACGCTGCTCGGGGAGGGCTTGCAGCACCAGGACGGCCATACTCCTGTACACGCCTCCACCGTGCCTACTTGCGCCGTGTACGATCCGGCGTACGCTTACGAGCTGGCGGTGATCATCCAGGACGGCATCCGCCGGATGTATCAGGAAATGGAAGATCGTTTCTACTACATCACGGTGTACAACGAGAATTACATCCAGCCGCCCATGCCGGAGTCCCCGGATGTGCGGGAGACCATGCGCGAAGGCATTCTGCGCGGGATGTATAAGGTCCGCCCGGCTGAGAACGGTCCAGCGGTGGCGCAGTTGTTCGGCAGCGGGTCCATCCTGAACGAGGCTTTGCGCGCCCAGCAGATTCTGGCCGAAAAATACCGGATTGCCTCGAATGTGTGGTCCGTCACCAGCTACAACGAAATGCGCCGGGAGGCGCTGGCGACCGAGCGCTGGAACCGCCTGCATCCGGCGGCCGAAGCCCGGGTGCCCTACGTCGTCCAAGCCTTGGCCGGATCCAATGGACCGGTGATCGCTTCGAGTGATTACATCAAGGCCGTGCCGGATCAACTTTCGCCGTGGCTGGGCGGACGCCTGACCACGCTCGGCACAGACGGATTCGGACGTAGCGAGAACCGCGAACACCTGCGGCGCTTCTTCGAGATCTCGGCCGAGGCGATGGTCCAGGCAACGCTGGCGGCGCTCGCGCGGGAGGGCGCGGTCAGCCGCGAGACCGCCGCACAGGCCGTGGCCGAGATGGGCTTCGATCCGGAATCCAAAGACCCCGCGCGGAGGTAGGAGAGCCAGGGGGTGACGGTGTGGAGAAGGTTAACCTACGTGAGAAGTTCTCACTCTTTGCGGATCATTTCAGGCCCAGAGTGGCGGGGGCACTGAACGGTCAACACGTAAAGTTGGTCAAGTTTACAGGCGCGTTCGTTTGGCATCATCACGATGCCGAAGATGAGCTATTCCTGGTGGTGCAGGGCCGCTTCCGAATGGAATTTCGAGACCGTGAAGTGTGGCTCGAAGAGGGCGAGTTTCTCATCGTTCCCCGCGGCGTGGAACACCGCCCAGTGGCCGAAGAAGAAGTTCACGTTTTGCTCTTCGAACCCGCAGCCACGTTAAACACCGGTAATCTGCAAAACGACTTGACGGTGAAAACTTTGGATCGCATTTGAAAACGATCAACTCTAATGCACCGACCGGATGATGTCCACCGCTGAGCTTGTGGCCAGTGTATCGAGCCAACAGGTAGTCGAAATACTCGCGGGTTTGATCGTTGAGGCGGGCCATCGCCCGGGAATGAAGAAATCGTCTCACCTTGGCGGCACTGTGGGGCTGGACCGCCTCGATTCAGGGTCCGACGAAGGTCCTCCGGATCGCGTCGTTCGTATCGGTCACGTCGGAGGCCCCGGCACGCGTTCACGGCCATGTTGGAGCGAACGGGAGCGGTCGAACTCCCATGCCCTTCCGGGCGAGCGCTGCGATTGCTCGCTTTCGCACAGCTCAAAGCCGTAACGTCTCTTCTTTCGGAGAAGCCTGGCGTGACCGCAGCACGTGTTACGCTGGTTTGGATGCACAAACACCGCAGGAACATCAACGCCGGTTTCTATTGTGAGCCAGCCAAACAATCTGGACTGTTCAGGGTTTTCAATTTGGACGAGGACTTGATGGTGGAGTACAGCCAAAATACCGGCGTAGTGCGCTGGCAGAGACAGGCTGCTGCTCCTGAAAAGGCCGCTATCGAGCAGTGGCTCACCGAACAGTTGCCGGTGTCTTCCTCCAATGCGGCATTGTCCTCACGTTGAACGAACGGAGGGTACGCCGTCACCGGATCGAAGAGTCTGTTTGCGTCCCCTGGCCATCCTGTGCGATCATAATGGAGTACTTTGACAGTTCGCTGATTTTGGCTCTTTCGCACCGTCCGGTCTAAACCGCCCTTCGTCCGATCCTGCCCCGACTCACTGTTCTGCAAATTCAGAAGGAAACCAATTGAAAAATATTTTTGTAGGAAACCTCAGCTTCGGCGCTACCGAAGATGCGGTTCGATCCATGTTTGAAGCCTATGGCGCCATTGACCGGGTCAGCATCGTGACCGACCGTGACACGGGACAAGCCCGAGGCTTCGGATTCGTCGAAATGACCAACAATGCTGAAGGCGACCGGGCCATTGCCGAACTAAACGGCCGGGAACTCGATGGCAGAGCGATGAACGTGAACGAAGCCCGTCCGAAAGCGGAACGCGGCAACGGCGGTGGAGGCGGTTTCGGCGGCCAGCGCCGCAACAATCGCTACTAAGGAAACCCAGATCAAAGGAAGGGATGGTGT
>Ga0210409_10005880_pt1 | contig 12823 bp, 31 predicted proteins | sample IncBWH17MmetaG_FD_161649 | JGI IMG/M metagenome (GOLD analysis project Ga0210409, IMG submission 161649) | Forest soil microbial communities from Barre Woods Harvard Forest LTER site, Petersham, Massachusetts, United States - Inc-BW-H-17-M | ecosystem: Environmental > Terrestrial > Soil >...
GCCCGATGTTTCAGATTGTCAATTAGTGCCGGATGATCGGCGATTGCTCTTCCTGAGATGCAGCAACCGCGGCCGCGGCTACCGCCGGCAGAATGTGCAGATCGATCGTTTTGAGGCAGTCAGGGCAATAGACGCAGAAGATCACCCACGCGCCATGTTGCCAGGAGAAGAGCGCCGGCGTAGCGAGATCGGCATCGCAGTGTGGGCAGTGAGGGAAGGGAATTTCGGTTTGCTCGGCCATCACGGCTTCCTCAACATGCAAGAGTAAACTCCCCCGAAAACTGCTAGTAAGAAAATCGCCAAGGCCAGCCAGTTCGATAAGAGCTTCACTCAGATTCTCCCGCGTGCTCGAGATCGAAGTCGCGCACGATCTCTCGCGCGCTTTCTACCGGCTCTTCGCCCCTGCAATGCGGGAAGGGAACATCCATCTGCTCGGCCATCAATTCTTTCTCTCCCCCTTAGATTCCCGAGGCTCAACGACATCGCATTTCACCTGCCCGTAGTGGATCGTGAAAGTTTCCGTAACTGGTACCCCCGACTTCCATCCTGGCGGGTGCGGAACCCAAGTCACACGGTAAGGAACGTAGCAATCTCGGCCTGCAAGGGCAGCAAGATCGTGATCGTACTCCGGAGTTCTGTAATGGGAAATGCTAAGACGCGCATCGCGCTCGTAATCCAGTTGGCGTTTGATCGCTTGGACGGTGACCCACTCCATAACGAAGGAACTCAACAGAAGACCGAAAATCAGCCATAACATGTTTCGCTTGATCCAGTTCATTCGCTTTCTCCCGCGTGTTCGAGATCGAAGTCGCGCACGATCTCTCGCGCGCTTTCTACCGGCTCTTCGCCCCGCGCGATCGCTTCCGCGTGTACCCCCGTCATCCACGCCGGCTGTACATAGACGCGGTACATCTCGCGCTCAAAGCTTACGATAAACTGCCCGCGGCCGAGAGTGGCAATGTCGCGCTTGGTTGGCTTCGCAGTGTCGGCGGGAATGTGCTCGAGGGTGCGCTCGATCTCCCGCGGATCCCGCTGCACTCCAAACAGCCACACCGTGACCTGGCGCAAGAGTACAGAAGAAATGCCGGCGAGATCCTGAGAGTCGCACCAGAGGAAATTTTTCAGCGCGGCACCCTGGCGAATGAGCTCCTCCGCGGCCAGGCGCACCGGCGATCCCCTTTGCTTCGGTGCAAACTTCCACGCTTCCGGAATCGCGATGATCGTGTGCTCAGCATTGTGGTGCACCCACTCGATCACCGATCGCACGACGAGTGCCTGCAGGGGAAAGTCGTAATCGGTGAGATCCATCACGTTGAGCCCGGTGCGCAGCTTCAGCTTTTTCGAGTAGGGCAGCCGCTCGATCTCAGGCACCACCATACGCAGGTACTCAAAGAGCTCGGTATAAACGCGCGAAGCGATCCCGCGGGCTTTCTTGAGTGCCGTCTCCGCATTCGCCATCACGTCTCGCAGGCTCTTCGGCTCGTTCCACGTTCCTTCCGGACCGGAGTAGTGCTGGCAGATCTTGATGATCTCGGCCAGCTGAAACTTAAGCTTCTCGGAAGCAGTTGCTTCGAGGATCGATTTTATAAAGGGCCAGTCGCACCGATCGCGGAAGTAGGGCGGGATCGGCGAGGCGACTCGAAAGGATCCTTCCCCGCGTTTCGTGACGAAGGCAACGGCACGGAGACCGCAGCGCGAGACGAGCCCCTCGAGCGTGGTGGTTTTCCCGCTCGCCTGGCTCTGCCCGGTGATGGCCATGTGCCCGACCGGGATCTCGATCGGCCGTCCGGATCCGAGCTCGTATCCTAGGAGAACGGTGCTCATCGATAGCTTTCGATTGCTACTTTGCTGATGTGCCAGGCAGAGCGATCGACTCCCACGTAAATCGCCACGGTCGGAACGCCGTTTCTCGCGATTGCTGCATAGATCGGCCCACGCTCGTCGCGAGCACGTTTGTAGGCACCCCACGCGAGTACCATGAATTTGATCGCTTCGATCACGATGGTCACTCTTTCTCGCGCGCCCATCCTGCTCGCTCGTCCGGAGGCTTCGGAGTTCGCCGCTCGAGTTCGCGAACGCGATTCTCCAGCTGTCCAATTGCGAACTCTAGCGCGTACAGAATTTTCCGTAACGGAGTGGAGAGCGATCCCTCACCGAGTGCATCGATCTTCTGCAGCAGCAGCTTATCCACGGTTCAAAAACATCCCTTTTCGGTACAGCCGTAAAGATATTTACAAACGCTGAAAACAAAGACGCTTCCCGGGCATTTAGAAACTAGGTTTTCGGCACACACGGTTTCTCATCCCAAACGCAGGCTGGCTCTGGCCCCGTGTACTGTGAGCCCTCGAGCATAAACTTCTGCGCTATGGGATAGTCCCCAATCACAACGTACTGAGCGCCGCACCCTTTGGGTAGGGACGACCACCGCGCGTGAAAATCTTTGAACGCCTGAAACTCAGACTGCGCGATCCGATAAAAGGTGCACGTCCGAATCAGCGGCGGATAGCAGCTGTCTTTCGCGTGATGCAGCTTGACGATCCCGGGCGGAAGAGTGCGCGCGTAATATCGCGGATCTGGCGCGCTCACTGTGAACAATTTTCGCTGCAACATCTCGTTTGTCGAAAAGCTCACTGGACTACCTCCGTAGCGGCTTTCTGGCCCACCAGAAGCGCCCGGCGCACGGTGGAGACCGGAACTCCCATCACCGCGGCGATGTGGCGCCAGGAGCGCCCGGAGCGCCGTAGCGCCCGTATCTGCTCAACGTCCGCATTACGCCGCGGCCGGCCGAGCCGTTTCCCCTTCGCTTTCGCGTTCGCCAGGCCTGAGATCACCCGCTCACGGATCAGCGACCGCTCAAATTCGGAGATCGCCGCGAAGATGTGAAACAGCAGTTTCCCGTTCGGAGTCGACGTATCCACCTGTTCATGCAGGGAAACGAATTCGATGCCGAGGCGGCCAAACTCCTCGAGCGCGTCGACCAGCTGCTTCGTCGACCTGGCGAAGCGATCGAACCGGTAGACCACGACGACATCGAACTTCCGGCGCCGGCAGAGCGCGAGCATGCGATCGAGTTCCGGCCGGCTCACCTTCGCACCCGAGTAACCGGGATCCGCGAAGATCTCGGCAGACCACTTGCGCCGCTCTGCGAATTCGCACATCTCGCGCAACTGCATCCCCTCGTCTTGCTCGTTCGTTGAAACCCTGGCGTAAAGTGCTGCTCGCATGCCCCAAGCTTAGGGCATCAGAGCCGGAGCAGCGCATTTCGACTCGTTACCATCTTGAAGCCATCCGCGAAGACCACCAGGCACGAATTCATCGATCCGCGGGCGAGCACCCGGCACACGTACCCTTTGCGCCCCTGGCGATTCCAGCGATAGACGTAGTACCTCACAGGGCGATGAGTCTTTGCGGCATCACTTCCCACGCTGCTTTGTTGAGCCATACCGTCTCAGTGCGCTTCTGAGAGTTGGAGTTTGCCGAGCAGAACTGCCCCCCGGTCCACTCGACTGTGCGCCAGTCCGGATAGAGCCGCTCGTAAAGCGCACTGCGATAACTCGAGAGAATCACCATTCCGCTCAGTTGCCTCAGGACCTCAGCCAATCTTTCGTGATCCGCATCGCTTGTCATCTCATGGCGATAGCGGTGATCTGGAGTACTGCCGTTTCCGATGCTTCGTGTGCTACCAGGGTAGGGCGGATCGACGTAGTGCAGCGTCTCGGGAGAATCCATTTTCTCGAGTATGGTCACGGCTTCACGCTGTTCGATCACAACCCCCTGCAGGCGCTCGCAAAACTGCAGCAGATTGATCGGATAGTGCTGCCAATCTTGCGCGGGAGTCGTCCCACTTTTGTTCGCATTCCATCGAAAACCCGTTGACATCACAGAACTCAGCCGCGTATTGAACCCGGCCCGGGTCGCTTTCATTCGCGAAACCGAGTCCGAACCGAATCCCATGAACGAGCGCACAATGGTTCGCCGGGCCCGCTCGACGTCGGTGCGCCCTGTTGTCTTGTAGCTCTGCGTAAATTCCTGGCGAGCGTAGGGAGTCAGGCGAAGTAGGTCCTCGAGCCGCTTCGCTTTTCGACGGTTCTGCAGCACCCGGAACACGTTCACGACTTCACCATCAAGATCGTTGTAAATCTCGGCATAGCAACGATCTTTCAGCAAAAGCACACTCGCGGCGCCCCCGAATGCTTCGGTGTAGATGCGATGCGGCGGAAAGATCGCGATCAGCTTCGGCGCGAGCCGGAACTTCCCACCGTGGTAGCGCATGACCGGGCGCGTGATCATCGACATACCAGCGCTTGTTTCGCGGTATCGTTCGCATCGATGTGAGTGTTGGCGCGCCGGCAGATGCAATCGGCGTGCCCGTCGGTTTCCTTCGTAACGGTGCAGTTGTGCACGGTGATGTCACCCGCGCGCGCCGGTGCGACTTTCGCAGTCGGTTTCGCTTGGATGATCGGAGGCGCCGGCCGCGGCACTGTCGGTGTCTGCCGCTCACAGCCGACGAGCACGAGCGCAAAGATCAGGATCGAGATTCGCATCGTGGAACACGCTCCATCTGGATTCGATTCGAGTAGAAGTTTCCGAGATCGGCGCCGCAATCCGGGCAGAAACACCGCGGATTGTCTCGGTGACCAGGCGCCATCGGATTGCGCTTTTCGCGCTCGGCCTCACGATACGCAAATCCAAGCGTGACGAGCATTCCGCCGGCGACGAGCCCGGCGACGTAGATCATCGCTTGGCCGATCGCGCCGTGGATGTCACCACCGACGATCGCGAGCGCAGCCGAAAGCACAGAGAGAATCGTGATCAGTTTCATTCGAACTTCCCGTCTGTCAAAACGATCTTGCGGTGGTGATTCGAGCAATAGCCAGGTCCGATTTCGCTTTCTCCGTACCAGCACAGCAACCACTCAGGCCTGCCCCCTTTGCGCAAGAATTCTCGATCGAATGCACCATCGTGCCGGCGCCACATCTTGCCCGGGTAAACTCCTGTCGGCCGACTCGCGGAGTATTCGGCCAGCGCTTCGAACGTTCTCGTGCTCATGCGTGCAAACTCGGAATCGATCTCAATGAGTGCAGTGTCGGGCTGTTCCCAGTTCTGCCCCATCGGATCAGTGATCGGCGGAATGATGTTTTTCGTTGCCATAGAGAGAACGCGCACGCGCGCGAAAATCTTTCAACTAAGAACAAACCCAAGATCAAAATCAAAACCAAGATCAAGAACAAAATCAAAATCAAAACATAGAAGCAGAATCAGTAGTTGCTGTGGATCTGTGGACAGATCCGAGTAACTCTCACTCCCGCATGACTCTTCCATCGATGTCGCGTTTGGAAAAATCAGTGGCGGGCTTCGGGTTTCCTGTTTGCGCCTGTGCACAAGTCGCACACTGGCGGTGATGCGGCTCGAGCGCTCGAAAAGCCGCGCGGCAACTGAAACACACCCGGTAGATTCCCTGATCGGTGTACATCTGATCGACCGCGGCGCAGTACTCCGAGCAGAACGCGCCACAAGCTTCCGCATGCTTCGGATCGAACTCGTGATTACAGGAACGACACTTCGGCCTAGGCATGCGGTTGTGAACCCTTCCCGTTGCCGGCGAGATCGGGAAGCAGCTTGCGACGCGATCGCTTCGTTTTGCGTTTGGCTGGCTTCTGAGAGGCTTCCGCGATCTCGGAGGCTGACGGGTCAGGACCGGCAGCTGCGATCGATTGTGGCGCATCCTGGCGCGCGGGAAATAGGTCTGAGAGTTTCTCCGCAATCTCTTCGACCTTCTCGTCTGGAATTCCTTCCGGATCATCTGCTTCGGGTTTTGCGAGCGGAAGAGTCTCCTGACACTCGGCAAAACTCATATCCTCGACGCGCACGACTTCGCCGGTGTCCATGCGCACGAGGGTTTTCTCGCCCGGTTTCGGATCGTTGTACAGAACTTTGCATGAGATCCACCGGTATTCGTAGCCGTTCTGCAAGGTAATGAACGCTTTTTTGATCGATTTATTGATCCCATCCATGCGCTCGGCTAACTCGTGCGCTTGCGCCTTTTTCTCTTCCTCGAGGGTTTCCCGCTCCTGCAGGGAGCGAGCCAGGGCTTCGGCTGTGCGAATCTTCTGCACGTCGCTGAGTAAACACTTGAGATTCTGATCTACGAAGTCGGGGCGGTCTGTTGGCATGCGAGTGAATCCTCCGTAACTTGCCGGCTTGCGATCGAGTACTCGGTGCGCTCTTCCCGATCGGCGCCGACGAAACGTTTGTGTAGGTGGAGATCGAACACCCGCGCGTCGTTTTTGATCACACCCGCGCGCACCAGGGCATCGATTGCCACTTTCGAGTAGTTATCGAGATCGTTTTGCCCGCGATTCCGGCCAGGGCCAAGGTAGAACGTGAGCTCGAGCTCGAAATAGTTACCGGTGATTCTCTGGCAGCCGGCCGAGCGCGCCATGATGCAGACCGCATCGACAAACGCGATCGCATCCGCGGCGCGATACCACCCACCACCGCGGCGCGGTTGTTTGTAGTGATTCACCGACGGCGGAAGCAGAGGGACCGAGAACTTCATTGCGCGTCTTTCTGGCGAACGGCGCTTGTTGCGCAGTAATCGGCTTCCTGAGATGCAGCAACCGCGCCATCAACATCACGGCTGTGAACGTGGTGAAAGCACCATCGGCAAACGAGCAGACCGCAATTCGGACAGCGGGTGCGCCGCGTCTTCACGTCTTCGCCGCAGTCTTCGCACTTACTCATGATTCGAGCACCGCTTTCAGGATCCCGCGGAAGGTGACGAAGTTTTCGCTCTGATCCGCGATCGCAACGATCTGTGCAGCGTGGATCAGTGCGGCAATCTTCGGCATCTCGGTCTGCGGTTTCAGAACAACAACCGAATCCCCATGCAGACCCACAGCGCAAGAATTGAGAGTGGTTCCTTCGTACTTGGGAACCTCGAGTGTGTGATCTTTCCCGTTCGGAACGAGTTTCTTCAATAGATTGGTCATGCGAATAACCCTCCCTGTTCGTCTTTCGTGCGCTGCAGCCCGGTTGTAGATAGCCAGGCCTTCGCGCGCGCATAGTTCTCGTAAAACGCCAAACTCGGGTAAGTCGCGTACAGTCCCGCGGCAAGAGTCGGCCGCGCCGTCTTGAGCGCGAAATAGCAGCCTTTACAGAAGCACTGCCGCGACTGCTTTTGCTTGTGACACACCGGACACTGCCACTCGTGAAAGCGGCGATTCAGGATCCGCACGTGTGCCGGCGTAAGTTCACTCATAGTCATTCCCGTAGCTACGAAGAGACATCGGGCGCGCCGGCGTACCGTCACACGTTGGCAGGAGTTCGCGCACCATCTGCTCAGAGATCGGAGTGATCGAGTAGATCGAAGACAGCCCGAAATAGCGCGTAAACCCGTTGCGGACTACTTTCCCCTCTTTGAGCAGATCAGGAACGTCGACGCGGAAGAGCACACCGGTGCCGAAAGTTTGCTGTGAGAGAAACCCGACAATGCGCTGATGTCCGAAGAGTTCGACCAGAGCCCACGACTTAAGTTCTGGCGACTGCTCGCCCGGTTCCTCGATGAGTGCGAGTTGCTGATTTGCTTTCGTCATTTCGGAAACAACTCATCCTGCTTTTCGTCGACTGCAGGCTCCTCGTGCTTGCGCTCGAGTTCGGCGATGCACTCGAGACACGGACCGATCCGGCGATCGTCGACTCGGTGCATCGTTTGCTTTCCGCACTTCGAGCACCAGGCTTGCGCGGAAACTGTGTTGCGCGTGTAATGCTGAGCCACGTATCCCCTTTCGCGACGGCGCCGGGCGGCCGGATTCCGGTGTTTAAGGCCTCGACCTCCGTACATCCGGCGCCGCGGTTGCAGCGGCCGTCCCTACAGGCAACTGCAAACTTAAGATCGTGCCGGCAGCGGTCCGCGCTCACGAATAAGTTGCTGCGCGCGCTCGATCGTGCGCCAGGCCGATTCGTCGCGCATCAACTCGCGCACTTCTGCTGCTGTCGCTTTTCGTAATCTCAGATCAGAATCGAACTTGAGTATCTGCCCGCAATTCAGGCACACCGAAGTGTCGCCGGCTTCCGGATCCGGATCCCCACCATGAACGTTGTCGCAATCGGTCATCCGATAACCGCACAGACAAACCGAATCAGGAATCTTCACTTGACCCCCACGACGTTGAGGTAGGTCGCATTCCCCTTTTTCACTGCTTTGAGGAGAAACGTCGCTTCGCGCTTCACACAGCGCAGCACGGCAGGGAAGAGCGCAGACTCCCAACACGACGCCTGCAGGATCTTGTCTCGACCCTGCCACTTGATGACGAGACGATTCCCGACTTTCGTGATCGAGTCAGCAGTAAACGTGCGCTCTTGCGCATCTGAATCAAGAGACCGCGCCGGCTCATGAGGCGAAACCGGCGCGGCTTCCATCACCGCGGCGGGGGGAGGATCCACACGCGGGCCTGGCGCCGGGGGCTCGCCGTTTGCCAGTGAAACGAGCCGTTGCGCCAGGGGAACAACAACAAGCGGGAAACTGTTTTGCGAGATCGAGCCGAGCGCGTAGATCAGAATGAAACGCTCGACTTCGGAGATCTTTAAGTCGAACTGTGCCATGCGGCCTCCGCTTTCGAACGCGAGCGCAGCACGCGGATCCGGTCGAGTGCGGTCTCGATCTCTTCGCTCGTGAGTTCCCAATGGTTTGAGAGAAAGTTCGCGATCACTTGCCCTTTGAAATCCTGATACCAGAGCAGAGCCGGGCCGGATTCACCGAAGTGATCGAGCAAAATCGCGAAAGCCAGCTGTGCCGGGCCGGATCCGAGATACCCCCACTCGAAGCCAGTCGGGGAGTGATTCACGTAGCGATAGCCGGCATCGAGCATCGCGGCGCACTTCGTTTTCGCGTCAACGACTGAGACGATTGCGTTTCCGTTGTGGCGGGATCCGATGTAGGTGTTCATTACAGAATCTGCCTCAGATCGAAGAATTCGCGATCACGCTCGCGCGGCACAAACTCGCGCAACTCGCGATCGAATTCGCTCTGATCTTCGGAATTGGCGACAGCGACACCGGAGACGAGCACGGTGCACTTTGCGCCTTTGTCGGTGATCCCTTCCCACACGCGCACTAACCGCGGGATCTCGTGCTTCTCGAGTGTGGAGACAGAGATCAGCTTCTCAGTCGGTTTGATCGTGATTTTCATCGGCGAACCTTTCCGGAGGAAAAATGTTCCACGTGGAACACGAAGACGGAGTTAGAATGGCTTCCTACAACGAGTCAGCCAATTGATCACGTCCCGAGCCGGCCAGAGACAGCCATCTCTAGCCGGCTCAGTTGCGTGTGTTCTACTTTCTGAAAGTGCGGGCTCCTTTCTACCGAATCGAAATTTAACCGCGTCGTGCTTCGGTGCGCGTCACCGCTCTCTCACAGTCGTGAGATCAATCGCGTGTTGCCGCGCGAACTTTTCCGCATGCTTCTCACACGCCGGCCGGTTACAAACAATCACCACTTCTCGGCGCACTCCGGTCAACTGCGATGTGACGTGCTTCGTGTACTCGAAGTGCAAAACGAATTCCGGCCGGCTGAGACAACTCTTGCGCCCGCCGGCAAGACAGCGCACTTTGCCGTGATAGTGATTGCGCGTGATCCGGTGCGCGAACACCGTCACGCGCGCGACACCTGCGAGTAGATCTCGACCTGGCGCGCGATGATGGCGCGCTGTGCTTCGCGATCGAGATCCTCGAATCGGCGAACCTCATCCGGATGCTCGCGGTGAAACTCCTCGAGCGCTTTCACAAACGCATCGGTGTGAGCTTTGGGGCTTCCCCAGTTGTAGAGAGTTTTCATAGAGTCCCCTTGGCCTTGCGGATGGCATCCTCGGCTTCGTACACAATTCGCGCTGTCACGCCGGGCGTACCATCCTTCAGGAAAGTTTGGAAGTAAGAGTCGCCGAACTTCTCAGCGATCTTTTGGGTATGCCCGAGTCGCTGCCAAGCAATTAAGCGCTCCAACGCTTCCAGCAGTTCCGGCGCGGCGGCGATCAGCCGGGCATCGTCTAACGAGGCTTCGGCGTAGCGGCCATGCCCGCTGCACTCGCAAACGACAAGCGGGTTTCCGTCAGGGCGCTCGCTCACAACCGTGGTTGCTGCCTGGCAATTCCACTGAATTGCTCGCCACGGCGCCGGCGTGATGCCGACTTTTTCTGTTTGAGTTGTCATGCTTGTTTTTCCTGTTCGTTGACACCGACCGAGACGGCCGGCTTTTTCCCAGGCAGAGACGCGGCGAGTGCGCACACTCCACAGTTGCGCCGTTTCGTCGGCGGGCCACACTGCGGAAAGTAGATCGTCTCGTGACCACACTCGAGCTTTTCGATGTAGTAGGTGAGCCGATACATCGGCACGTGCGCGTGCGGTGTGAAGGTGACGGGAATTCTTTCGCGAACGATCCGAAGTAGGCGCAACTTGCCGTGCACTTTCCGAACAAGTGCAGCGTGTTCTACCGGATCGGGTCGAATGTCGGTTAAATGACCAAGGCTTGTTACGTTTCCCGAACGGATCTCGTCTGTGCGACTTATCCCCTGATCAGGGGAATGCGAAACGATCGCGAGCGCGATCATTCCGCAAACGATCACGAAGAGTCGCCAGGTGAGATAGGCGTAGTCGGCCAGGCCCAAAGGGGCGAGTGGAATCGGATTCATGGCGCGCACAGCTTTCTGGGGATGGGGCGGGCGGGTGACGTGCGCTCTTACGAAGGGACGAAGGGCTAGGGCCGGCGGGTGAGTTTTACAGAATACTTGGACTTGGAACCATCCGGACGCTGGCAGGATACTATCGGACATCGCAGTGTTTATGCGGGTTTCAAGCATGAGTTTTTAGACGCTAACGGCTCTTTTGCGTCTCTGTCGTTCCTGATAGATTCGCTGGTTTTCGCGGTTCGCGCACTGCTTCGAGTGGTATCTCTGACCTTTCACGCGCGGTTGAAACTCGAGCCCGCATTCCTTCGACGCGCACTTTTTTCTGCGGTAAACCATGACGGAGAGGTTAAGTGCTTATAGGATGCGAAAGCAAGGAAAATTATAAGCACTTAAGGTTGTAAAGGTTACCGAAGTTCATTGACCGTTTTCCCACAGAAGCGCAATAATCCACAGGCCTGATTCGGGAGGGTTCCCAGATGAGACGACTCACGTGTGTCGTTCTGCTCGCACTGCTCGCGCTTCCAGTTGCAGCTCAGATCAACATTTCGTCGAAACAGATCGCGGACACTTGCCAGGCTCCGATGATGGGGGGAGTCGATTCCTACGATGTTCCCGTTAAAGTAAAAGGCGCAATCCACGAGGATCCGCAGCGACCTGGCATGGGCGCTTTTCTGCGCAGCATGGAACGACTGATGCCGGCGTACCAAGCGCAATTTCCTCGCGATCGAGTGATCGTTGCGCTCGTGAGTAGCGACATTGTGAACGCTTGGACCTTTGCGCACTGGATTCCGGATCAGGGCGATCCGAACCATCCCTCACCGGTTAGTTTGATTTGCGTGACTACAGTCTTCATGGATTTCGCGAGCGATGAAGACGAACTCGCCTTTTTCATTGGACACGAGATGGGGCACGCCGTTGACGAAGCCTGTAGCTTGCGAACGCAGAGAACGCGCGAGAATCAGACCGTTTGCGAGATGCGAGCAGACGAATCCGGCTATCAACTGATGCGCCAGGCCGGTTACTCACCTTACGCCGCGGCCGGCGCTTTCGGACGATGGGAGATGTACACCGGCGACACGGCAACCGGAATCGCGGGAATGTTTGCGCAGCTGTCGATGGATCATCCGATCACGCCACGGCGGATCGAAAACATGCGTCGGTTGCTGATCGAAGAATGGCGCGCGGCGCGCTAGTGGCGGGAGAGGACCGAGCGGATCCGAACCTCGATCCTCTGTGCAAGGGAAATTCCGGGATGAGCGCAGTCTAGCCCAGTTGCTTCAACTGGCCTAGTGTTGTTTCCGGCGCGATCGTCGAGCCGAGATCCCGAGACAGCCAGATCGCGACCTGGCGCGCGTACTTGTTCGGATCGTTGTCATCGTTCGACGGCGCGTAGATGTCGAAGAAATTGCGCAGTGTCGAATTGTCGGTGAGCCCGTGCGAGCCATCGAGCTTCGCCGTGATGTCGTTGAGTAGAGCGATCCAGCCTTGCGCGAGGGAATCGAACACTCTGTAATTCCTATCGTCGACCGGCACCGCCTGCACGCCGGATGCGATTACCGGCCGCAGATTCCCCGGGTTACGGTTGCGCCAGCTGCGCGAGCCGTCCGGAAGCTTCGGATCCACACCGGGCGGAACCCATCCCTCGAATCGCCAGATCGAATCCGCCAGTGCTTCGAGTAGTTTCATCACATCACTTCGAAAAAGATTTTCCGGCCGTCGCTGGCCTGATAGTTTGCCTCGATCTCTTCTGCGGTCACATCGAACCAAGCTTTGTATAGCGTCCGATCGGGCATGCGCTGAAATTGACGGCACTCGTCGCAGCGCACGTTGAAATACGCCATGCACTTTTTCTGGTACCGGGAGTGAGATCCGCGCACAGCATGTTGGTTTGCTGCCAGGGTGAGCTTTCCGCACACGACGCACTCGTGATTGAGTTCGCACATCGGTACCGAGTTCGGTTCGTGCGGAATCACTTGAACCTTTTCGCGCCGCAACGCTCACACGTGTCAGTGAAGGATCCGCGTCTCTTGTCCCACTTGTGCAGACCGAGACAATTCAGCTGCCAGCCTGTCCAAAGCAAGATCACTACGGCAGTCACGATCACGAACGTGTACAGCAGAGTCACGGCTTTTCGTGCTGCTC
>Ga0210409_10005881_pt1 | contig 12823 bp, 9 predicted proteins | sample IncBWH17MmetaG_FD_161649 | JGI IMG/M metagenome (GOLD analysis project Ga0210409, IMG submission 161649) | Forest soil microbial communities from Barre Woods Harvard Forest LTER site, Petersham, Massachusetts, United States - Inc-BW-H-17-M | ecosystem: Environmental > Terrestrial > Soil >...
TTGCGCCTGGCCTTCCTTGGCCCTCAGCGCTCGAACAGGGGCTTCGCGGGGCGCGCGCCGTGGCAGTCTTCATCGGCCGCGAACTTGGCGGGTGGCAAAAGCGGGAGATGTATTTTGCCCTCGACCGCCAGGTGAGGTCTTACGAAAAAGGCCGCGTATTCCAAGCGGCCATGCAGCACGAGCTTGGGATGACTTAGGTGGCTGAGGTCTTCATTTCGTACTCGCGCAAAGACACCGGCTTCGTCGAGAGGCTGTCTGAGGCGCTGCGGTCCGCGGGCCGGGACGTCTGGGTCGACGTTGAGGGCATTCGCGCCTCCGAAGACTGGAAAGAGAAAATTTTCCGCGAGATCGACGAAGCCAATACCTTCCTCTTTGTCGTCAGCCCCGACTCTATCCAGTCCGAAATCGCCAACGAGGAAGTCAGTCGCGCCGCGCTCAACAGCAAGCGTATGATCCCGCTCTTCCACCGCGAAGTGGCGGACGGCGTCATTCCGAAATCTGTCAGCCGGTTTCAGGGCATCAGTTTCAGCCAAGATAGTAGATTCGATGCAGCAGTTCGAGAATTGCTAAAGACTCTGGACACCGACCTGTCCTGGGTGCGGGCTCACACCCGCTTGCTGATCCAAGCCCAGTCGTGGGACCAGAAGCGGGATGGCAGCCTCCTGTTGCGCGGCCGCGAGCTCGCCGAGGCCGAGCGAATGTTGGCAAAGAACGCCGCCTCCGAGCCCTCACCCACCAAGCTGCAATCGGAATACGTGCTGGCCAGCCGCAAAGCCGCCACCAGGACGCAGCGCATCGTGATCGGAGCTGTCTTACTGGCCTTGGCCGTTGCCGTCGCGTTGGCAGTCGTCGCCTGGTTGCAACGCAACGAAGCAGACCGGCAACGTCAACTTGCGAAGAAAAACGAGGAGAACGCCAGGGATCAACAGCACATTGCGGAGGACCGCAAGCGAATCGCCGATGAGCGCCGCCAGGAGGCCGAGCGCCAGGCGAACATCGCCAACTCGCGGCATCTCGCGTCGGTCGCGGTGGCCAATGCGGACGAGCGACTGGACCTGGCCTCCCTGCTCGCCTTGGAAGCGGTCCGCATGTCGGATACCCTCGAAGCGCGCAGTGCACTCCAGACTACATATCTCGCCAATCCTCCTCTCCTGGTTTACCTCCCGCACCAAAGCGCCGTTAAAAGCGTGGCCTTCAGCCCCAATGGGCGCTCGCTGGCAACCGGCAGCGCGGATGGCACAGTCCAGCTATGGGACGTGGCGAATTGGAAGAAGTTGGGTCCGCCGCTGGTTCACGGTGCCCCTGTCGATCAACTCGCCTTCAGTCCGGACGGTAGCGTCCTGGCCTCGGCCGGCAGAGACGTCAACCTCTGGCGTACGAAAAACCACAGCAAAATCGGAACCATTCGCTGGGCTGAGAACATGGCCTTCAGTCTTGACGGAAGAACTATCGCAGCGCCCGAGGGCCCTGGCAAGATCGGACTCTGGGATGTGCAGACCGTGCGGCGCATCGGCGATCTTTTCGATCTCGGTACAAAGGCGGGAATAGGAATCATGGCCTTCAGCCCCGATGGCAAACTGCTGGCGTCGGTGGCTGGCGACAACGAGATTCGGTTGTCTGACATAGAAACCCGGAAGGTTATTGCCCAAACCAGGGAAGCACACCACAACGTGACTCTCGCCCTGTCCTTCATCGGCGAGGGGAAGGTGTTGGTAACGGGCAGCTATGACAACACTATAAGGTTCTGGGACGTTGCCGGTTTGCAACCGCTCGGCAAGCCGGTTGCTGCCGGCATCGTCCACAGAATCGCATCCGCTCCCAACGGGCACAACATCGCTGTTGCAAGCTTCTCGGTGTGGACGGAACGCAGCTCGGTTGAACTGTGGGACGTTGCCAACCGCGCGCAGACCAAGGTCCTGATGCAGCTGCATCCGGGGCAGGCCAACGACTTGGCCTACGCCCCCAACGGCAAGCTTTTGGCCGTGGCATGCGACGATGGCTCCGTCCGAATCTTCGACCTCATCCGAACCGACTTTCTCCTTGGACCCCTCAAAGGCCATGAGGACAAAATCTGGAAGCTTGCCGTCAGCCGGGACGGCCGGAAACTTGCCTCCGGGGCGGCTGACGGAACCGTCCAGTTATGGGATCTCCATCAGTGGAAACCACTCCCGCAACCGCTTCAAGGCCACAAGACGATTGCCACGGAAGTTGCCTTTGCCGGAAACGACCGGTGGTTAGTCTCGGGCGACAGCGAAGGTCAGGTGGTCCTCTGGAACCTCGATCAGCACCCTCCCCAGCCGCGTGCCTTCCCACATCCCGTCACTCGGGGCCAAGCCGTCGGTGTAAACCCGGCTGGCACCCTATTGGCCATCGCCGAATACGAGGGCGCAATTCACCTGTTCGGACTGCCGGGCGGAAAGGAAATGCGCATCTTGTCAGGTGGGAAATTCAACCCGCAGACAATCGCCTTTGGGCACAAAGGTAGACTCCTGGCGTGCGCCACGTCAGAGTGGAACATAGATTTTTGGGATATCACAGCCGGCAAACTGATCGGTCACATGCCAGTCCCCGGGGCGGGGGTGGGTGGCATTGAGGCGCTCGTCTTCAGCCCCGACGATACCATTCTCGCGTCAGGTGGCCAGGACCACGTGGTTCGGCTCTGGAACGTGGCCAACCGTCGGCAGATCGGGGAACCGCTCCACGGACACGGTAACATAGTCAGAGGAGTTGCCTTCAGTCCTGACGGCAAGCTGCTGGCATCCGCCAGTTGGGACGGTACGGCCCGGCTCTGGGACGTTGCCACGCGCCAGCCTATCGGCTCCCCCATGAAATCGCCCCAGTCCGATTTCGCAGGCAACATGTGGGACGTAGCCTTCCTTTCCCCCAACCTGCTCGCTACAGCCCACACCGACGGAAGCATTCTCGTTTGGGACATTAACCCGGAATCCTGGGCCGCCCGAGTGTGCCGTCTCGCCAATCGAAATCTCAGCCCGAAGGAGTGGCAACAGTACGTAGGAAGCGAAGTTCCCTATCACAGAACTTGCCCCGATCTTCCCATCGGCGAGGGGGTCAAAAGCGACTGACCGTTTCGCTGGGGAGGAACGTGCCTCAAGCCTAAGGTTTTTGCCTCATTCGCTCTGGTTACCTTCGTGCGTGAAGGAAATGCCTTTTCAAACCGAAACCCGCGCCAATTCCACCGCCTTGTTTGCGATGCGTTCATCGACGTAAATCTTTCGCAAGAACGGCCATTCGAAATGAAGCGGTCGCCGGCGATTACGGCACCTTGAGCGAGGTGCGACGGTCCAGCGAATACTACAGAAAAGCATTCGAGTTGCGGAGCACGCCAGCGAGCGGGAGAAGTTGATTATCACAGCTCTCTGCTACTGGCGCGTCACGGGAGAGCTGGACAAAGCTGTACAGACTTCTCAGCAACTCACTGATAACTACCCACGATACAGCGCAGGGTACTTTTATTTGTCAACCGCCTATAGCCCACAAGGGAAGTACCGTATCTTTCCTTTGTAGACCGTTTCTGTGATGGGTTAGCTTGCTGCCCTCGAATGACCTCCAGCGCAACGCGAACAATTCGCTCGGACGCAGCGCATCGGTCATCTCAAGGGTCTACATGACTAGATCACTGTGGGTGAGCCATGCAAGGGCCAGCCGCAATTGATCCCACGTCAGAACCGTCTTGTCCTTGCTCAGGAGATGGAGCGGCGCCGTGACTTTGCGTGACGGGTCTTTCGAGTCTCCTCTCATCCACCAAGTAAATCCCCCGCTCATATGGATTCAATTCCGTGTCTCACCGCTCGCCGAGGATGCCGCGCTCGCAACCTACATCGCTGACGTTGATACCCCGCCCGGCACTCAGCCCGCGCATGTGCGCTTCGCTGCCGGAACGGTGTGGGTGAAACAGCGAGGCGAGTGGAAGTGTAGGTTTTATCAGGGAACAACTGTAGCGAACGAAATCTCCACAAAGTGACCTGCACGTTCCCTTGCCCGTCATTCGCCAGGAACGCGGTCTCTGCTTTTCAAGTCGAATGCTGATAGACCGCGCGTTCGCGGAGGCCCGGTGCAACTATCGAGTCGTCGGAATTTTCTCCAGACCATGGGCGGCCTGCTTGTACTGCCCTTCTTACGCGCAGAAGAGCCTGAAGTCATTCTGTATAACGGCAACATTTGGACGGTGGATGAGACCCAACCGCGAGTAATCCGGGACACAATCAAGCAGCGTAGTGCCGATGGAATCCTTAATCTCCGGCTTGTCGGCAATCCGGACACGATCCCATTACAGTAGGCCTACTCCTGAGTAGTCGCCAAGCGTTTACCTAATCGACCCCAACCGATTGGTCGCCACTGCGCCGTTGCTCACTACCAATCCCAATAATGCAGCGCCACGACAGCCCTCCTCGAAACGACTTCAAGCTAGCTCCATGGCTGAGTGGTCCATTTGGTTTATCCTTGGCCCGCTCACCTTGGCGCCCTGGTGCATAATGCTCTGTCAGCAGATGCCTTCGCCCGAACCATCGCGCATCTTCATTTCGTATGCCCGCAGCGACGGAGCAATACTTGCCCAGCGCCTGCAATCCGATCTCACGAAGGCAGGCTTCGACACCTGGCTCGACACGCAGCGTATCGCCGGCGGTGCCACTTGGACCAAGAAGATCGAGCACGCTCTCGACGAGGCCGAGTGCGTTTTAGCGCTGATGACTTCAGGTTCCTACGTTTCCGAAATCTGCCGCGCGGAGCAATTGCGCGCCTTGCGCAAAGGAAAGTGTGTCATTCCGCTCATGGCACAGCGCGGTGCCGACGTCCCACTGCACCTTGAAGCGAAAAATTACCGCGATTTCACCGCAGACAGCCGCTATGCCCAATCCTTTACTGAAGTGCTCGCCGACCTTCACAGGCGGAACGGAATTTCACTCAAGAGGGAATTCCAGCAAACCTATGTCGTCCAGCCCATCCACGCTGACTTGAATGGTCCTGAAGAGATTCGGATGAGCGTAATCCGGGAACTGCGCCTTGATTTTTTCCAAATCTGCGTTGCGGAGATGATCGAGAACATTAGGCCAGACCCTTTCCTGCAGCTTGCCCAGTCCCTGGCGTAAGGTAAGTTAAGGTAGGAGCAAATGGTAGGTGAGTACGCGCGTTTAAAAGGTACCTCAGACGCTCTCCGAGGAACTATCACCGATTCAAAGACGGAAGCGGGAGACATTAGGTATCTTTTTCATCATGACCGCCGGTTTAATGACGACCGTCTGCCTGATTTCTGGGTAACGGAGTCCGACATTGAAGCGTGCGCACGGCCAACGGATGTTGACGTGGCAAGAATCAAAGTGTCGGCAAGCTAAGCCGAAGGTCGCCGGTTGAAGCCCGCGAAGCAGAAAGCGAATCCACCGATCTGCACCGTCCGCCGGTCCTTTATATATGCCCGCTCCACGCGTAAAGTCTTCGCGCTGTGTCGAAGCGGGGATCGGATTCAGGCTTTCTCAATCAACAACGGTCTCGTTTTTGGTCTCGGCTGAAGCTTTGGCGAACAACAGGTCGGATTCCTTCAGGGCGTGCCGGCCATGATCCAGAACATGTAAATTCCTTCGATGTTCCATTTATTGCCGAAGAAAAAGCCTGGATATTTGAGTGCACAATCCAAACTTTTCTGCAGGTCGTCAAGAGTTGCACTCTCCATGGCCTGACCAACGGGTTTACCTTCGAAGATTCCCTTGGTTATTGATTTGCCCTCGAAGAATTGTTTACCGAATTTGTCTCCGTTGAGTCGGCCCGATTTGTGGATGTCATCAAGCATCGTTTGCAAGATTCTATGGTCGAGTTCTGGAGTGTCACCGGAATAGAGGGTTCGATAGTCCAAGATTTTGTTGTCATTGACGTCGGTAACTGCGACGTTGTAGGTAACTAAAGGCCACAGACGGGACCCTTCCGGATGTGACAAAGTGCGAGCCCTTAGTCGGAGACAGCCATGTTCCTGAACCAATCTATCTCCGTCGGGAGAATCCAAGTTGACGCGTACGATGGCGGAATCCGGTTCGACCGAAAGTACTTCGCCCACGCCGAGTTTCATGACGTCGCGGTCGTGGCCGTCCTTGCCTACTGCATAAGGTAACCAAATCTCACCCTTCTGCCCGACGACTATTCCGTCCTGGGTTCCCTTGTCAATACGCGCTTCACGCTCCTTCCCGCGGCTATTTTCCACCTCTTGAATTCCGGCGAAAATCCACTCACTCCTCACCGCCACAGTTTTCACGAAGGTGCAGGTCGTCAGACTCGCATCGCAGCGAATTTCTTCGTTCGGGCCATTCTTTGTGATCTCGGCCAGTTTTTCCCAGCTCAAGTGGTCCGCTTGCTGTGCCTCATCTGTTTTTCCCTCTTTCGCCAGGATTTCTGATGCCCTGCGGTAACCGATGGCCAAAGTACGCTGGACCCGTGACTCATTCATGTGCATACCCCGCTGAGCTCGCTCACGAATCTCGTAATTGTTGAGGTTGCTTCCATCCATCGCGATAGCAGTCTCGATGGAACGTAATGCGTCCGTATATCGTTTTTGTGTGATTTCTATGTTTGCTCGGCGGGTGTACATGTCGGCATTTCCAGGATCTAACCGTTGATATTGATCCAAGTATCGAAGGGCCGCCTCAGGATTGTCTTTTGAAGTGAGATCACTCAGCAAGTCAAGCGTGTCCAAATCGGTAGGATCCCATTTCAGAGCGATTTTGAGGTCGTCGACAACGGTTTTTGAAATTTTCATTTTCAAATAGCCGTCTAGTTGGAGTTGGGCCACGGCCCGGTAGAGATATGCCTTGGGTGCACGAGGGGCCGTTTTTAGAATCTGGTTGCAGGCATCTCTCAGTGTTTCAAAGTCCTGCTTCGCGAGCTCCTTTTGTCGTTTCGCTTCTTCCTGATGAAACTTTATCTGATTTTCTAAGTCGTGGATGTTACCGTTATACTTACTCTGTAACGCTTCAATTGCCGTCTTTAGATCTTTGGCACTCTTATTCTCTAACTTCTTCAAATCCTCTTCTTCATCTTTTTCTTGTTTCTTCGTTGCCTCCAGTTGGTTCGCCGCATCTGTCTCCGATTCTTGTTCCTCTTTGCTCGCTCTTTCGTCGGCCATACCTAGTTCATAGAGGACATTTGCTTTCTCCAACAGCAGCCGAATGTTGTTTGGATCCTTTGTGAGGGCCAATTCAAGAGACTTCACTGCATCCCGGAACTGTTTTCGCGCCTGGTTTTCCTTAGCCTCCAGTTCCAGTGTGAGTACATCCGGTTCTCTTTCATCTAGCTTATTACAGGAAAAGGACGGAGCGAGGTCGACAGGTTTGACTCTATTGACTTCGACCCATTTAGCCAAATTGACGTAGCGTGCGTCGGCAAGCCTTTTGTGTTCAGTTTGAAACCGCTCGTAGTAGCACCACCCCCAGTCACTATAGCCGGCCTTTTGCCACAAATAAGCTTGGCTGGCAAACGCCCCATAATCGTTCGGACTGACCCGAAGGTGCAACCAAGCCCAATTGAGGGCCGTAAGGTAGGCGTCGTCCCTTGAGGCCAGAGGAAGCTTCTCCGCTTTTTGGTCCGCAGCTTGGAGTTTGTTCCCGAAGTCAGTGCCACCGACATAGGCTTCTAAATTCGCGTGCATGTAGTGGAGTGCCACCTCAAAGACCTCTGCGTTGGCGAAGACTTTGGTACGACCGGTAGCGAGTTGAATATCGGGACTGACTTCAGTCTCCTCTCCACCCGAAAACCCAGTGGGCACGAGGTTCTTGATGGCCATATCGATCGAACTCTGCGCCGCCTTATGCTCTCCCAATTCAGCCTGCGCGATAGAAAGATTCAAGTAGTTTAACGTCGACTGAGCATTGATCTTGTCGCGGATGTATTTAAAATCGATCGAGGCGTTTTTGGGATCCTTCATCAGAAGAAATATATATCCTCGACTCGTCCTCGCGTCCTCATCATCCGGTGCTAGTTGTAGAGTCTCATCGAATACGGATTTCGCTTCCTTGAGATTGCCCAACTCCAAAAGCGCCTCTCCGCTCAGCTTCCGCCATCGGAGGGATTGTTGGGGCGTACCATGCTGGATGAGCTCATCCGCCAACCAAGCGAGCGTGCTCGCAGACTCCAGGCGCTGCTCACGGGTCAGCCGTGACGCCGTTAGGAGCTTCTCATACGATTGTTTCAATTGTTGGTTCTTCGCGTCCGCGAGTTTTCGTGCCGCGACGGACTCCTTCGTCTTTAGCTCGGCTATTTCCCCAGCCCTTATCGCGGACTTTTTCTCGAACCAGGCGTATACCGCAACTCCCAATAGCATTATGGCGACGATTTTCAATGCCACGAGCCGCATTCTGAGCCGCCTCGCAGCGTGAGCTTGTTCCTCAATTCGTCGTTGTCGCTCCGCAGCCAATTCTTGAGCCTGTTGCAATTCTCGCTGATGGCTTTCCTCCCTTTCGCGCGACACGTTATCGCGCCAGGCCTGGCTTTGAGTCAGAAAGTTCATGGCCTGATCGAAGCCACCACCGTAGAGTTCAGCCCAAGTCTCCGTTGGTTCCTCCTTTGCTCTCCAATCCAGAGCAAACTGCAGGTCGGGATCGTCCCACAATCCAGCTGTTCCCTCGGCGTTCAGGGCTGCCGTCTCCGAGAGGCGGCGGTATAATCGCGCAGATTGCACCTCTTGCTCTGTCCATTCCTTGAGCCGTTCCCAAACACGCATCAAGCTCTCGTGGGAGATGTCAATGACCCGGTCTGGGTCAAGTGTCTCCGGCAAGGGGGGCATTAGAAAGGAGCGACTCGGTTTGCGAAAGAGATCGATTACGCGCGTCACGTTGTCTGAATTCGCTTCCGCGAGTTTGCAGAGCATCCCGAACTTGGTTGGCCGCCGGATTCCCCGCGGGTCAGTTCCCTTGTCCGTAAGCGCCTTGAAGATCTTCTCGCAGATCCTCTTATGGTATTCGTCCGGCAACTCCCCATACGCTTTTTCGGCGTGCTGATCGAGCGCGTGGGCCATCGTGCCAATGGCTTCATAGTGCGTCAAGTCCAACGAGCCTTCGCCGCGCCCCTCATTTTCCCACCTAGCCCAAGTGCGGTTGAGGGCGTGCTGCAGAATCGATAGCTGGTCTGGATTGTCGCCTACGTCGTTTACCAGCCGCGTTAGGAGCACCGGACGGATCTTCGCCCCACCAACCCCCACAGGGCCAGCAATGGCAGCTCTTCGTTCCTCGCGGGTCAAGCGTGGCACGAGGTATTGCCCCTCGTTGATGGCTTCCGGCAGACCCACAAATTCTGCGCAGTCGCCCAAAAAGTCGGAACGCATGGTGAGGACGACGTAAATGGGCAGGCTCGTGTGGGCCCTCGGATCCAATAGCAGGTTGACAAACGCCGCGGCTTCCTGACTTCGCTGTTGTCCGTCGGACGTGGCGGAAGATTCCAGCCCTCGGTAGCGAAATAGCTCCTCGAACTGATCTACAACCACCAGGAGATTCGACGCCTCGCTCAGGTGAGCATCCTCGCAGACCCTCGACAGACCCAGCTTGCTCATACGGAACGATGCTTCCATGATGTCTTCTAGAGTCAACGTAGCTGAGTCGAAGCCACGAAAAAGCACGCCGTCCTTGGAAAGCGCCCGGGCCATTGCGCGCAATGGATTGCTGCCAGGTCGGAACTGCGCCATCCTCCAGGATGTGCCGGCTTTGGCCATCAAGCCGCGATGCAAAGCTGGGCGAAGACCGCAATTGACGAGGGAAGATTTGCCGCTGCCGGAAGTACCGAGTACAGCGAGGAAGCGGTTGCGGGAGAGCTTGTCAACAATCGTGTGAACCTGGCTCTCGCGTCCGAAGAACAAATGCTCTTCGTCTTCCTGGAAAGGCCTGAGTCCGGGAAAAGGATTGCGCACACGTTGAAGGCTGACGGTACTCATCTGGTTACACTCGCTGCAAGGCCTGTAGAAGTGTTTGATTGACGTTTTCGCTGAAGCCTTCCAAGCCGTTGATGACGTTGGGTTCTTCCAACTGGATCATTTCGGACTTTTCCGTGGTTGCGGGACTGGAAAGATAAGTAAGTTGGAGGGGCAGAGCTCTGCCGTCACGGTATCCTCTGGATTTGAGGAGGTCGCCATCGACGGAGTGCTTCCAACCTTCGCTGCCCTTGCCGTAGAACACGATGACGATGTCGCACTGAGAGAGCATTTCCTGCCGGGCCTGGTCGAGGGCGGCGGCATCACCGTCGAACAAGGGTATTTTGATTTCGAAGCCCTTGGTCATGAGCGATTTTCGCAAGGGCAGAACCGATTCGCGGTCGGTTTGATCACAGACGAGGTAAATCAGCTTGCTGCTCTGCTTAGCCTGGGCTTTTGGCGGCTCGATTTTTTCGGTTTTTTGCAGAGCACAATGAACCGCGGCCTTGAGGTCTTGCAGGTCACCTGTGATGAGGTCGGCGCCGAACTGAGCTTCGGCGTTTGAGTGCAATGTTTGAATGAAGCGTGCCTGGTCGGGATCCTGGGAAGATGTACCGTCGGGTAGCCAGATCACTCGAGGTAGGCCGTTGGTTTTGGATCGGCTGATAGCCAGTTCATTTTGCAGGACCACGGTGGACTTGCCGCTCGGACCGTCTGGAACTAAGCCGGCAAAAGGTCCGACGAGGTGAACGGCAAGAGCGCATTGATCCAACAAGCGAGCAGTTTCCGCCTTGAAACTTTCTTCGTCGCTGGGTAGAGTGCGGTCCGGCAAGATTGGATAGCCGTGCTGGCGAAGGTCTCTTACCAGAGCTTCGCGAGATTCCTTCTGGTCCCAGCTACATTGGGCCACGAAAACTGCCGGACGCGAGAAAGGAGGTAGAGATGTATTTTCCGCGGCGGGAGTTTGTGCCTCCATCTTATTGACCATGTCGATGATGTCGTCCGACAAGGAGCAGAGTTTCTCGACGTATAACTCGCGTGACTTGGGGAAATAGAGAGGGTCCAGCTCTAAAGGAGTTTTTTTCTGGTCCTGATCCTGGTAAGTAAAGAAATCATATCCGAGCATCTCGTTCATCACCGGCGGGAGCTTGTTCACGCGCTCGACGGGCAGCTTGACGACTTTGATGATTCGGTATTTGTTGCCGACCCGCAACTCGCCACAACTGCGGCAAAATTCCTCAACCTCACGCCTGCACCATTCCGATTCAACATAACATTTGCTAAGGACGGAAACGAGAATTTCGGTTTTGGGAAATTGAGAGATGATTTCGTCGGCAAAAACATCGTTTCCGGAAAGCTTCTTGTCGCGCCAGATCTTGGCCTTCTGGCCCATGCGGATGGTCAAAACGGACTGAAGGGATTCGTGGAACCTGCTGACCCAGCCTTCCTGTTCGGGCGTTAAAGGCTGGTCGTCCAAATGGGCGTAGCTGATGAAAAGATGCTTATCGTAAGCCACGGCTTCAGCCTCCTAAACGTCAGGCTAGGGAGCGGCGAGGATTTGCCTCAACGTATAGTGATGGAGCAGATCAAGCGTTTCACACCCCGCTTCGCTATAGCCTCCGCGGTGCTGGACACCGCTTAGACGGTCATTCCGTACCAGATAGAAGGGCAATTTGTCCGCCACATGTCGATCCGCGATTGCTTGCTGTAAAGCTATGAAGATCAGTGGCTTCTGTAAGTTCGCGGGGAACCGGAGCGCGGTTGCGTCTATCCAATCGGTTGCGTGACTATCCTTTCGGATTGTTCCCAAGACGCGTCCGAGGGCGGACATTCATTTCCTTCGGGTGTCGCCAAAACTCTGCAACGGCTATTTCGGGTATCTCGTCCTCTCCATAGTAGGCACCTGCGAGCTGACCATAGACAGCTCCGGTTGTGTCCGCATCGTCGCCCAGATTTACAGCGACTCTTCGCGAAATGAATGGCTGCTATAAAAAGGCTAGTGCGCCGCCTCGAGGCATTTTACGACGTACCCGCTACCCTCTATTTTCCGGTGGTTTCATTTGTTTGAAAGAGCTTGGGCATCCTCGGATCTGCTCTAGTCGTCCTTGGAGCTCCGGACTAGATGTTCACTCCAGCCTTGCCGGCGTATATTAACAACCTACGGACCTGTGTCCCACCAAATGGTGGTTTTTTAGGGGGTACATTTCGAATTTTAAGTTCGATATCTTCATCAGCAACGCGCACGTGGACAATCTGACCGCGGCGGGCAGCACCAACGGTTGGGTTTCACAGTTTCACCAACAGCTCGAAATCCAGTTATGGAGGCGCGTCGGCAGGATTGGGTCTGTCGCGATCTGGAGGGACCGGCTTGGCCACAGTGCTGGATTGGCGGAGAGACTCGTCTTATCCCTGAAAACTCTCACAGCTCGAAGTTGGAACAAGGTCATGGCCAGCCCGTGCCAGGCTTTTTGAATTGCAGGCGCTAGCCGAAGTTCGTCACAGAGCCGCCGAATTCTGCGATTTTGATGTCGAGATCCGCGGAAGTCTTGTCTTTACAACCTGGGTTTCAGAAAAAGTGATGTAGTGCAGACCTACCCTCTTGAAGCCATCTAAGGCGAATGACAAACTCGGCCAGGATGTTTCTACGGCCGCATCAGCGTAGCAAGGATGGCAAGGATCACACCTATTGGTCTCTGGTGGAAACGGTGCGGACGGCCAACGGTCCGCGCCAGAGAACGCTCTGTTATTTGGGTGAGCTGAACGGATCAGCCCAGGCACGGTGGCTGAAAAGCGTCGAGGTGTTCAACGAGCAGGGTGAAGCCCAGCAACTGAAACTATTCCCTTCGCATGTCGAGGTGCCGGACGATGATCCGCAGGTGGCTCGCGTCTTAGTGAATTGAGTCCGTCTAGGAGCCTGTCGGGATG
>Ga0210409_10005882_pt1 | contig 12822 bp, 11 predicted proteins | sample IncBWH17MmetaG_FD_161649 | JGI IMG/M metagenome (GOLD analysis project Ga0210409, IMG submission 161649) | Forest soil microbial communities from Barre Woods Harvard Forest LTER site, Petersham, Massachusetts, United States - Inc-BW-H-17-M | ecosystem: Environmental > Terrestrial > Soil >...
CGCTCTTCAAGAACAATCCGGTTCCCCGCATCTCGGACTCGTTCAACATTCAATTCCGCTGGGAGGTTTTCAATATTGCAAACCACGCCAACTTTAATCCCCCCGGCCCGGCTGCCCGGCAGATTTTTGCCACCTCCGGCGCGACCAACAATGCGGGTATTCTGGCGAGTCCGACAACGACCTTCTCTCGTCAGATGCAGTTCTCTTTGAAATTTATCTGGTAGGCAAAGCGGCATCCGCCGGGAGCCGGCGTCATCTCATCAGGAATGGAGAATGCAATGACTAGCTTGAAGAAAATCACCTTGGCCCTGGCATTTCTGGCGTTGGCGGGCGCGCTCGCGGTTTCCCCGCAGGAAACGAAGAAAATCTTCGCCCAGAAGCTTCTGGACGACACGCTGGCCAAGCACAAGGAAGTCGTGATCATGGCCATGCACGTGACGCCGCCAGGAAAGACCGAAAACGTCATCATCGCCTCGAACATTGGCCGCATCGGCAAGAAAGCGGACGAGGACGACATGCGCGTGATCAACACCGGCAAGCCCAACCTCGAAGTAAACACGAAGGGCGACCACTATGAAGTGGAACTCGTGATGCAGGATCAATCCGGCAAAACCATCGGAGCGGTGGGTATCGTCTTCATGAATGAAAAAGGGAAGGAGCAGGAATTTCTCAAGAAGGCGACGCAGATTCGCGACGAAATGAAAGCCCAGACCCCGGCCATTGCGAAACTCTTTGAACCCGTTGAGTAGCCCTTCCGGAAAAAGGCATGCGCTCCATGTTTCGTTGTGCCACGGAGACGCGCGACGTACACAAGAGCTTCCTGTGAAAGGCCATTCCTTGAGAGGGCCAACCGTTAGATTGGCAAATCACAATTATCATGCCCATTGATCGAAAATCGAAAATCTGGTCCGTCGTCCGTGTCTCCAGCGGCAATTTCCTGGAGATGTACGACTTCATGGTCTTCGGCTATTACGCCGCCACGATCGGCAAAGCCTTCTTCCCCAGCAACTCCGCCTTCGGCTCCCTCATGCTCTCTCTGATGACCTTCGGCGCGGGTTTTCTCATGCGTCCTCTCGGCGCTCTCGTTCTCGGCGCCTACACCGACCGCCACGGCCGCCGCGCCGGCCTGCTTCTCACGTTAAGCTTGATGTCCATCGGCATCTTCTCCATCGCCTTCATGCCCGGCTACGCCACCATTGGTCTCTTGGCCCCGCTGCTCGTCGTTTTCGGCCGCTTGCTCCAGGGTTTTTCCGCCGGCATGGAACTCGGCGGCGTCTCCGTCTATCTTTCCGAGATCGCCACTCCCGGGCACAAAGGTTTTTACGTAAGCTGGCAATCCGGCAGCCAGCAGATCGCGGTCATGTTCGCCGCTTCTGTCGGCGTGGTCCTCAATTCCATTCTTCCTCCCGAAAAAATGGAACAGTGGGGCTGGCGCGTTCCCCTCCTTCTCGGCTGCGTCATCGTTCCGTTCCTCTTCCGCCTGAGAAAATCTCTCCAGGAGACCGACGAGTTCGTCGCCCGCAAACACCATCCCGGCACTTCCGAAATTCTCCGCTCCCTGGCGAATAATTGGCCCATTGTTCTGATTGGCACGCTGATGGTGACCATGACCACCGTTTCGTTCTACATGATCACTGCCTATACGCCCACGTTTGGCAATTCCGTGCTGCACCTCTCCAGCTTCGACAGCCTGATCGTCACTCTCTGCGTCGGCGCCTCCAACCTCTTCTGGCTCCCGATTATGGGCGCGCTCTCCGACAGAATCGGTCGCCGTCCTCTCCTCTTCGGCTGCACCCTACTGATGCTCTTCACCGCCTACCCAGCGATGCTCTGGCTCGTTCGCGACCCATCCTTCGCCCGCTTGCTTTCTGTCGAACTCTGGCTCTCTTTCATCTACGGCAGCTACAATGGCGCCATGGTCGTCTTCCTCACCGAAATCATGCCCGTCGACGTGCGCACCTCCGGCTTCGCCCTCGCCTACAGCCTGGCAACCGCGATCTTTGGCGGCTTCACGCCCGCCCTCAGTACCTACTTGATTCACATCTCCGGCAATCGCGCGATACCCGGCCTCTGGCTGTCCTTCGCCGCCGCCTGCGGCCTCGTTGCAGCCCTGTTCGCCAAGCCTCAGCGTGAGACCATAACGGCCGTCAATCCAGTCCCAGCCGAGTCTTGATTGCTTCTGGCCGGCGTTTTGTTACATTTGGCTGCTCTTCCGCTAAAAATAGGCCTTCCTTGTCATCGCCTCTCAACGGTGCTATCGTTCTTTCCTCCCGTCCCAGCACGCCCTTCAGGGTGACCCATGTCCACACGCACCATGCGCATCTTCAGCCCAATTCCATTTGCCAAATCTGGATTCTCGCGCATCTGATTCCTGGTAGACGCATCCCGGCCTTCACGGAGGCTTCAAGCATGGCTACACAGAGCAAACTCACCGCGATCGATCAACTCCGCAACTCCGTTTTGGAAGCCCGCGCGAACTCCGACCGGCTCTTTCAAATCGTTCGCGAGGATTCTCTCTACGAGCGCCCCATCCCCGAACGCAATCGCATCGTCTTTTACATCGGCCATCTCGAAGCCTTCGACTGGAACGTTTTTCGCACCCACCTGTTTTCCCTGGAATCGCGCACACCCGTGCTCGACAAGCTGTTCGCTTTCGGCATCGACCCCGTGGACGGCGGCCTTCCCACCGACCAGCCCGGAGATTGGCCGTCTCTTCGCGAAGTCCGCAACTACGTGCAAACTCTCCGCAACTTGATCGACGACGCGCTCGACGCCGGCTATTTTCCCTTCGCCGCCAGTCCCGACGGCTACTCTCCAGAAACTCTATTGCGCGTCGCCTATGAACATCGTCAGATGCACGCGGAAACTCTCGCCTACATGTTTCACCGGCTCCCGTATTCGCAAAAGCATCCGCAATCCCAGGACTCACTCTCCGCTGCTCTAGTTGCGAACGAAATGCTGGAAATCCCCGCCGGCCAGGCGACTCTTGGCCTTTCGCGCGGCCCGTCGGCTCCCTTCGCTTGGGACAACGAATTTGGTTCGTTCACGGCGATCGTTCCTGACTTCCGCATCGACAAATACATGGTCACCAACGCCGAATTTCTTCGCTTCGTCGAAGACGGCGGCTACCGTAATTCCCAATTCTGGTCCTCCGAAGATTGGCAGTGGAAAGAGCGCCATTCCATCTCTCATCCTGCCTTCTGGAATCAGTCTGGCTCCACATGGACCTATCGCGGCATGTTTGAAGAGCTTCCATTTCCCGCAAACTGGCCCGTTTACGTCAGCCACGCCGAAGCCGCCGCCTACGCGCGTTGGGCAAAAAAATCCTTGCCCACCGAGGCCCAATGGCATCGCGCTGCCTATGGCACTCCTCAAGGAACAGAGCAGTCGTATCCCTGGGGCGCAGGTGCGCCCGACTCCAATCCCGGCAATTTCGATTTCCGCCGCTGGGATCCCGCTCCCGTCGACGCCTTCCGCGCGAATAAAAGTGAGTTCGACGTCGTCGGCCAACTCGGCAACGGCTGGGAGTGGACTTCCACTCCTTTCGCGCCGTTTCCTGGCTTCCAGGCCTTCTCCTACTATCCCGGCTACTCCGCGAATTTCTTCGATGGGAAGCACTACGTCATCAAGGGAGGTTCCGCGCGCAGTGCGTCCTGCTTCCTGCGCCGCTCCTTCCGCAACTGGTTTCAACCGCACTATCAGTACGTTTACGCCGGATTCCGTTGCGTCTCGGAGTGAGTTGCTGAATGTCCAAAACTTCCGCGCAGACACAAATCGCCCGCGCTCCGCTCACCCGCCAATTTGCGCTGGAAGTGTCTGCCGGTCTCGCCAAGCCCGGACAAAAGGAACTGCCCTCAAAATATCTTTACGATTCGGTTGGCTCCGCGCTCTTCGAAGTCATCTGCGCACTTCCGGAATATGGCCTTACGCGAGCCGAAGAACGCCTGCTTCAGCTGCAGGCCAGGGAAATCGTTGACCAGCTCCCTCGCCCCGTTCTTGTGGCCGAACTCGGCAGCGGCACCGGCCGCAAAACGCGTTTGCTCCTCGAAGCCCTTGCCCGCTGGCAATCCACCTGGTACCACCCCATCGAAATTTCTCCGTCCGCGCTCGCCGTTCTTCGCCGCGAACTCCGCGATATCAACAGCATCAGCATCGTCGGCTTCGAACGCGAGTACCTCGACGGCCTGCGCGAAGTCGCCGCCCGCCGTGCCACAGGCGAGCATCTTCTTGTCCTCTTCCTCGGCAGCACTATTGGCAACTTCGATGGCGCCGCGGGCTCGGACTTTCTTCGCGATCTTCGCGAGATTCTACAAGCGGGTGACTCGCTTCTCCTCGGCACCGACATGCTCAAGCCCGTTCAAACCTTGCTTGCCGCGTACGATGATTCAATCGGAGTCACCGCCTCCTTCAACCTCAACCTTCTCGCCCGCATCAATCGCGAACTCGGCGCCGACTTCAACCTCCAGCAATTCGCGCACATCGCCATCTTCAATGAAGCAACGCACAGCGTCGAAATGCACCTCCGCTCCCGCTCCCGGCAAAAAGTCGTCATCCCGGAAGCTTCCATCTCCGTTCAGTTCGAAAAAGACGAAACAATCTGGACCGAAAGCTCCCACAAATATTCGCATGACGAACTTGTCAGCCTGGCACACCATTCCGGCTTCCACCGTCAGGCGCAGTGGATGGATCAATCGTGGGGCTTCGCCGAAAACCTCTGGATCGCGGAGTAGGAGTACACGCACCAGGTCAATTCCCTCGTAGCGGCCACCTTTAGGTGGCCCTGCCCGCACCATACTTGCCTTTGTAGTGCCCGCCTCTTGCCCTGAGCGAAGCCGAAGGGTCTGAGGCGGCCGCCCTTCGCTTAATTTGCGGTGAGAAATCTAAAGACCCTTGGCTTTTCTGAACTCACTTACGACTGCCGCCGGCTCCCGATGCATTCCGTCCACCGCATAATTCATCTGCCGGATATCCGAAGCGGAAACCTTTCCAGCCAGTTCCGCCAGCGCCCCGCCTAGAGTTGGAAATCGCTCCAGCGTGGCTTTCCTCACTACCGGCACTGCGTCATACGGCGGAAAATAATGCCGGTCGTCTTCCAGCGCCGCCAGTCCCAACGCGCTGATCAGCCCGTCCGTTGAATTCCCCGCGACCACATCCACCTGATGATCCACCAGCGCGCGATAGATCAACCCCAAATCCATCACCCGTGGTTTCTCTCCAAATTTCAAGTTGTACCGTTCGCACAATCCAGTAAATCCGTCCGGCCGTTCCAAGAACTCATAACCAACGCCCGCTCTCCATTTCGGAGCCAAAGTCGTTATATCCGAAAGCTTCTGCAGATTGAATTTCTTCGCATCCTCGCCGCGGATCACCATCGCAAATGTATTTTCAAACCCAAGCGGCTCCGTCACCTCAAGTGCAAATCTTTCCGCGTACTCCTTCTTCACCCTTTCATAGACGCTCTTCGAATCCCCCTGCGGAGTTTCATTCAGCACCGCAGTCAGCGCCGTTCCCGTGTATTCCACATACAAATCCAGCCCTCCCGCCAGCATCGCCTTCTGCACCAGCAGTGTTCCGCCAAGATTTGTCTTTCGCTCCACGGGGATTCCCGTCCGCGCCTCGATGTGCTGCGCCAGCAATTCCGCCAGCACAACTTGCTCGGTAAAGAATTTTGACCCAACAATAATTTTGTCCGGCCGCTTCTGGCCGCAACCACCCAGAAGCATCAGGGTGGTGGCCAGCCACACGCTCAGTGACCGGGGAAGGGAAGCGTGCATGGTAACAACGATTCGCAAAGGGAGCGCCCGCGCTTTATGTCACGCGCAGCCGCCGCTCCAATCTTCCCAGCAAAAAATCCGCCAGGATCGCCAGCAGCGCCGCCGGAATCGCGCCCGCCAGCAGCAGCGAATCGTTCACCAGTGCCACCCCGCGAAAAATAAATGTGCCCAGCCCGCCCGCCCCAATCGCCGCGGCAATCGTGGCAACCCCGATGGTGATAATCGTCGCCGTTCGCACTCCCGCCAGAATCACTGCCAATCCCAACGGAAATCGCACCCGGAACAGAATCTGCGCCTGTGTCATCCCCATCGCCTCGGCCGACTCCAGCACCGCCGGATCGATCTCCGTCAACCCAACATAGGTATTCCTCAGAATCGGCAGCAGCGCATAAAGCGTCAAAGCAACAATCGCTGTCCGCTTACCAATTCCGCCAATAAAAGGAATCGGAATCAAAAACCCGAAGAGCGCCAGACTCGGTATCGTCTGAAAAATCCCCGCAATTCCCAACGCCAGCGCGCGCAGCTTCGCCCGCCTCACAATCAGCATCCCCAGCGGCACTCCAATCAAAATCGCGGCCGCCATCGCGATCAGCACAAGCTCCACATGCTCCAGCGTCGCACTTAAAATCTCAGCCTGGTGCTCCACCATAAAACTCCACAGCCCCGTCATCCCGCGCCTCCCCGGACATCCAGGGAAGCCGCAAACGCCAGCACCTCCGGATGCCGCAGCCGCAAAAATTCCTCCGGCCCCGCGCTCGCCGCCACCCTCCCTTTTTCCAGCAAAATGATGTGCGAAGCCAGCAGCAGCGCCTCCCGCAGATCATGCGTCACAAACACAATCGTCTTCCCCAATCGCCTCGCCAGCGCCTGAAACTCCCGCTGCAATTCCGCCCGTGTCACTGGATCTAGCGCCCCGAACGGTTCATCCATCAACAGAATCGGAGGGTCCGCCGCCAGCGCCCGCGCCACTCCCACCCTCTGTCGCTGTCCGCCAGAAAGCTCCCTCGGCCGCCGGTGCAAAAATTCGCCTGGCTCCAGTCCGACCAACTGCAGCATCTCCTTCACTCGCGCCGCAATCTTTTCCTTTGGCCAATTCTCCAGCCCCGGCACCAGCCCCACATTTTCAGCGACCGTAAAATGCGGAAACAGCCCCGCCTCCTGAATCACGTACCCAATTCCACGCCGCAATCGAATCGCATCCCACTCGTGCGTCGCCCGCCCCTCCACCAGCACGTCGCCCTTCGACGGCCAATGCATTCCATTAATCAATTTCAGCAGCGTAGTCTTCCCGCTCCCGCTCCGCCCCAGCAGCACCAGCGTGCTTCCTCGCGGCACCTCCAGCGTAACGTCATCAATAATCGCAGCTTCCGAGCCGCCGTTCGCTCGCCACGACACTCCGCGAAACTCAATCAAATTTTGCTCGGCAATAGTCATTCGTACATTCAAATTACCCGATGCGGTCAGAAGCGTCTAAGCAGTTTAATCCACCCGCCCCATCCTTTACCCCAAGTCATTTCATCAATTCACCGGCCCGGACTCTTTCGTGGTACTTTGAAATTTACCGACGGTTGGAAACGTCATTCTTATTGCAGCCATGAACCCTCTCGAAACTCTCAGCCTCGTCCTCGGCGCCGGTTTTGCCTCCGGCCTCAACCTTTACGCCACCGTCGCCACCCTCGGTCTCCTCCAGCGCTTCGGCATCATTCATCTCCCCGAACATCTTCAGGTCCTCTCTCATCCTCTCGTTCTCGCCATCGCCGGCGTTCTCTACATCATGGAATTCCTCGCCGACAAAGTCCCCTACATCGATTCCGTCTGGCAAGCCATCCACACGTTTATCCGCCCGCCGGCCGCGGCTCTGCTCGCATTCAGCGCCACCGCGGTCGCTCCCGAACCTTGGCGCTGGGCCGCAGCCCTCGTCGCCGGCGGCATCGCGCTCACCTCCCACGGCACAAAGGCCAGCGCCCGCGCCGCCGCCAACATCTCGCCGGAGCCGTTCAGCAACTGGGCCTTAAGTTTTGGGGAAGACGTCCTGGCCGTCTGGCTAACCTGGTTCGCCACCGCGCATCCCGCGGTAGCCATCATCGTAGTCGCGGTTCTATTCGCGATCTCGCTCTACCTGCTCTACCACCTCTTCCACTTCCTCCGCCGCACCCTCCACAAACTCGCCGAAACCTGAACGTGTGTGATCCAAATAGCCGGGGAATTGTCATCCTGAGGCTATCCGACAAGGATAGCCGAAGGACCTCAGCGTAAGATTCTTGCAAGATCCGTCTGCGAGAATGGCGCTGCCAAACTCTTTCACTTCACGTACGTCCCCACCCAATCCAAAAACGTCTTATACCAAAGCTGTGCATTCTGCGGTTTCAACACCCAATGTCCCTCATCCGGGAAAATCATGATCTTCGACGGCACGCCTTGCCGCTGCAGCGCGCTGAAAAACTCCAGCGACTGCGTGTACGGCACCCGGTAATCTTTCTCCCCGCAAACCACCAGCGTAGGCGTTTTGTACTTCCCCAACTCCCCCGCGTATGTCGAGGGCGACCACTTCTTGTAATTCTCCGCCGCTCCCCACGGTGTCCCCTGCATGTCGTGCTCCTCGAACCAAAGTTCTTCCGTCGCAAACATAGAAGTCTTGTCGTACACTCCCGCGTGGCTCACGATCGCCTTAAACCGATCCGTGTGCGTAGCCAGCCAATCCGCCATGTATCCGCCGTAAGATCCTCCCGCGGCCGCCAGCTTCGTCTTATCAATGAAAGGGTATTTCGCCAGCGCCGCATCAATCCCTTTCATCACGTCGCCAAATGCCCGCCCGCCCCAATCATTCGTAATCTCGTCGGTGAACTTTTGCCCATATCCCGTCGAGCCGCGCCGGTTGATCATCAGCGTCACGTAACCCGCCGCTGAAAATACTTCCGCGTTCCAGCGATAACCCCAAGCGTCCGACCACATCGTCTGCGGGCCGCCGTGCAGCAGCACCAGCATCGGATATTTTTTCCCCGCGGCGAACTGCGGAGGTTTCAGCAGCATCGCTTCCACTTTCGTTCCCTCCGCGCCCTCAAACCAGAATTTTTCCGGCGCGTTCATTTCCAGCGTCGACAGAGCCGCGTCGTTCTGGTGCGTCAACTGTTTCATCCCACTGCCATCTCCCGCCGCCACAAAAAGCTCGCCCGGCATCGTCAAACTGGTCCGCTCCGCAACCAGAGTCTTGCCGTCCGCGCTGAACGAATAGGCGCTGTTAAATCCGTCCAGCACCTTTTTCGGCGTCGCTCCCACGCGCGCCTCCATCGCATACACCGGCTGCAATGTCTCATTCTCCGCCAGGAAATAGATTGTCTTGCTGTCCGGAGACCAGGAAAGATTCGCCGCGCTCCGGTCAAATTTTTCCGAAAGATTCTCAGTATTCCCGCTCTTCCGGTCGTACAGCATCACCCGCCAGCGATCCGCTTCGTACTCCGCCGTCAGTTGCGCGTGATAAGCAATGTATTGTCCATCAGGCGAATACGCCGGATTCCCGTCAAATCCCGGATTCGTGGTGATCTTCTTCGGTTCGCCACCAGCTGTCGGCACCAGAAACAACTCTCCATTCGTGCTGATCGCTTCCACCTTGTCCGGCACCGCCGTATAACAGATCTCCTTGCCGTCCGGAGAAAACGCAAAATCATTCACCTCTCCCCGCTCATCTGGAGGAATGTCGTAGTTCGCCCCGGGCGTCAGGTCCCGCGCCGAAGCATTCCCGTCCACGGGCATCACAAACAGATGGCTGCGCTTGCCCTCGCTCCAGTGATCCCAGTGCCGGAACAGCAGGTGATCGTAAATCCGCGCCTTCACCTTGCTCTTTTCTTTTTCTTCATCGCGTTTGCTGTTGCATGCGTCGTCCTTGCAATCCAGATACACCGCTGAAGTAAACGCAATCGTCTTCCCATCCGGCGCCCACTGAAAAAGATCCGCGCCCGTCGAAAGCGTCGTCAACTTCTTCGCCTCGCCGCCTTCCATCGAAAGCAGGTACACCTGAGAATTCCCGTCGCGTGACGACAGAAACGCCAGTGTCTTCCCGTCCGGCGACCACGCCGGAGAACTGTCATGCCCGCTCTGCGTCACCTGGATCGCCTCGCCACCCGGCGTGCTCACGATCCACACATTGCTCGCATTCCGGTTCGCATCCATATCCGGCGTGGACACCGAAAACGCCGCCCACTTCCCATCCGCCGAAACCTGTGGCGCCGACACGCGATGCAGCTTGATCATGTCGTCAAACGTAATCGGATGCTTCGCCCCCTGCGCGCTCAGCGAAACACCCAACGCCAGCGTTGCCACAACCACGCATCCCGCTCTCATCAAATTCATCGCTCTCTCCTTAATTTTCCACAGCGCGTAATTCAATCTCACAGTTAGAAATTTCCCCTCGGATGTGGTTCGAAAAATCAAACCGTGTCATTCTGAGGGCATCCGACGAGAATGCCCGAAGAACCTCAACTTAGAGTGTGCTTCGCCACGCAACTATGAAAGCAAATAGTACTCGCCCCCACAAAACACTGCATAATCCCACCATCCACCACGCTCGGCAACACTCCCGCCCAAATGTAACCCTCCGTGTCATCGTCAACGTCTCACCTCCTCACCACGGCCCAATTCACCAGGGCAATAACCGAAGTCGTGCCAATCACCGCAAACTCGCTTCGCCCCATCCGTGTCGCCAGCACCACCGAAAATAAAATTCCCAATCCCGCAAAAAGATAGGGTGCGGGCAACAGAAACTTAGCTTTCCCATCATTTCTGTTCCGCAAAATCGGCACTGCCAGCGCCATCGCGCCATAAACCGAGAGTCGCGAGGCCGCCGAAAGCAATGCATTCCACTGAAAATCCCCAATCAACGAAAAAATGAAAACCAATGCCGCATACACCAGAATCGAAACATAAGGCGTGCGGTATTTCGGATGCACGATGCCCAGAATCGCCGGAAAATCCCCTTGCTGTGCCAGCGCGTACGTAATCCGCGGCGCGTGCAAAACATTCGCGCTCAAGTAGCCATAACCGGAAATTAGAGCGGCCATCGCAATCGCTGCCGCTCCGCTCGATCCCAGAAACCGCTGCGCCGCATCCGCCAGTGGCCGTGCCGACATTCCCGCCTCCGGCAGCGTCGCGATTGTCACATATTGCACCGCCGTGTAAATCAGGCACACCACTCCCAGCGCCAACAGCAGCGCAATCGGCGTATCGCGCTTCGGATTCGTCGATTCGCCGCCTACAAACAGTGCACCTTCAAATCCTCCATACGCGTACACCAGCAGCAACATCGTCTCAAACCAGTTTTTCGCCGAAACCGCCGGCAGCGTCAGCGGCACGCGCACTTCCGGCCGCGCCATCAGCGCCCAACATCCCGCAATCACAAACGCCAGCAGAAACCCAACCTTCACTGCCGTGAAGAAGTTGCTCAGTCTCTTGCCTGTCTTGACACCGAAGTAATTGAAAAGGGCCAAATGCCCGATCAGCAGAAAAAGAACCAGAAACTTGCCCGGCCCGCTGTCGAGCCGCGGAAAAAACTTCGCGCTATACGTCCACACCAGGTTTGCCGCCGCGGCCGGCGCCGCAATGCGTGTCAGCCATGTCATCCACGCCACCAGCAAGCCCGCAAACCGCCCCAACGCATCCCGCGCATACAAGTAAAGCCCGCCGGTCTCTTCGTACCGCGAAGAAACCTCCGCGATGCACCCCGCGATCACCAGAATGCCCGCACCAGCCACCACGCAGCTCAAAGGACTCCACCCACCCAAGTTTCGCGCTAAATCTGCCGGCAGTTTGAATATGCTCACGCCCACAATCGAGTTCACCATCAGGGCCGTCAAGCTCCAGCGGCCGATCGTGCGCACCAGTCCGTGCGGGCTTTCCGTCAATTCGATTTTTCCTGAACCAGCTATTTCGCGGGCACCGCCACCGGCGCGGCTTTCATTTTCACAATGTCCGACAATAAATCAGTCTTCCCCGAAATCAATTCCAGATGCGGATACCTCTCGCCGCCGTGATAGTCGATCCGGTACGTCCGGAAATAATCTCCATTCTCCGCCAGCAACTCGATCGGCTCCTTCCCGTCCTCCGCCCGTCGAATCGCATCCCGCAAAATATCAGGCGACCACTTCCGTCCATCTACAGCCACCAGCTGCATTCCTGGCGCCAACCCCGCCCGCTCCGCCGGCGACCCCGGAATCACATCCAGGATCTGCCCGCCATCCGGCCCACCCGGCGAATGCACTTGCAACCCCAGCGAAAACTTCGCATCCACAATGAAATCCGCGCCCTCTTCCGCTCGCTGGTGTTCATTCATCTTTTCGTTAAACACCAGTTTCCATCCGCTATTTTCCAGCCCCTTCAGTGGCGCCCCCGGCCCATGCGATTTCAGCCGCTCCTCGAAAAAACTCCGCCAGTCATACGCTGCAACATCATTCATGCCCGCAACCACATCCTCAAACGTGTACGTCACCAGCTTTGGCCCTGTATTTTCTCCCCCGTAAAATTTCCGGCAAAAATCGTCCAGCGTTTGCTTGCCCTTGCTCTCACGCCGGATAATCGTGTCCGCCTCCAGCCAGATCAACGTGCTCTCGTCGTAATAATCCACCCCGCGTCGCCACGCCGCTCCCGCCGTCGGCGCGCTGTAAAGCAACTGCGCCGCAATCGCCGTGTCCTGCAAATCGCGCCACGTCCGCCCCGGCCGGTCGTTCAGATACGCTGCCGTTGCCGCCAGTTGTTCCCGAAACCTATCCGGAGTCCAGAATCCAGCCCGCGCCGAAAGAATCTGCCCGTAGTACTGCGTCAACCCCTCATACACCCAGAGTAGATCGCCCTTCATCGGCGCCTGGTAATCCGGCGTCGCCAGCCCCGCCGGCCGCCGGTATTTTCCATTCCACGAGTGCGTGTACTCATGCGCCAGCAAATCCATCTGCGTCTCGCGCACATCCGGGTCCAGAAACAACGCCTCCGGTGTTCGGTTATCGCTCGACTCGTGATGCTCCACTCCATCCGGCGGCATCCGATCCGAGAGCGCCAGCAGGAA
>Ga0210409_10005884_pt1 | contig 12818 bp, 8 predicted proteins | sample IncBWH17MmetaG_FD_161649 | JGI IMG/M metagenome (GOLD analysis project Ga0210409, IMG submission 161649) | Forest soil microbial communities from Barre Woods Harvard Forest LTER site, Petersham, Massachusetts, United States - Inc-BW-H-17-M | ecosystem: Environmental > Terrestrial > Soil >...
GCATGACGCCGCCGCCGATAAAGACGCGCTGTGGCGAATGCATGAGCACCAAGTGCGCGCACAGCTGACCGAGATAGTCGGCCTCAATGTCCCAGATGGCATCGTGTTCGCCGGCCTGGTTCAGTGTGCGGCCGGTGCGCGCCGCGATTGCTGGACCGCAGGCCAGTCCCTCGAGACAGTCGCCGTGAAACGGGCAAATACCTGCAAAGTCCGTGTCACCGGGATGCCGGAGCACGCGAATGTGTCCGATTTCCGGATGCATCAGGCCGTGCACGGCGCGGCCGTGATGCAGGACTCCGGCGCCGATGCCGGTTCCGACCGTGACGTACGCGAGACTCTCCAACTGCTGGCCGGCGCCCCATTTCCACTCCGCGAGTACCGCGCCATTGACATCCGTATCGAAGCCGACCGGCCGCCCCAGCGTTCGCTGCACCATGCCTACCAGGTCGGTGTTGGCCCAGCCGGGCTTCGGCGTATTGGTGATGAAACCATAGCGGGGCGAATTTCGACGCAGCTCCAGCGGCCCGAATGCGCCGATGCCGAAAGCCTTGACGGCACCGTACCGCGCTTCTGCGGCATGGAAAAAATCAAACACTTGCGCGAGCGTCGTGCGTGGATCACGGGTTTCGATCCGCGTCTCATGCACGATGTCCCCGTAGGCGTTGCCCAGCGCGCATAGGAACTTTGTTCCGCCGGCTTCGATGCCGCCGTACAGGGCTTCGATGGAACTCACCGTCGGGACGGTACACTATTCCCGATTGGAAGGGGTGCTACGGGAAAATTACTTCGGCCGGTAGACCGCAAGCTTACTGTGTGTTCGCCCTGCGTCGGCCTCGGAAAGCTCCGACTCGGCCTGCCGTCTGGAACGTACCAGTTCCTCGAACTTCGGCGCAGGCAAGGCGGGACTGTAGTAATAGCCCTGATATTGATCGCACCCCAGTGTCTTGAGGAATTCGAGCTGATCGATCGATTCGACCCCCTCCGCCACTACCTTCAACTTCAAGCTATGGGCAAGCGAGACGATCGCACGCACGATGGACGCGTCTTCTGGCCGCGACATGACCTCACTGATGAATCCTCTATCGATCTTCAATTTGTCGATCGGAAATCGCCGCAAATAACTCATACTGGAATAACCCGTGCCGAAATCGTCAACCGACACCAGTACACCCATTTTGCTCAACTTTTCGAGAATTGCGATCGACTCCTCTGGATCGTTCATCACGGCACTTTCAGTCAATTCCACCTCGAGGAAATGCCCTTGCAGGCCGGCTTGATCCAGAGCATCGCGAATCGTTTCGACGATGTCGTTTTGGCGGAATTGCGAAGCCGAAAGATTCACGGCAACCCGCAACGGCGGCAGACCGGCGACCTGCCAAGCGCGCGCTTGGCGGCAGGCCTCACGCACAACCCAGGCGCCGATGGCGCCGATCAGCCCGCATTCTTCGGCAATGGGGATGAACTCCGAGGGCGGGACCGTGCCGCGCGTCGGGTGCCGCCAGCGCAATAACGCCTCCGCACCGTGCATGACGCCCGTTGCGGTGTTGACCTTGGGCTGGTAGTGCAGTTCAAGCTGCTTTTGTTCGAGTGCGAAGTGTAAATCGCTTTCCAGCTTGACCTTGTCCTGCGTGGCGGTATTCATGCCCGGCGTGTAGAACTGAACATTGTTGCGGCCACGCTGCTTGGCGCAATACATGGCCGCGTCCGCGTGTGCGAGCAGAAGTTCGATGGTTGCGCCGTCCTCCGGATAAAACGCGACACCGATGCTTGGTGAAGTGTGGATCTCAACACCAGCAATTCGCACCGGCGCTTGCATCACATCGATGATTCGGGTCGCCACCTGCTGAGCCGTATCGCGGCCGCCGCCCGGGCTTACGATCAGTACGAACTCGTCGCCGCCGAGGCGGACCACGGTATCGATCTCGCGCACGACACCTTTGAGACGCTGCGCCACCTCTTTCAAAAGCTCATCGCCGGCCCGGTGTCCGAGCGAATCGTTCACCAATTTGAAGCGATCGAGATCCAACAAAATCAGGCCGAATGACTGGGCGTGGCGATCCGCGTGTTTGCTGGCTTGGTCAAGCCGATCGTCCATCAAGACTCTGTTGGGCAGGCCCGTAAGGGCATCGTGCGTCGCCAAATGGCGCAATTGCTTGTTTGCCGCCTCGAGCCCCTGCGTGCGGGCGGTGACTTCGCGCTCGAGAGTCTCGACCTGCCGGCGCACGATGCGCTCATTTTGCCATTTGCGAGTCAGCGCATTCGCACATTGCAGGACTTCTATGGGCTCGAATGGCTTTTTAACGACGAGCAGCTTGTCGGAGTTACGCAGGCGGGCCACCACGTCGGACCAATCATAGTCGGAATGAGCCGAACAAATGACGACCTGCACATCCGGGTCGACAGCCCAAAGGCGCTCGATCGTCTCGAGTCCGTCCCACCCCGGCGGCATGCGCATGTCGACGAAAGCCATTGCAAAGGGCCTGCCCTCGTCGATGGCTTGCTGCACCCGCACGACTCCTTCCTGTCCCTGCGTCGCCGATTCCACCTCGAATCCCGGATTCATATTCGTCGGCAAGCTTTCACCCAACAGCGCGAGCTCGGCCGCCGCCAGGCTGACCGCCGGGTCGAAGCCGCCGCCGAGGACTTTGCGAAAATCCTCGTGGATGTCCACGCTGTCGTCGATGATGAGGATTCGACGATTGAGCGATGATGTTTGCTTAGCCATAAGCGGTCTCCGGAGACCTTAGGGGTAAATCGAGGGTGAACGTCGCGCCGCAACCAGGGCCGGGACTCTCGACGTGCAGTGCGCCGCCCATATCTCTCGCCGCCAATGCACCGCTGTGCAAGCCGAAACCGTGGCCATTCTTTTTGGTTGTAAAGCCGTGACTAAAAATTTTCGTCATGTCTTCGGGGCGGATCCCGACGCCATTGTCGCTGACTGCGACCTGCACGCCGCCGTTACGCTTCGCAACATGCACCACGACTTGGCGATCTGACTTTGGCGATATCTCACAGGCATACTTGGCGTTGCGCAGAAGATTTACCAAAATCTGCAAGACCTTGTGCTTTTCAACGATAATCTCCGGCACATCCTCGAAGTCGCAGCGCAAGGTCACGCCGTGGCGGGTGAACGCGCCCGCATTCATGCGCAATGCGTCGTTGACGAGACTGGCAACAGCAAGTTTTTCCGGCACTCCGACCAGTTTCGCGTAACTCTGCTGCATCGCGACGATTTCTTTGATGTGATCGACGTTCTTACACAATGCATCGAGTTCTCGCTGGATCGTGCGTTGATCAAGCTTGAGCTGTTCGGATAATTCGCCGAGATATCCTGGAAGGTGCTTACCGCGTGAGTCAGTCGAGACGAACGCACCCAAATCCGCCTCGCGCTGCTTCAACAGCGCGACGACCTTTTCGAGCCCCGCCGCCTTGGATTTTCTGACGCCTTCCGCCACCAGCTTTGCCGAGACATTCACGCTGTTCAAAACGTTGCCTACATTGTGCAGCACATTGGTGGCGATCTCCGCCATGCCGGCCTGCCTCGAAGCATCGCGCAATTGCAGCTGCAGTTTGCGCTCGCGTTCCTCCGCCTCAACGCGTTCGCTGATGTCCAAATCGATGCCGACCAAGCGCGGACGGGCATCGATCGAATCCATCGCCACCGCAGCCAACGAGGCAATGTGGCACACCGAGCCGTCCGGGCGCACGACACGGTATTGAGAGCGCAACGGGGAATGTTCACGCATGGCAGTCGTTATCGCTTCTTGTGCAATTTGTCTGTCGTCCGGGTGAATCAACGCGAGCCATGTTGCCATGGTGGGCTGAAATGACTGCGCCGGCTGTGAGTACAACTCATGCATGGTGTCGCTCCACCAAACCTCTATTCCATCCCGCATGACCTCGTAAACGCCGGCGCGCGCCGCGCGCGTCGCAACGCCAAAGCGGACCGAAATGGTTTCAAGTTCAGCGCGCCGACGGCGTTCCACCGCAATATCGGCTTCGACTCGTGCCTTCAAACGCCGCCGCGTCGCCAATACGAAGAACACGCTGAGAACCGCGGTGACCAGCAGCGCTCCGGCAACTGCGCGCTTTTGAATGATTCCCGACTCGATGGCGTCCCTGACGACGAACTCGTCGCGCCTCTCGAATTCATCGCCGATCGCCTGAGTAAGATTGTCGCCCTGCACGATGCGTGCGCGCAGCGGCATCAAGGCATCCAACGTGGTGCCCCTTGTAATTGTAGCCGCCAGACCTTGCACGACGTCGGACGCCTCCGCGACACCGGCACTTTCACCGCGATCGGCGAGCGACTTCAAGCGTGCGGCGGCCGTGCGCAGGGCCTCAACGGATTGCGCACCCAAGGTACCTGTATCGACGGCGTCCGCAGCGCCATTGGTGAAAGTCTTGTAGCTGGCGCGGGCTTCATCCGCCAAAATTCGTAGCGGACGGGAATGCTCCAAGGCCGCCGCGCGGCGCGCATCGACGGCCATTTGTGCCAGTAATACGACGGCGATCGGCAGCACGACGGCGAGGAACTGCAGGGCAATGAGTTTGTCGGTGGCGCGTTTCATGGTGTGGAGGAATTAATATTTGCCGACTACGTTGCTGCTGTTCTGCGGCGCGGTGCTGAGATACCCGCAGCCGCCCGGCGTGTGCCTGATGAACTCGAGCACTGCGGCGTCGTTCGCCATGGCGGCCGGCGGATTGATGCCGTAGCGGAAGGATTTTTTGACCCATGAATTTGTATATCTGACCGCATCCATCCTCAGTACTTTCTCGAGGAAGGCAGGCTGAGCCGCTAAATTGTCGACCGGTATCAGCCGGGTCGCATTCAAGAACTGCTTCTCACCCAGAAAAACATCACGTACGTCGGCCGCATCGAGGGAAACGCCCTCGTGGCAGACAACATAGAGATCGTCCGCCATTGCAGTAGAGCTTGCGGCGAGCAACACGAGCGACACCATCCACCGTCTGAATTTAGGCTGCATTGCCTGTTTCGCTGGTTGCGCTAGAACCGTATCGCGTAGTCCATCAGCACGTCGTTCCACTCTTGGACGAGGCGGTCGGTATTTTTGGTGTGGCCTAGTTCAAACTTGAGCGCCGATTTCAGGTCGATATCGAACCGCAATCCCACGGCGTCGCGATAATAGGACATGCCCTGGGTTTGCGCTGCAAAGTAGGTGTCGCTCTGGTTGAGTGCGGCGCGCTCATAGCGAGCGTAGGGTGTGGCAATCGGCATACGCCACGCAAGCTGCAGGAACCCGGCGCTGCTTTTATGCGCCGGACCGACGGGGGTAAGGCCGCTGTCGCTGAACCGGTAGTACTCGCCGATGTGCTCGAAACGATCCGTGTCGTACGCAAAATACACTCCGACGTTGTCGACGCGCGTAAAATTTACGTAGGGCTGGTCGTTGGTGATCTTGCTGCGAAATGCGCTGACGCCCATTTTCAGTCCGTTCAACGTTTCGCCGAACACGTATCCGAGGTTGCCGCCATAAATCGCACCGCCGTGATCGACGCCACCGCTGCGCGGGTCGATCGTGCCGTCAGAGATAGCTTGGCCGTTACCGACAAAAAGATCGTACGTCGCCTTGCCGTCGGTCAAGGGCTCCGCACCGGTGAACCACGCACCAACAGTATGATTCGGCATCACCCCGCCTTGGTCTTCGAACAGGATGAATCGCGGACGCCGCAGCGAGATCGCAATTTGCTGACCGTGATGGAAGGCGGTGTTGTAGTAGCCGAATGGCGTGTGAAAGCGGCCGATCCAAACCGTCGCCGCATCGCTGAACTGATAGCCGATTTGCGCGCGCTCGAGATCAGGTGCTACCTGACCCTCCTGGTCCACCTCAAAAGTCAATTCAAACAATGCACGGGTGTGCTCGCCGAGTTGCGGATTCAGGTACATATCGAGGGCGCCCACGTTGGCTCCCTGCAATCCGGGCTCATTCGCCGTGTGGTTGCCAATGCCTATGTCGGCAAAGCCATGGAGCGGTACTCCCGCGCCGCCGCCGCCGCGGGCGGCATTGGAGTCGGTTATCTGTGTGAGCTGCTGCTCGACGCTATCCAAGCGCTGCTGTATCTGCGAGGGCTCAGCCGGTGGCGCGGGCGGAACATTTTGTGCGGAGGCGGCCGTGCCCGCGCGCTGGGCCTCGAGCTCTTTGACCCGGGCAGTGAGCTGCTCGATAAGCTTGAGGCTGCGGTCGAGCTTCTGCTCGAGCGCGGTCACGCGGTCGTTTTCATTCTCCGCGGCCGATACGAGACCCGCCGGGCAATACGTCCCCAACAGGCAAAGGGCGCCTACCGTGATCGCGTGCCAGTGCCGTTTCACAGCAGATCCCGCCACGTGCCGTGACTCGAGTCGATGGCGCCCCGCAACGCCCCATCGTCACCCAAGGCGACGATCCGGTAGTCATGCATCACATGTTCGTCATAGTGCCAAAATTCAAACCCGAGAAGCCGCGCTAGGCGCTCAGTGTCGGCCGGGGTACCTGTCAAAAAATGCCAGTTTTCGCGAAATAAGTGATGGCTCACTCGGTACCTGCGCCAAGCGGCAGGATCGTCGTTGCTGGGGTCGTAACTGACGATGAGAAATTCGCCGCTTGTTCCGAGCGCATCCAGTTCGCGCTGCACCTGCTCGAGACGCTTCATCGTCACCGGACAGACGCGATGGCAGGTCGTATATGCCATCGTGATGAAAACCCGCGCACCCAGCAGCTGCGGCAACTGTAGGGTCTTGCCGCGATCGTCGCGCCAACTGGGCGGCAGGCGGTCGAGCAGTGGACCGACTCCGGGCGCCGCAGGTTCGCCGACCGCGCCTGCCAACAGGGGCAGAAGCAAAGCGATCAATGCCGCGCATCGCATGCGCACCGGGTGCGCAGCCGACGCGGACTGCGCGTGCAAAGTCATGTGCAGACCGACTCCCGACGTTAACGAACCAACTCTAACTATCGGTTGAGTCTGCCTTACCTTAACGCCTCCTTATGTAACGTGGCGCACAATCAACAGGTGCCAACAGGCATGTAGTGAGAAATGTCTCACAATCTACTGTGAAGATTTGTATCGCACTCAGTGCGGGGCGGCCGATCGCGCCAGGGTCAAAAAATAGTCTTCGAATTGATGCTGTTCGATTGAGCTGATATAGATCCCTCTCGGCATACGGTCGGCTGCCGCTTGCGGCGTCAGGCGAAACAGGATTTCGTCGAGGAGGCGGCCCCTGGGATAGCGGCCGCCTAGCAGGAGAGGCGCGAGCGTGCCGGGATCGCCAAAAGGCAGTGGCGGCGCCACATCACTGCTGTGGCATGCGATGCATCGTTCCAGAAGCGGCGGCGAGGATTCGAGGCCGTCGCTGACGGGTGGCGCGGCGGACTGCTCCGATTTCATACCCGACCCATACCACGTCGAAAGCGACCGGCGGCTCTCGCGGCGCAGGTGCTGGCAGTAGGAGTCCTCAGAAGCGAATGTCCGGTACTCAGCGAGGTCGTACAGGGCGGCGTCGCTGCGGGCGAGTCGCTCGAACAGTGCTTGCTCCAGGGTCAGGGTGCCATCCGGCGCCGAAAAGTCATACGTGCCGCGTTCCAGGGCAAGTGTCCAGTGCTGAGTCGGAATGTTAAGACCCCTCTCGACCACAAAGCGAAGCGCGGTCAGCTCAGTGGGCGATGCGAGAACTCGAGTTTGGTTCCCCCGGCCCGCGCGACGCAAAGTTTTAAGTTCCGACTGGCGCCGATCGGCACTCGTAGTCACGCCGGCAAATTCCTTGAATTGGGCATTCACGGCGGACCGCAGCGCCGCCGGGTAAAAGTCCTCGAGCCGTCCGCAATTCGCCCCGGCGGTGGCCAACAAGACATAGCGGTGCGCAGCAAACGCGGGTGCGCCGGCCAGTTCGGACAAAATGGCGCGCATGTTGAGAGTCGACAGCAGAGCGGACAGCTGAGCGTTCGGGGGCTCGATCGATGCGCCGTTGTATACCGCTCGCGCCCCTTGCACGTAGGTCTCGCGATCGGCAAAAGCAGTCGCACCGAGCAAGTGACGGTAGCGCGGATGACTGGCGCGAGTTGCAAGAAACTCGCGCATGCCTTGCATTTCCGCGGGCGATAGCCCGGCATGGTACCGTTCGCCGTAGACGCCGGGCCACGAGGGCGGCGCATCCCAGATCGGGCGCGCCGGACGATCATGGCAAGCGACGCATCGGGCGGGATTTGGTTCGGAAATCGTCGCGCCGCGCGCACCTTCATCTGCCGGGAACGATATCTCGCGGAACAGGAAACGGTTGGTGCGCGCGTCGAACTCCATCGTCTCAACCGCCGCATAGCCGTGCGCCGAGGCGTCCCCGTTGAAGGTCACGATGAGCTGCGCGCTGCTGCCGAACAGGATTACGCGTGGATTCGCAAAGCTAGCGTCTTGCAGGCTGCGGCTCGAGAACACGAGCGCGTAATGCGTCCGCAGGTCCTGAGGCAGTGCGGGGATGAGTTCCTCGATAGTCGAGATCCGACTCGTTTCCAGAAGTTGGCGCAATGACTCGAAACCGAAATTCTCGGCACGCGCGACGTCGGCCAAGGCGAACGAGAGACACACCCATAGAGCCCAAACAATACGCATCCGACACCCACAGCGACCCCGCCCGAGTTAACGGCATATACACGACTTGGTTGATGGAAGTTGCCGACCAATGCTCAGAAAACGTCAACTCAAGGCCTGTTTGGCGGCAAATCACTGAATTACGCAACGGCGCGATGCTTTGGAAATGGTGCCGCAAGAGAGAATCGAACTCCCGACCCACGCATTACGAATGCGTTGCTCTACCAGCTGAGCTATTGCGGCGTTGTACCTGGAAAGGGGGCCGGCATTCTAACCCGCGGGCTCGATCGACGAAAGGCTGACGCCGTGTTTTGCGACGCCGCGCAAGGCTCTGGGCAGGGCAAAAATCACGTGTTCCTGCCGCCCCTGCAATTCTTCCGCGACTTCGCCGCCCCATTCACGCAGCTTGGCAATCACGCCTTGCACCAGGATTTCCGGGGCCGACGCGCCGGCGGTGAGCCCAATTTTGTGGACTCCGTCGAACCATTCGCGTTGCAGGTCTTCCGGTCCATCGACCAGGTAGCCGGGCTTGCGGCATTTATCGGCCATTTCGCGCAAACGGTTGGAGTTCGAACTGGATTTCGATCCCACCACCACCAGTACGTCGCAGCGTCCGATCAGTTCCTTGACAGCATCCTGGCGATTTTGCGTGGCATAGCATATGTCCTCCTTCACCGGCGCCTTGAGCGCCGGAAACCGGGCTCGCAATGCGGCAACGATGGCGGCCGTGTCGTCGACCGACAAAGTGGTCTGAGTAACGAAGGCCACCTGATTGGGATTGCGCACCTTCAAGGCCGACACATCCTCGACCGTCTGCACCAGGACGATCGAACCGCCGAACGATGCATCGAACTGCCCAATCGTGCCCTCAACTTCCGGATGTCCGGCGTGGCCGATCAAGAACACCTCGCGCGCCTCGCGGGCATAGCGGGTGATCTCCATGTGCACCTTGGTGACCAGCGGACAGGTTGCATCGAACACCTTCAACGAGCGGCGCTTAGCTTCATCCTGCACTGCGCGGGGCACGCCGTGGGCGCTGAAGACCACGGTGGCATCATCCGGAACCTCGGTTAATTCCTCGACGAATACCGCGCCGATAGTGCGCAGCCGGTCCACCACATGTTTGTTGTGCACCACTTCGTGCCGCACATAAATGGGCGCGCCAAACAAGGCGACCGCCCGTTCGACGATATCGATGGCGCGGTCCACGCCGGCGCAGAATCCGCGCGGGTTAGCTAATAGAATTTGCATCAGTTTTCCGCCTTCCTTCCAGCAAGGCATCCAATAGCAGGCAGGCGGCGCCGACCGTAATGGCCGAATCCGCCACATTGAATGCAGGAAAATACGCTCGATCCCAGTGAAAGTGTATGAAATCTATGACGTGCCCCAGCCGAATGCGATCGATGACATTGCCCAAGGCTCCCCCCAGCACCAGAGCAAGCCCGCAGGCCAGCAAAGAGTGCACGCCGCGCAGCCGCAGCAGCCACACGATGATCCCGATGCTGACCACGACCGCGAGCCCGATGAACATCCAGCGCTGCCAGCCGGAAGCCGTGGCGAGAAAGCTGAACGCCGCGCCGACGTTGTGCATTCGCGTGATGTCCAGGATCGGCAGCACGGCGATGAATTCGAATTCACCGAAATTTTGGGCAATGTACCCCTTACTGAGCTGGTCGGCGAGAACAATAAGAGCCGACAGAAGCAGCCAGGCCGCGGCGCGTCCGCGATTCGCTTGCGTGTTCATGCGAATCGACGCTCCTCGCCGGGACCTTCAATGTTGCTCACGCAGCGCGCGCAAATCTCGGGGTGGCGCGGCTCGCTGCCGACATCGGCGCGCAACTGGTAGCAGCGCACACACTTAGCATGGTCGCTGGGTTCAACGTGGATCCACACATCGTCGTGACTGGCCTTAACGGCATTCGCGGGAATCGGGCCTTGCTTCACATGCGCGTAACTCGTGATCAGCAAAAACCGCAACTCGTCGTGCATCGCCTCGAAGCGCGGCGCCAGCGCTTCCGGCACGAATACGGCGACTTCGGCCTCGAGCGACGAACCGAGGGCCCCGGCTGCCCGCAAGCGTTCGAGTTCACGCCCTACGTCCGCTTTCAGAGCAATCAGCGCAGGCCAATCGATCATCGAATCGCGCTCGGCGCCGGCAGGGAACTGATGCCACACATTCATGAACACCGATTCATTTGGGACATTGGGAAGGTGGCCCCATGCCTCTTCGGCCGTGAAGCTTAAAATTGGCGCAATCCAGCGCACCATCGCCTGCGCCAGATGATGTAGTGCGGTTTGCGCCGACCGACGCGGCGCACTGTCCGCAGCGGTGGTATAGAGCCGGTCTTTGATGATGTCCAGATAGAATCCGCCGAGTTCCACCACGCAAAAATTATGGATCTTCTGATAAATATCGTGCAACTCGTAGTTTCGATAAGCGGTAACGAGGTCATTTTGCAAGTGGAAGCCCTTAGCTAAAGCCCATTGATCGATGGCGACCATGTCATCGAACGCGACCGCTTGCCGATTGGGCTCGAAGCCATGCAGGTTGCCCAAGAGAAATCGCAGGGTATTGCGCATGCGCCGATAAGAATCCGCCATGCGCTTGAAAATCTCCTCCGAGACGCTCATCTCATTGGCGTAGTCGGTCGCGGCTATCCACAAGCGCACGACATCCGCACCCAAGGTGCTGGTCAATCTTTGCGGCGCGAGAATGTTGCCGAGCGACTTCGACATTTTGCGGCCACTTTCATCCACCGTAAACCCATGAGTGAGCACCGCGCGGTACGGAGCACGGCCATACATCGCCACCGAGGACAGAAGCGAGCTATGAAACCAGCCGCGATGCTGATCCGAGCCCTCCAAATACAGATCCCCCGGTGAAGTGATCTCCGGCCGCATCTGCGCGACACAATAGTGGGCGACGCCCGAATCGAACCAGACATCCATGACATCGGTGGCCTTGTCGTAGCGGTTCGCGTCCGGTCCCAACAAGGCCGCGGCGTCAAGATTGAACCAGGCATCGATGCCCTCGTGTTCGACGCGTTTGGCAACCTCCTCGATCAGTTCGTGCGTTCTGGGGTGCAATTCACCGGACACTTTATCGACGAACAACGGGATCGGTACTCCCCAGGTCCGTTGCCGGGAGACGCACCAATCCGGCCGCACGGCGATCATGCTGGAGATTCGCTGCTCACCCCAGGCCGGCATCCAATCCACATGCTCAATGGCTTCCAGCGCTCCCTTGCGCAGGCCCGCTTGGTCCATGCTGATAAACCACTGCGGCGTGGCGCGAAAAATCACCGGGGTCTTGTGGCGCCAGCAGTGCGGGTAGGAATGATGATGCGGCTCGTCCTTCAGCAGCCGGCCGTGCTTGATGAGCTCCTTGATCACATGCGCGTTGGCGTCGAATACCTGCTCGCCGGCGAATAGCTCGGTAGTCGGCAGAAAGCGCCCGTCGCCGCCTACCGGATTATCAATTTCGAGGTTGTAGCGCCGGCCTACCAGGTAATCCTCAAGGCCGTGTCCAGGCGCCGTATGCACGGCTCCGGTACCGGCATCGAGCGTCACGTGATCGCCGAGAACCACCGGCACGAAGCGCTCGTAAAACGGATGCTGCAGCAGCAGATGTTCAAGTACCGCGCCCTTGGCGGTTGCGGTGACGACCCAGTCGGTCACACCCAGCGTGTGCATGACGGATTTGATGAGTTCGGCAGCCAGCAGCAGTCGCTCGCGCCCTGCTCCACCATCGAATTCCACCAGCGCGTAGTCGAGCTGCGGATGCACGGCAACCGCGCGATTGGCCGGCAGTGTCCAAGGGGTTGTGGTCCAAATGGCCACCGCTGAGGGCACCTCATCGGCGATCAGGCGCTGCTCGGCCGGCGAATCTGCCATGCGCTGCGCCAGATCGGCGAGCTCCTGCACTACGAAGCGCACGTAGACGCCGGGCGAAGTGATGTCCTCGTATTCCACCTCCGCCTCGGCGAGCGCCGAGCGGCAGTTCAAGCACCAGTGCACCGGCTTGTAGCCGTTGTAGAGGTGGCCGTTCTTGATGATGAGAGAAAAAGCGCGCAGCTGTTCCGCTTCGTAGCGCGGCATCATGGTTAAGTACGGCCGCTCCCAATCGCCGAGAATCCCCAAGCGCTTGAAATCGCTGCGCTGCGCATCGACTTGTTTGTGCGCGTATTCCCGGCAGGCGGCGCGAAACGCATTGGCGTCGATTTTCTGTCCGACACGCCCGT